>Ga0180433_10009356_pt1 | contig 12007 bp, 12 predicted proteins | sample SS_ome_8_FD_132980 | JGI IMG/M metagenome (GOLD analysis project Ga0180433, IMG submission 132980) | Hypersaline lake sediment archaeal communities from the Salton Sea, California, USA - SS_1_D_1 metaG | ecosystem: Environmental > Aquatic > Non-marine Saline and Alkaline > Hypersaline >... | reverse complement strand
TTGCTCTGGAAAAAAGAATCAAAGAAAGCAACGTAACTTGTGAGAAATTGCTAGAGTAAGAGATAATTGTGAACAGAGAGAGGGAAGAGAGAAGGTTGAAAGCAAGTAAAATATCGTTTTTTTCTTCAGCTATGTAAAACTTTTCGTACGAAATAAAGAGATTTTCTGTAAGTGTTATTGCCAAAAAAAAGTATATTATGGGCCAGTTTATTACAGATATGGAGGTGCAATAGCCTGCTATTTTATGGGTGTTTATCATAAAAAAGATAATCAGAGCTATAATTACATGATTTATTTTTTGATTCAATTGGGAGAAAATAGTTTGTTTTTCTGTTATTGAAAGATCTTTTGCTTGGGATAATAGTGCATCACTGCTCCAGCCGAAAATTTTGCGCATGAGTATGGTAATTGAATATGATACATGGCTCAAAAGTTTAAAAATGCCCGCTTGGGCAAGGCCAAACTGTATAGCAAAAAAGGGAACCAAGAAATTGCTTGAAAATAAGTTATGGGTAAATTGATTGGTAAAATTTATGAAACGAGTTTTAAGTGCACGTGTATATAGTTTTGAAGTTTGTTTAAAGTTGCTTTTTTGAGTAGGAAGCGTGAGATAATAGTTATACACATGGGTAAATAAAATAATAGTTGAGATCAGCGACATAAGTAGCATGGGGATAAATATAGTGTGCAGTGATATAGTATGGGTCATGAAATATATTGTCCATATGATAGTTACGTAACTCAAAAGAGAGGTTATCTCAATAGTCATGTTTGTTTTATTTTTAAAAGATAAATATAAAATAGCCCGTAGGGTTTTTTTGATGCTTTCTGAGAGAATAATAAAGGGGATAATAAGCAATAATAAATGGGGTGTATTAACGAGTTTTAAGAATAATATAAGCGGGATTGAGAGTGTAGCCAGTATGGCTGTTATAAGAAATTGAGAGGTGAAAAAATGAAAAAAGCTTTTTTCATTTGCGCTTATCTCTTTAAAAAATGGTGAAAGTGACGATTCTAGGCCAAGACTTACTATTGAAACTGCAAGGTAAATAATTGAGAAAAGTGCACCTATAGCGCCATATAGTTTATATCCAGTTATTTTTAATAAACATATCTGGTGTAGTAAAAAAATAAGTTGATATATTATTGACTCTAAAAAAAGCCATTTTAAGCTATAGGATAGCTTTTTACTGATTTTATTCATACTGTTTGATTTTAAAAAAAATTATTTATTGCCCGTGTTATATGGGCAAAATACCCAAAAAAATATTTATTTTGACTTTGTTTTTTCAATAAAATTATACTATTGATACGTAAAAATTAATACGAAAAAAATGAAAAAACTTTGAATAAAAAGGGCGAGATATGAAGCATAAATTTTTAAATTTTATTGTAGCGGGTATGTTTTTTGTTTTTTCGAGCAATATTGTTTGTTCATGTCAAGAGACCCAATTAGGCTTGACAAATGATTTTGGACCTGGAGATTATTGTGAAAAACTACATAAACACGTATCTATTTTAAAAAAATTTCATGAATTAAATAAAGAAAAAAATATTGTTGATTCCAGTGCTTACGAGACAATGCCATTTTTAGTGAGAAATATTGAATATAAAAATGAGGTTATAAAGCGTTGCATTAAGAAAATGATAGAAACTGCAAGTATTAAGCCTTTGCTTAAAACCTGGAAATATGCATATCATTTGTATATTAGTCACGAGGATATGAATTTTGTGAGGGAGTTTTCCATATTGATATTTTCTGTATACGAAAATCTTTTAATTATTATGACTGCAAATAGGTGCGATGGAGACATGAAGACAAATCTTGAAGATATTATACAGGTGTATAATGCAGTTTCTGATTTACCAATAAAAGAAATAATCTTAACACTAGAAAAATGTTATATTCTTTTTTCAAAGATTCTGAAAGATCATGGAGCATTTTCAGGAGTGGGAGCTGCGCAGTGGCTAAAAAAATATTGGTGGCTACCACCAACAATAATAGTAGCTGTAATTGGCGCGCTACTAAGAAAGAAGATATCAAATTCGGGATTTTCCCAAAGACTAAACATGTTTTAAAAAATTTGATTATTTGAAAAGAAGTAGTGGCAACTCAAACAATAAAAAAAACCTAAAAAAAGAGATTTTAGGCTCTAAACTTTATTAGATGTAAATAAAAAAGTTATGTAATAAAAATACATTAAAGTTTCTACTTTTACCTGTACACTTAATAATATAAAGAAAAGAGTAAAAACCATCCTGAAGTTATTTCCCTTACAGAAAGGAGTCATATGTTCGCTCTTAACGAAAAAGTGGTGTACCCAGGACATGGTGTAGCACGTATCAGTTGTGTTTTGGAGAAAGTAGTAGGAGGCAGTATTACTAAGTTTTTTGAGTTAACTTTTTACAACAAAGAAATGACTATTTTAGTCCCTATGGATAGTTCAAGAGCAGTTGGATTGAGAAGACTCAGTTCTAGGGAAAACATTGACAATGCACTAAAGATTCTTGCTGAACCAACAGAGGTAAGCTATGATAATAGTTCTTCAAATTGGAATAGACGCAATAAAGAATATCAGTGTAAATTAAGATCAGGAAATATATATGATATTTGCAAAATATACAGAGATTTAAAGATTATAGCATCTAAAAAAGAGCTTTCTTTCGGCGAAAAAAATCTTTTGAGCAAGACTGAATTATTACTTGTAGAAGAGATTTCAATAGTAAGTAATTTGCAAGAGGATAAAGCTATGGAAAAATTGCGCTCAATATTTTCTTAAATATACTTGAATATATCTATATTTAGCTTAAATTAATATAAAAGGGGTCCCGTTATTTTTTCTGGACCCTTAATTTTATTATATATATAGGTAAAAATATTTGGTAAAAATATTATGAGAAAAAAATTAAAAGAAAAGTTTATAGTAATTGTGTACGGGCCAACGGGAGTTGGAAAATCAGGTTTTGCTGAGAAGCTTGCAAGCCAACTTCCTGCGCAGCTTGTAAACTGCGATATAGGACAATTTTATACTCCGTTTGGTATTGGTACTGCAAAGCCCTTAGATTGGAAAACTTCTCCTATAAAACAACATTTGTTCGATATTATCGATACTCCCAAAAATTTTAATGTATGTGAGTACAGAAAACTTCTTTTTGATACGGTTGAGAAAATTTGGGCAGAAAATCAGTTGCCTGTTTTAGTTGGGGGATCAGGATTTTATCTTAAGTCACTTTTTTATCCACCGGCTTGTCCAGATGTAGTTCAAAAAAATAAAACTTTTGAACTACCCCAAGGGGTAAGAGATATTGACTTGTGGGACTATCTTTACAAAGTGGATCCAAAGCGAGCAAAGCAGCTCGATAAAACTGATATCTATAGAATAAAAAGAGCGTTAGACGTATGGGTACAAACTAGACAGAGGCCTTCTGATTTGGTACCGGTATATAATTTTCCTTGCAATTTTTTAATTGTGTTTCTCAGTAGAGATAGAAAGCAGATGTATGAACGAATAGATAAACGCTTGAATCAGATGATGCATGAGGGATGGCCACAAGAAGTAGAGGGCCTTATGGGGACTGAATGGGAAAACTTTTTGAAAGAAAAAAAATTAATTGGGTATGATTTATTAATAGATTATTTTAACGCTTCAAAGTCTTGTCAAGATTTTGAAAAAGTAATACGTATTATTTCAAAAAAAACAAAGGGTTATGCAAAAAAACAAGAGACATTTTGGAGGTCTTTCAGGGAAAAGTTGCAAAAAAGCTTGGATGAAATTGAACAAAAAGATATTATTGTATCGAGCAAAATAGATACGATAAACTTGACTTTATTGGACCTTGATTTATATATAAAGCAGTTGTTGGATTATTTAAACCCATTATTTGAGTAAGTAAGAAGGTTATGGAAAAAAGAGGATTGTTTTTAACAAATCGTCATGTCAGTTGGATGTTGTCTTTTTTTATTGTAACGTCTTTTTTTGTTTTTATAGCGGGATATTTTTTTGGTAAAAAAAAGGCGGTAGAAAAATTTTATAAAAAAATAGACCAAGATTCTCTTGCAGATCATATCTACTATTCTGTTTGTTCAATTTATGATAATGGTGATGCTATTGCAAGGCAAGAATCAACGGAAGTTTCTACAGATGGTTCGCGAGATGCTTTTTCATTGGCAAAGGGTGAGGTTCGTAAGACAGAAAAGAAAAAAACAGAATCTGTTGTAAAAGTTACTCAAGCAATTAATGTGCAACAAGCAAAAGTCGAGAGTGTTCAAGTTGAAAATAATAAGACACCTCAAGAAAACTATTATGCAGAGCTTATAGGATTTGGAACAGCACGAGCTGCAAATAGGTTCGTTAAAAAACTTGAAAAGCAAGGTTTTTCTGTTGTGTTAAAGCGAAGAAAGAGTAGGTCATCTAAAGGAAAAACGATTGTTTGGTATCAAGTTATTACTGAAAAATTTGATAATAAGAGTGACCTTATAGCGTTTGTTGATATAATTAAAGATAAAGAAAGATTAAAAGGTATAAGAATTGTGCAGTGTTAAAAGTAACGTAAGTATTATAAGAAGGGCAAAATTAAAATGATTACGCAGTTGAGAAGAAAGCTAAAAAGCAAAACAGCAAGAAGTATTATTCTTTGGGTTATCTTGCTTGCGCTTAGTGCAGGTTTAATTGTATCGTTGTTGACGGGCCTTTTTAAATGGGATAGGGGAAGTGGCAATTTTGTGATGGTTAACTCTAAAGAATTATCGGTAACTAACTTTAGGATGAAGGTAAAAGAGAACGAGCAAAGATTGCAGATGTTCAGAAGATATTTTGGTGTAGAAGCTGATAATTTCTTAAAGAAGATGGGCATGGCAGTTAATCCAAGAGTTGCAGCACTACAAATGGTAATACAAAATGAGTTGTTGGATCAATCGGCAAATAAAATACCAATATGTTTAAGTTCTGAGTTTGTTACACAAAAGATAACAGATAAAAGCTTCTTACAAAGAGAATTTGCTCTTGTCAATTGGGAAGAGATTATAGATCCTCAAGGAGGTGTTGATGAAAATGCCCTACGATTCTATTTGCGTATGTCAGGAATAAACGTTACAGATTTTGAAGAGATGATAATCGATAGTATGAAGCGAGATTTACTTGCAAAGCTTGTAAATGGTGCAACATATGTTCCAGAGTTTGAAATAAAACAAAAATATAGACTTGATAACTTAGCTCGTAAGTTTTCGCTTTTGAAATTTGATTTTAGTTCATTCTTAGAAGATGCAAAAAAAGCTGGAGTAAATAAAACAGATCTAAAGAAGTTTTATGATGAGCAAAATAATACAAAAAAACGATACTGGGTGCCAGAAAAACGAGCAGGCATAGTATACACATTTGAACCAAAAAGCTATGGCGTGGTTGCTGATGAAGACGAAATCAAAAATTATTATGATGATAATAAACTCAAAAACTTTGTTGAAGCGCCAGCCAAGATTCAGGTTCGCAGAATATTATTTGAATCAAAAGATAATGTAGATCGATCAAAAGTACTAGAAAAAGTAAGAAAGCTTCGTGAGCAGTTGGTTCGTGATCCTAAAATATTTGCCGAAAAAGCAAAAGAATTTTCTGAAGATAAAGATACTGCCAAAGATGGCGGCTTACTGCCGTTTTTTTCACGTGGTGAGCGAGACAGAGAGCTTGAAAAGGCTGCATTTCTACTCAAGCAAGATGGACAAATTTCAGATGTTATAACAACCGAAGATGGCATTGAGATTGTTCAACGGGTAAAGCGAGAGGATACTAAATTTAAACCATTAAACTCTGTAAAAGATGAGATCAAAAAAAATATTGTTTCTAAAAAGTTTAAGATTTTGTTTGCCAAAGATATGAATAAAGCCCTTTCTCGAGATGCGTATGATGATAGCAGTTTGAAAGACCTTGCAAAAAAAGCAACAAAAAAAGAGACTATAGTTCTTCAAATAAAGGGTGCAGATAAAGCATCCCAGGCACTATTTAGGGTAAGGCAAAATATTCCAACTTATTATACAGATGATGATAAGGGTTTTGTTGTACAGCTTATAAAGCGCGTAGAGCGAAATTTGCCCAAATTAGATACTATTGAAGATACCGTAAAGCATGACTACTTCGAGAAAAAAGCGTCAGACAATCTCGATATATTCTTAAAGAAAGTGCGTAAAGAGGCGCAAAAAAAGGGAATATCTGAGTTGCAAAAGACGTATGAAGCCAAGTATAAGGCAACTATTGATAATACAGGGCTTTTCAAGCAAAGTGATGCAGAAAAAGTTGCAGGATTAAGAAGCAAGGGATATCCGGTGGAGCAGATACTAAAGCTCGATAAAATTGGCTTAGTAGACACATTTAGAGGCGGTCCAGAAGAAATAACAGACGGATATATTGTAAAGCTTGATGAGATAGAAAAGTTTAACGAAAAAGAGTATGACAAAAAGAAGGTAGATATTGCAAAAGAGTTAAAAAAAGCCAGAAATATGGTAGAATTAGAAGAATTTATTGCATTTTTGCGTAGAAAAGCTACAATAAAAGTAAATAGGTAAGTGAAATCACCTACGAAAAACGAAAGAAAGATTGACATTATGAAAACAAAAACAGCTAAAGTAGCACAAAAAGCTTCTTCAAATAATGAAGATGCGAGTTTCAAGAAAAAAGCTTTAGAAGTAACGTTTGCACAAATTGATAAGCAGTATGGAAGTGGTGCTGTTATGCTTTTAGGGCAAAATACTAAAGCAAAGGTAGAGGCGATCTCTACGGGGTCTATTTTGATAGACCAGGCGATCGGTGTAGGTGGCTTGCCTAAGGGCAGAATAGTTGAAATATACGGTCCCGAGGCCTCTGGGAAGACAACTTTGGCGTTGCATGCTATAGCGCAATCTCAAAAAGCTGGTGGAATCTGTGCTTTCATTGATGCAGAGTATGCGTTAGATCCTGGTCATGCGGCAAAGTTGGGCATCAATATTGATGATCTCATTATTTCCCAGCCGGACTGCGGTGAGCAGGCGTTAGAAATAACGGAGATGCTTATAAGGTCAGGTGCTGTCGATGTGATTGTTGTAGATTCAGTTGCAGCATTGGTGCCTAAAGCCGAACTGGAAGGTGATATGGGGGATTCTCATATGGGCTTGCAGGCTCGCTTGATGTCGCAGGCATTACGTAAATTAACTGCCGTTGTGAGCAAATCTAGAACTGTTTTGATATTTATAAATCAGATTAGACATAAGATTGGCGGTATGGCATTTGGTAACAAAGAAACAACAACAGGTGGAAATGCTTTAAAGTTTTACTGTTCTTTGAGATTAGATGTAAGGAGAATAGCCAGTTTAAAGAAAAACGATGTGCTTTTTGGCAACAGGGTTAGAGTAAAGGTTGTAAAGAATAAGGTAGCACCTCCATTCAAGTCTGTTGAATTAGACTTATTGTTTAATGAGGGTATAAGCAAGGAGTTAGATCTTCTTGACGCATGTCTTCACTATGGAGTTATTAAGCAATCTGGCTCATGGTTTTCTTTTGGCGAAAGAAAGATTGCCCAGGGAAGAGACCAGGCATTAAGATTTTTGAAAGATAATAAAGAAATAGCAGATGATATATTAGTAATGCTAAAAGAAGTAATGGAATCGGCGTCGGCGAATGATATTGATTCTAAGTAGTGTAATGTATTTTAATTTTTTATAAAGAGAGGTAGTTTTAACCTTGAAAGATAAAAGAGAAAGTTTGCCACCTATAAATGCGCAAATTAGAGCACCTCAAGTGCAAGTTATAAATCAAGATGGTGAAAATTTGGGAGTTATTTCCAAAAGGGAGGCCTTACGGTTAGCTGATGAAGTTGAGCTTGATCTTGTACTTGTGGCAGAAAAGGGCAGTGAGGGTGTGCCGATTACCAAGATAATGGATTTTGGCAAAGTGCTTTACGAACGCAAGAAAAAACAAGCTGAAGCAAAAAAAAGACAGAAGATTGTACAGATAAAAGAGATTAAGCTGAGGCCGAAAATTGGAGAACATGATTTTCAAACAAAGATAAATCATGGAATGGAATTTTTGCGTGCTGGGAAGTACTTGAAAATCACTCTGATGTTTAGAGGTAGAGAGGCTCTTAGCAAATATGAATTAAGCAAGCAGATGTTTGAAAGAATAGAGAAGGTATTTCAAGAGCATGAGCTTCTTGATGAGTTGGTTAAAGAAAAAGACTCAAGAGCAGGAAACTTTTGGTCTAGAATTTATTATATAAAAAGTAAAAAATAGGTAAATGGGGAACTAATATGCCTAAAGTAAAAACGCATTCAGCGACGAAAAAGCGATTTAAAAAGGTTGGTAATGGAACAAAAGTTAAAAGGTCAAAAGCTTACAGACGACACCTTTTAACGAAAAAAACAAGGAAAAGAAAGCGAGATCTACGAGGTGTAGCATATGTAAGTAAAGCAGACGAAAAGATCTTTAAAGTCTTGCTTCCTTATTAAGAAATAGTGATTAAGAAATAGTGATAGTTATTAATATAAATTTATAAGACTTTGTTGGAGTGTTATAATTATGAGTAGAATTAAAAGTGGTAAAGTTACAAGAAGAAGACACAAAAAAGTATTAAAGCAGACTAAAGGCTTTTGGGGGCAACGTAAAAATGTTTTTAGACGAGCAAAAGAAACGTTATTACGTGCTATGGCATTTGCATTTAAAGGTCGCAAGCTCAAAAAACGAGACATGAGAGCTCTCTTTATAGCAAGAATTAGTGCTGCTGCAAAAGAAAATGGTATTTCTTATAGCAAGTTTGTAAATGGTTTAAAAAATAAAAAACTTGAGCTTAACAGAAAAATGTTGGCTCAAGTTGCTGTTTTTGATCCTCAAATTTTCTCTAAGCTAGTAGATATATCAAAAGGTTAATCTTGTTTTCTTGACAAAAAAAAGGCTAACTTATTACTCTTTTTATATAAAGACGTAAAGGTAAATTAGGGGAGATTTGTGGTATGGAAGCACTAGGCCTTCTTGAAAAGAAGATAAAAGATTTGATAGAGCTTGTTGCAAAGCTTAGACAAGAGAATGCCTTATTGAAAACAGAAAATGCTCAGCTATTACAGAAGGTTGAGTCAGCAAAGAATGATGAGCTCAGTCAAGAGAAAGCATTGACTAAAATGGTTGTTGATGATCTGATAAAGAGTATTGACTCTTTAGTTGAAGAAAATCAACAGTAACGATTAAAGAATTGAGATGGATATTGAAAAAAAGAAGTTGAAAATAGAGATTTTTAACGAGCAATACTCTTTTGTAAGTGATGAGAGCGAACAAGATATTGTAAAAGCTTCTCAACTTGTTGACGCACTTATGCGAGAGATTGCTGACAAGTCGGGTTTACATGATGGTAAAAAAATAGCAGTGCTTGCAGCGTTGCGTATTGCCAATAGAATTGTGAATTTAGAGAATTTGTTGCTGAGTTATGAGGATAAACACTAGGGTGTATTTTCCCGGGGTTTTTATTTTAATTTTCAGCTTTTAGTCCTTACTTTTTCTTGCCAATAATTTTTTGTTTTTCTGTTTTTTTATGTGTTTTTAATGAAATTTTGAATTTATTGGTATATTTGAACGTAATAGTGTAATAGTAAGGATTGTTATGATTAACCTGTTGGTAATAGGTGTCGCAGGAGTTGGCATTTTAGGTGCTATATTATTGCTTATCTATTCGAAAAAAAAACTTGATACGGCAAATCAGTTTTTAGCTGAATCGCGTGTTAAATGGAAAGAAGTAAAGCGAGAGATAGAAAATGAAAAGCGTGAGGCATTATTAAAGGTAAAGGATGATGTCTATAAAAAACGTCAAGAGTTTGAACTTGAAATAAAACGTGAACGTATGGAGCTTGATCGTTTACAAAGTAAACTAAATCTTAAATATGAAAATTTGGACAAAAAAGAGGCTCACATTGATGATGTAAAGCGTGAGTTGCAACAAAAAGAGCGTAGTCTTTTACGCACTGAAGACACTCTTCGTTCAGATGAAGGGAAGCTTAAAAAGTTATACAGTGATTTGGTTTCAAAACTTGAGCGATTAAGTAATATGTCTCAAAGTGAAGCAAAGCAAGCGTTGCTCAATACATTGGAATCTGAGGTGAAGCTTGCAAGTCAAAAATGGATTCAAAAAGTTGAGCAAGAGGCAAAAGAAACTGCAAAAAGCAAAGCCAGAGAGATAATCGTTTCTTCGATGCAGCGTCATGCTGCTGATCTTGTTTCTCCTCATTCTTCCGGAATTGTACATCTTCCAAGTGATGAGATGAAAGGAAGAATTATTGGTAAAGAGGGGAGAAATGTCAAAGCCTTGGAGATGGCTACCGGTATGGAGTTTGTTATTGGCGATACGCCCGAAGTAATTACTATTTCAGGATTTAATCCGATACGTCGAGAAATAGCTCGGAGAGCTTTAGAAAGGTTAATTGCAGATGGAAGAATTAATCCAACAAGAATTGAAGAAACAGTTGAGCAATGTGAAAAAGAACTTAATGAGATTATCGAAGATTATGGTAGAGAGGCAATTTTAGAGTTTAATTTGCAAGGTGTCCATCCAGAATTAGTTACTCTATTAGGGAAATTACATTTTAGGACAAGTTTTTCGCAAAATGTGTTGGTACATAGTAAAGAAGTTGCTCAGTTCGCTCGCATGATTGCCCAAGAGTTAGGCCTTAATAGTGAAATAGCTTTGCGAGCAGGTTTGTTTCATGACATTGGAAAAGCTGTTTCTGCAGAAGTTGAAGGACCGCATGCAAAAATTGGCGCTGACATTGCAAAACGTTGTGGTGAAGATTCTCTTGTTGTTAATGCTATTGCTTTTCACCATGAAGATGGTGCATTTAAATCTATTTATGATCCCATTGTTGTTATAGCTGATACTCTTTCGGCATCAAGACCTGGCGCGCGAAGAGAAACATTATCTTCCTATCTTAAGCGTTTAGAGAGTCTTGAAACAATTGCAACTTCATTTGAAGGAGTGAAAAAGGCATATGCGCTTCAAGCTGGTAGAGAGGTTCGTGTTATTGTGGAAGAAGATAGACTTGATGATGAAAGAGCAAAGACACTGGCTGCAGAGATTGCAAAGAAGATAGAAGAAGAAATGAGCTTCCCTGGGCAGATAAAGGTTAATGTGATTCGTGAAAAACGAGTTGTTGAGTATGCTCGTTAGAAAGTTTTTTACACTCCCTATTGGGAGTGTATTTGGAGCTTGTGAAAAACAAGTTGTCGAGTATGCGGGATAAAACACCGCCGAAGGCGGTGTTAATTAAAGGGTAAAAGTTAATTAAAAAAATATAATACTGTTTTTTGGGGCGTTTAGCTCCCTAATGGGAGTGTGTTAGGAGAATCAAAAATGAGTCACATACGTGTGCTATTTTTAGGAGATATTATTGGTTTGCCGGGCCGTGCAATATTTCAGAAGCATATTTCTAAAATAAGGGAGAATCTTAAAATAGATGCTGTTGTTGCTAACGGTGAGAATAGTTCCCATGGCCGTGGTATAACCTCTAAAATAGTGAAATTTTTTAAACATAATGGAGTAGATGTTATAACATCTGGAAATCATATTTGGCGACAAAAAGAGATTTATCCGTATTTATCAGAGCATACAGATCTTTTAAGACCTGCAAATTATCCATCTGAATGTCCAGGTGTTGGTTATACTACATTTTCCTGTAAAGGAAAAGAGGTGGGGGTGATTAGCATGCAGGGAAGAATTTTTATGCGTGATCATGTGCGTTGTCCATTCAAGATAGCTGAAACTATTGTTGAGAATTTAAAAGCAAAAACAAATATTATTTTTGTTGATTTTCATGCAGAGGCAACGTCTGAAAAAATGGGGTTGGCCTATTTTCTTGATGGGAAAATCAGTGGCCTTGTAGGTACCCATACACATGTACAAACAGCAGATGAACGTATTTTGCCTGGTGGTACCGCGTATATAACTGATCTTGGCATGTCAGGTTCGCTTAATTCTATGATTGGCATGAAAAAAGAGCAAATTATAAAAC
>Ga0180433_10009355_pt1 | contig 12008 bp, 9 predicted proteins | sample SS_ome_8_FD_132980 | JGI IMG/M metagenome (GOLD analysis project Ga0180433, IMG submission 132980) | Hypersaline lake sediment archaeal communities from the Salton Sea, California, USA - SS_1_D_1 metaG | ecosystem: Environmental > Aquatic > Non-marine Saline and Alkaline > Hypersaline > Sediment... | reverse complement strand
GCCAGTTGAGAGCAGTATTAAAAACTTTTGGAGAACCATAAGTAATGATATCCACGTGCTGATACAAATATCCATAAGTTTTTGTCATTCCTATTAGTTCCATTCCAAATATAGTGGCTAATGCTCCACCAAGACTATGTCCCGTAATTACTAATTCATATTCATTTGTTCCATAAAACTCTTTTTCTGCTTCAACTTCATTATTAAAAAGCGTTGCTTCATTTACTAAATATGGTCTAGGATCTCCTGGTATAACTGGTGCAGTTGGTTTATTAGGTGGTTTAAATGCGTTTGATAAATTTTGTATTGCTCCTCCTGGGTCTTTGGCTGCTTTACTTAAATTTATACCTTGAAAATTCTTCATATTTTTTAAATTTCTCATTTGACCCATCATTGCTGGATTACCCATTTGACCCATCATTGCTTGAGGATTTCTCATTTGACCCATCATTGCTTGAGGATTTCTCATTTGACCCATCATTGCTTGAGGATTTCTCATTTGACCCATCATTGATATAGGATTACCTCCACCTTTTAAATTAGAAGGATAATTATTAGGTTGAACTGCATTATTTTTAGAAACAGTAGGTTTATTATTAGAAGAAGAATTATTTTTTTGTTCTTTTATTATTTCTTCAAAATCAATAGAGTTTTCGTTTATTTCTTGACCAGTTAATTGAGCAATTAAGAAAAAAATGAGTTTACAAGGTCTTTTTTCAAGGTCATAAACGCCTTTAAAAATCTTTTCATCAGAACCACTTTTTTTCTTACATATTAAAACTTCACCAAAATCTAAATCCTTTTTTATACTTTGTAAAGAAGCTGTTCCTCTAAAAATAACATAAATCTTTGTTTCTTTTTTCATTTTAACCAAATAACAATTTAAATCTTTAGTTGTTTGAACATAGTAAATTACATCAATCTCATCTTGATAAAAGTTTATTTCATTCCCAGTTAAATTCTTATTAATTTGGTCAAAAGAATAATAATCTTTTTTTGTTCTAATTTGTTTATTAAAAGTATTTAATTCATTATTGGCCTTAAAATTTTTATTTGAAAATTTATATTTTTCCTCTAAATTTGCAAGTTTATTATTATAATATTTAGCCCACTTATTCAATTCCGGATAAGATAACTTTTTATAATTATTTGAATTATCATATTTCCCACCTTCAATCATAGGATTTAGTAAAGTATATTGTAATGATAAGGTAAATAATGTAGGAGGTTCATAAGCACTTCTTGATAATTGAGAACATAATAAATACTTTTTGTCTAAATTCCCATTTTCTACATTATTATTATTAGAGTTTTGATTACTCATATTTTATTAAATATTATTGTTTATTCTACTAACCAAATTTACATTAAATATTTTTCCTTTCATCATCAATTTAATTTTACCTTTAGAATAATCATTCGTATAAACATCAACTTCAATGATATCTTTCTTTTTCCTAAAACACATTCTAATAGGTTTGATATTCAGGTTTTTCATCAATACATTAGAAATATCCCTTGGTGGAAACATTTTACTTATTTTAAATATTTATGTTTAAATTATTTTATTTAAATTAAAATTCAATTTTTTTATTCCTAATATTATGAATAACAATAATGGTAATAAACCTATTAGTAATAACGTTAAAAAACTTTTAGGAAATTCTTTAAAGGAAAACAAAACTAATGCGGGAACATCATTAAATTTAATGAGCCCAAAAGGGCCTAATGAAAATCAAAAATTATTAATGTTAAATAATCAAGGAAAATCTCTAGGAAATAACGGAAATACTCTAGGAAATACTCAAAGAAATAACGGAAATACTCAAAGAAATAACGGAAATACTCTAGGTAATAACCTAAATCTTCAGGGAAATAACAGAAACACTCAAGGAAATACTCAAAGAAAAAACGGAAATACCCAAGGAAATAAAAGAAACATACAAGGAAATAATGGAAAACCTCAAGGAAATCAACCTTCTGAAAAAAGTATTTTTGGAAAAATGGCTTCTTTTTTTGGATTTGGAGGAAAACCTAAAAAAACTAAAAAAACAGTAAAACCAAAAAAAACAGTAAAACCTAAAAAAGGTCAGAAAAAGCGCACCTAAAAAACTTAATTGTTTTTAATGTGAATTTTACACCAAATAAATTCATAAATTCAACATAATTTTTTAATCCTCTTTTTTGATTATTAAAATCTCCTTTGATTTCTCCGCTTTGTTGATAAACTAAACAAAAATATCTATGAACTCCAGTTCCTTGTGGAGGAGAAGGGGGAAAATAATCATATAAAACAGTTCCGGAATTTAAGTTATTACCTTGAATATTATATTGAAAGTAATGTATCCAATAACCAATAGGAGCATCAGGGTCAATGATAGCCAAGGTATAAAATTTTTGATTATCTAAATTTTTTAATGAAAATTTAGGTTTTACTTGAACAGAATTAAGTAAAACATTATTTCCGTTTTTAAAGTTAGTGTTTAAACTATTTGACAAATTCTTTGAGTTCCACTCCATTATTTTCAGTTATATTTTTTTTCCATAAGAACATATCTCTTAAGTATTCCCAAATAATTAATAAGTTCATTCTTTAATATAGATAATCTTGTTGAATTACGGGTTGAAACATTCGGTTAGTCATTAGAGCGTCAAATTCATTACCATTATCTTTACTAGGTCCAGGTTGACGGGGATTTTGAATAAAATTAGATTTCATTTTATTTTCAATAATTTTTTCAATTTCTTGGATGGGTATTTCAATTTCTTCTACTTTCTTTTTCTTTTTATCTTTAACTCTTAAATTTTTAATTATAGAATAAAGAACACCAATTAAAATACCAAAAATTGCACCATAACCTAAAATAGAATAAAGTGAAAAATCAACACCATAAATACTAAAGTTTAATTTATCTTCTCCAAAAAGCATTTTCCAAAAAGGTGTCATAAAATTTTCTGAAACTTTGTCTAAAACAGAATGTAAGGTTAAAGCTAAAATAACTATACCAAAGTCAAACCAAAACTCTCTTTTATTTTCAAATATCATAATAATTATTATATTTTAATTATTATGATTAACGTAAAACATGGTGGTATGAAATGGGTTAATCCTAGTTTAATATCTAAACATTTTTTACCTTTTCAATTTGTAAATAAAATTTATGAACTAAAAAATACTAAAATGAACAAATTTTTAAATTTAATTGATTTTTATCAAATACCAATTTCTTTAATTACTCAAGTTTCACAAAATAAAAATATTACTAATATTCAACTAACAGACTCTGAAATATTAAAGCAAAATTTAGAAAAAAAATATTCTGATTATGAAAAATTTTTTACTGATAAAATTAAAAATACTAACAAACCAAGCACACAACAAATATATGATTTGTATAAAAAACAAGCAACTGATTATAAAAATTTTTATCAATATGATTATAATTCTGTTAAAACATACATTGATGAATCAATTAATAAATTAATTTTGGTTGATAATTTATACTTTATCTTAAATTCCACAAACAAATTAAATAATATTGTTTCAAATTACACTTCTGAAGATAATATCTTATTAATTGATGGAATGAATGTATTTTTTAGTACTGATTTTTTATCATATATTCAAAGTCATATTATTTATCAATTACAAACTAGTACTAAATTTTATAAAGAATGGGGAGAATTATTTAAATTAATAACTAATGCTTTTTACTACAATGATTTTCAATTTGTACACAACATCAATAATATAAAAATATTAGTAAAATATATTATTAAAAATGAAATATTTAGGGGTTATAAACTTATTTTTTTCTTACAAGGTTCAGAAAATAAAATGTTTAAAATAAATGATTGTTTAATTATTTTTGCTACCACTATGGTAAGAAATCAAACAAATTCTTTCAAAAAAATTATCAATAGAAAAAATAATCCTATTATTGAAAAAAATGAACTTGATGATTATTTATTAATCTTTTTTTATACTTTTTTGAAAAATACATTTCCTAGAAACAAATCAAACATTTTTATTTTATCTCAAGATAATTACAGATGGATAACAAACCTCAAAGAAAATTTATTAATTTATTTAAATCGTAAAATCTGTACATTTAATATAAATATTTCAATTAATTCTCCATATAACTTAAAAATTAACAAGATTAATTTATTATTACAACGTCCAAGTCCTTCTAAAGATTTAAGATTTATTACCAATATTGATGGATATCCTACAGATAGGCATTATTTATCAGGTCCATATAATCAAATGTTATATGATACTTTTGAGAGAGACAGAATTACCAAAAAATTTAATAACAATGTTTTTAATGAAATAATAACTCCTGAGAATAAAATATTAATGTCAAAACCTGAAGGTAATATTTTACATGAAAAAATCAAACAAGATAAACTCAGAAAAGAAATAGAAAATAAAAAAGAAAATATTAAAAGAAGAATTATTGAAATGCAAGCAAAAAGAAACTTAAACCGTCAATCAAGAATAAATTTAAATAAACCAAATAATCAACCAAATAATCAAAATTCCGCAGGAACAAAAAGAAAACCTGAATAAAAATTGATTTTTATATTTTATATCACCAATAAATAAAAACATGTCTTTCATCAAGCATATTTCCAATAATCAAGAATATATTCATCTCACTGATGAATATAACCCAAATATTCATCAATTACCACCCTGCAAAGGCCTAGTTTTTGATGACAATTTTAATCAACCAATTAATAATTTACCTGATATTCAGGAAATTTGTTTGAATTATCAGTTTAATCAACCAATTGATTTTTTACCTACTAATTTGAAAACTTTGACAATTAAAGGAAGATTTAATCAAACATTAAATAATTTGCCTCCTTATTTAGAAAGTCTAATTATTGATGGTGATTTTAATCAACCTTTAATCAATTTACCTCAAGGTTTAAAATTCCTTCAAATTGCAGGATATTTTAATAATAATATTGTTTTACCTGAGGGAATTGAATGCATATGTTTTAGTAATACTTTTAATAAACCTTTTAATATCCCATCTTCATTAAAATATCTTAGTTTAGGACGCTATTTTAATCAAATAATAACAGAATTACCAGATAATCTTGAATTATCTTGTAATATGGATATTAATTTTCTTAAAAATTTAAGAACAGATAACCTAAAAAAAATTTATCTTAAAAAGTTTGAATTTTTAAATGATTTCGTAAAAGTTAATTTATCTTTTATTAAAGACATTAAATGTGATTTAGAATTAATTATTGGTGATAATATTTATAAATTTAAAGAACCTGCTCTAACTTCTCCTTTCTTGCATTCTTTCTCTTTGTAACTTTCTCTTCTTCAGTTAATTTCTCACGAGGTTTTCTCTTCTTCTCAACTTTCTCCTTCTCTTTTGCCTTCTTCTTTTCAACTTTAATTTTAATAACTCTTTTCTTTGAAGCAAAATCTAATTCCTCAGTTGGTTTTTCTTTCACCTTCAAATTAACTTTTGTTTTCACTTCAGTTAAAGTTGGTTCTTTCTTCTTCAAAGATAATAATGACGTTTTCATATTCTCAAAAACTTCATCTCTCGTCGCAACCTTAAAAAAATCAGTCAACATAGTATTTCCTTTTTGTCTATTAATCTCCTTATTAATCATTTCTCCTAATAAGAGTTTCTCTGTCGCACTTTCTCTCAAAGTTAATAACTTCTTCTTCAATTCTTTCTCAGATTTACCCTTGTCTCTCCACTTATCTATCACTGACATATCAACCATTCCCGGTTTATATCCTGGAATTTGTTCCAAAACCAGCGCAAATAACTGAATACAAGGCACTTTGACCTGATGCTCCAAATAATAAAACCAATCCGGCTTACACTTATCCGGATTATCTCGGATATATTGTGGATGTTCCACCTTATCACCCTGCAAAGTCTTCACTCCTTTCTTCTCTTTCACTTGTATATAAACAAAAGGAATACGGTCGTTGGACTGCGGTTTATTTCCTGGGTCTCTTTCACCCATTCTACGTGATAAAGCAGTATGACACTGAGAACAATTAACAAATTCCCAACTGATATCCGTGGAAAAATCGTTAATTTTAGCTTTCTTTAAAAATTCTTCAATAGATTTTTTGTCATAAGTCAATTTCTTCAACTCATCCCTATAGTCTTTGAGGCCATCATCTCCATATCTTTGTCTCAATAATTTTTCAATAATATGAACAACTTTTTCTTTCTCATAATTTTCAAGTTTAATTGATGTATCAAAAGTTCCTTTGTAAGTCCCTCTTAAAGTTTTAGTAATTACTAAATCTTTCAAATCTAATGGTTGAGTTGGATCATCAATATCCTTCCCATCTAATAAATTTTTAACAGCTTCTTTGAAAAATAATAAGGCTCCTTGAATATCCCTCTTATTTAAAATAATATCAATAATTCCTCCATAAACTCGCTTACAAATATTTGCATTGTCTCGTCTCTTCAAAACAATACCCATACTAGTCTGCTTAAACTTATCTGGATTTATCTCATACTTATTCCCAACATAACGCTTCTTAGCCAACTGGATAAAAGGATAAAATGTTTTTTCATACTCTAAATCGTGCGGTTTCTTCAAATGACTAGTCACCCATTTCCCCGCCTCAATCCCTAATTCAATTGACTTTTCTAAAATCTCTTTAGGCGTCTTCTTTGATAAATCCCATCCTAAAACATCCTCCATATACTTGGTAAATGAAACAAACACTGAATCAGTGTTGGACGCACATATCTCTCCAATTCCACAAGAAAACCTGTGAGAACTGGTTTCAATATCATAAACAAAAGTATCATCATCAGTTTCACCTAAATCTATAATTTTTTTAATTTGATTAGTTGAATTTTTAGAACTTCTAATAAAATATTTATTTTTTTCATATAATACTTCTATGTTTAATATACCAACTGATTTTGCTAAATAATAAACTTGTTGAATTTCTAACTTATTTTCACTTGAATAAATAAATTCAAAATTATCTGTTAAATATTTTTTAATAAAATTCATTCTTGAATTCATATCCGCATTTAATAATTTATCCGATAATTCTGTAATATTTTCATATTTTTCAATAAATTCAGTTGGAAATCCACTTAAAAGTTTAGTTTTTCCTACAAAACATTCAGTTGCCTTAATCTTATTTCCGTCTTCATCCAATAATGAATGGTCTTCAGTTACATCAACAATTCCAGTATGAGTATTAACTCGATAAAGTTTCTTTAATGTTTTATGTCTAATCACGCGTTTAATATCAGCCCAATGGTCTTTAACCCATATTTGATAATCACATTGTGCTTGTTGTTTTTCTTTACGATTAGATTCTCCTACTTTAAATCCTTCATATGGAATATATTCATCAGATAAACTTTCAATAGTTTTTATTAAAACATCTCCATTTTTATCTCTCAAAATGAGTGGTGTATCTCCTGTGACACTGTCTCCATACACACATTTTGCACCTAGAAATTTTGTCTCAGTATAATATTGCGCTTTTCTTAATAAATCACGTCCTGTCGCAGTAGTTGATGCCGCCAATTCCTTAAAATAAATGGGTGAAGTCGGCGCTCCAACCTGTCCATACAAACTATTTGCAGTCACCTTATAGGCCAACTGTAAACCATCTAAAACATCTTGTTGGAATTTACTGTAAATATCCTTACAAGAAACCACTTCCGAACTCGGATAAGGATTTTTCTTTTGCTTATATTTCCCAACCCAATGTTGTCCATCTTTAATTTCAACTTCACCATCTATCGTAGTTCCATCCTTTAAAATAACTCTTTGGTAAAAAGCACTGGCTCTAGTAGAACGACGTTCCCAAAGTAAATTATCTAAAATACGAGGAACAACAGATTTAGTTGATTTGTAAATTTCATCAGGTTCTTTTCTTTCAGCATAACAACATTTAGTTACGCCTGACTTATATTTTTTATCACCTTCACCCTCAAAATTATCATAAGTAATATAATTTGATTTATATCCTAATTTATCAAGATATTCATCTAATTTATCCTTTTCATCCGCTTCCTTAAATTCCACTAAAGGATACCATCCTTTTTTATCATATCCATTAACTATGTTTCCATAATTATCGTAAATTTTGTAATAAACCACACTATCGTGTGAAATATTCTCACTTAACATTGAACTAGGATATAAAGAGGCATAATCCATCACTGAAATAGGTTCCATATAAACGCCGGGTTCAGCCACTAAAACAATAGCGCCTTCATAACCGCCTTCATCATCTTCACCACTAACTGTTTGTCCTTTTTTAACTAATTTAATTAAAAATCCCTCTTTACGGCATTGACAAGCAACAAGTGAATAAATTTTGACACCTTGACCACGTAAAAATAACCAAGATAAAGGAACTAAACAAACATTTCCCATACCGACATTATTAGTTAAAATTTGAAGTTTATTAATCAAACGATTAACTAATTCACAATCTTGAACACAATAAATAGCGATATCTTGGTTGTTTTGAGCACCTCCTGCAATAAATTTTTTGAAAAGTTCTTTAGGAGGTAAATCAACTTTATGCTCTCCTAAAAAGGTTTCTGCAACGAAATCTAATTTATACATTTCTAATTTAAAATCACGTTGAACCACTTTCATCAAATCAATTTGAATTCTGCCTTCCATTTGTAAAATGTAAAAGAAATTTTGACCTAAAGCCGAAGATTGTAAAGTCTTCTCCTCTAAAATCTCCACTTTATCACGTAATCTTCCAATTTGACAAAATTCAGTATCAATCTCCAATAATTTGGCGCGGTCATACATATATTTTAAATCAAAACCCCAAATATTATATCCTGTTAAAATATCAGGGTCTAATCTCTTCATAAAATTCCTCCAAGCAAGTAAAACTTCCTCTTCAGTCTCGTAACTTTCAACAATAGCACCCTCTATCTCATGACAAGGTCCTAAAACGATAATATGCTTCAGACAACAATCAGTTTCTCCATGACGATGAACGGTTGTTCCAATTTGAATGACTTTATCTCCTTCTTTTTTAGCTTCAGGAAATCCACCATCCATACTGACACATTCAATATCAAAACTGGCGACCAACATAGGCCCAATATCAGGACATTCAAAAGGTTGAACATCCGAATGGTCAATTTTAAATTCAAAATTACAAATTGTTTCCTTTAAATCTTTATGGACACTTTTAAATTTCCCTTTTGGTAATTTAATCCAACTAACAGGTTTAGTTTCTTGTTCATGATTAAATCTTAACATTGGGTCAATATTACTTTCGTAAAGCCGATATTGATAAGGTTTGGAATTGTATGAAATCTTAAGCGGTTCATAAAAAATACGAACATAACCCTTCATACCTCCAATACTTTTAAAAGATAACTTAATAAATTTGTAAAGTTTTTCATTAGTAAAACCATAAAATTCTTTTCTCTTGATTATCTCAACGTTTTCTAAACTATTTTGATATTTCTTAAAAACTTTATCCTTAATTGTATTCCTAAACTTTGATAAATCAGATTTATTAAAATTATCCCAAACTTTTACGAAAAAATAAGGTTTAAAATTTTCTACTTTCACACAAACACTTTGACAGTCTTTGGTGCAACCATAAATTTTTATTAAATAATTTCCATCCTTCTGATTGTAAGGATTTTCATCTTCTTCTTCATCATCATCTTCATCTTTAAAATCTAATCCAATCCATTCAATAGCTTGAAAGATAAAATCTTCCTTACTTGAATGCTTAAGATTTGGTATATCGCCTCTAAAAGAAAACATATTTTATTTTCTTTTATCTCAAAGTTTTTAAACTTCAATTTTTTTTCAAAAACCATCTTTCTTAAAATTTATTTCTTCTCCACCTTTTTCGCTATCTCTTTCTTTCTTTTCCCAACTAAGTGTCCTAATTCATTTTCAAAATTTTTCATATAAAATTCCTTTTTTGGACTTCTTTTGACCTTCTCTTTTAAATCTTGTTTTATTTTCATTTCTTGAACCAATAACTCACCCTGTGTTTTACTTTTATCTATCATAGGTTTTACTTTTTTATCAAAATCCTTAATTAATCCCCTTAAATCCCCTAAGTAATCTCCACCTCTTAACATCGGATTAGATTTATTTAAATATAATAAATGATGAATTAATTCAGTTTTATTCATTTTAGAAGTTCCATTAATTCCATTGTTTTTAAGAATTTCTCTTATTTGTTGATTAGTAAGATTTTCCATAATTTATTTAATAAAAAAATAATATATAAATTAATGGGTGTAGCCGGTTTATTAAGAAGTATTATTAAAGATTATCCTTCCGTCCATTTTTTTGACCCTAATTTTAAAGTTGATTACCTATTTTTTGATTTTAACTGCTTAATCTACAATAGTGTTAATAATGTTCAAAGTCAAGGTGGTTTTAACTTCCTTAAAAATCAAGATAATCAACGTTTTAAGGCTGAACTCCTCAAAGATTTAATCTCTGAAACCAAACGTATCATCAATGTTGTTAAACCTCAAACTTTAGTTTATATCGCGATTGATGGAGTTCCCCCTTTAGCTAAAATGTTGCAACAAAGAGAAAGACGTTATAAAAGAATTTTTGAGGAACAACTTAAGGAAAAATATTTTCCAGAAAAGTTTGTCAAGGGAGTTAAATTTGATACTAACCAAATCATTCCTGGAACTAAATTTATGGATGATTTAACTAAATTTTTCAAATCTGAAATTAAAAAAGGAGTTTTTGGGGAAATTGCAATTGTTTTTGATGGTCCCAATGTTCCAGGTGAAGCAGAACATAAATATTTAAGTTTAATAGATGAAACACCAAGAGGCGGAAATTTCGTGATTTATTCTAAAGATGGTGACCAAATTTTTTTAAGTTTAAGGTTTCCAAATAAGAATATTTTTATTATGCAACCTATTTCAGGAACACAAGTTGAAAATAAATATTCTAATGAAACTGAATTCTTTTATTTAGATATTAAAAAATTATCTTATTCCATCGGAGAAAAATTTAATCAGGTTCCAACTGAAGATTATTTGTTTGATGTTATTTTTTTAAGTTTTTTAACTGGAAATGATTTTATACCTGAAATTTTCTTTTTAACTTACCGTGAAGATTATTTAAAAACCCCTTTAGGAATTTATAATTATCAACATAATTTATTAGGAGAACGTTTAGTGGATAGGGAGAAAATGAATGTTAATCAAAAGTTTTTAACAGCAATATTTAATCGCCTAAAAAATTTAGAAGAAAAAAAATTTTTAGAAAAAAAACAAAGATACGAACGTAATATTGACAGAAATAATTATAATAAAAATAAAAATGTTTTTAAAGAATTCACTTTCATTGAAGTTTGGAAAAAAAATAATCCTCTTCAACCCGAATTTATTAAACAATTTGATGAAACTTACGCTAAATCCTCTAATATCCACGAGTTTAAAAAAAGATATTACCAATTTAATCAAATTACCGATATTGAAAAAGCATGTGAAAATTATTTAAAAATGTTAGTTTGGAACTTAAGATATTATTTTGGTTATCAAACTTATTGGGAATATTGTTATCCTTATTTAATAGCACCTTTTCCATCCGATATTTACGATTATTTAATTAAAAATCCAAATTTTTTCCAAAAAATAGAAATAGAAATTGGAAAACCTGCTAATCCGGAGAGTGTAGCGTTATTTTCATTACCTCCTCAAACTTTAACGCCTGAAACTTTGGATGAAAAATTAATTCAAAAAGTTTTAAAGAAATATCCACAATATTTTCCAGAACATATTAAAATGAATTTATTAGTAGCCTCTAAATTTGAACATGTTAAACCTTTTTTAATTGAACCTAATATTAAAGATTTAAATGAAATGACTAAAAATAGTCAAAAAGATAAATTGTTTATTTTATTACCAAAAAAATCTAACTAATTTTAATGGAATATTTTGATAAAAATTTTACGACTGAACCAATTAATTCTTTACCTAGACCAGATTTTG
>Ga0180433_10009353_pt1 | contig 12009 bp, 10 predicted proteins | sample SS_ome_8_FD_132980 | JGI IMG/M metagenome (GOLD analysis project Ga0180433, IMG submission 132980) | Hypersaline lake sediment archaeal communities from the Salton Sea, California, USA - SS_1_D_1 metaG | ecosystem: Environmental > Aquatic > Non-marine Saline and Alkaline > Hypersaline >... | reverse complement strand
TTCTTCATATGTTCCCCCTGTATCCGTCTCCAAATGAGTGTATCTTATGGGTATCTTTCTAAAATTTCCAACAAGCATTACGTATGTTATGCCCCAGTTCTCCTTGGCATCTTTAATAAAATATTTTATCTTCTCAGGGTTGTCTCTGCCTTGTACTGGAAAATAAACATTATTGTAGATATCTTTAAGTGATACTAGTTTTGTTTCTATTCCGTGGCTGTTTTTATGTTTTACAAGTGGGTTAAGAAGAGCGGTGTACCTATCGTAAGAAATTATTAACAGATCATATTCGTCGGGAAATACAAATAAATTTTCAGGTTCCTCATATGCAATTTCCAAGTTGATAGATTTTGCGAATAGTATCTTATCTTTATTTGGGCTATATCTTACAGGGTTCAACTGTATTGTTAGGAACGTCGTATGTTCGTTATTTCTATTCAATCCTCCTGTAAGTTTGTATGAGTACCACTTCTCTGGAAATAATTGATCACTTTTGTAAATCTCTTCGTTTTTTTCTGGTTGTGGTAAATCATTTTCATTGTTTTTTGGAACTGGCTTTGGTGAAAAAATAATTTTTCCAGGTAGATTCATTTCTTCTAAATCTGAGATAGTATATTTGATGTCCTTAATGTGAGTACCCATTGGAAACTCAAAAGTTTCTGATAATGCCGGTAAAACAGGCTCTCCGGTGTTAGAAATAAATGAGTTAGTTTCCTTAAGATGGACGTTTACAAATTCGTTGCCAGTTTTTATTTCAGGTATTGAGAATTGCTGAGAAAATTCTAAGATTTTGTTTGATTTTTCTATTTGGTTAAAATCAGATTTAATTTGAATGGCACTAATATTGCTAGATATTAATGCAAATTGTAAAATTATTATCAAAAGTATAGATATTTTTCCTTTCTTTATATCTTATCCCCCTTTAATATATTATTAACAATTTTTTGTTATAAAAACTTTTCATTGGAAAATAGTGTTTGTCTGTTGTCCAATTAAAAGGGAGCACGGATTATTGGTATAACTTTGTTTTCCTTCAAGATCTATCATGCTCAAAATTCTCAGAATCAATGCAAAAATTATAAAGAGTACAGCCAGTGGGGGATTTACAGCGTAAAAAATTGTAAAAATTATTGCTATAAAAGGCTCTATAACTGAGTATAAAAAATCCGCAAAGTCCATTATTGCTGTGAAGACGGTCAGTATTATTTCCCAGAGTTTAAAGTATCCATGGAGATTCATGGGTGTTTTTTCACAAAATTTTCCTTAAATTAGTGATATCACATCCGAAATGATTATCTTGGATTCATAATTCGTATTTTCCAACAAAGATTTGACCTTCAAAAACATCTCTTTGAAACTGTCTTTTGGGTCACAGTTAAAATTAGAAAAAATATGTTGTTTTTCGTCTAGAAAATGCTTTGTTTTTTCTAATTTTTCTAACGCATTCATCATTAGGCTTGCATGAGTTGTTTGTACGGCAGTTGCTGATAAAAATATAAGGAATGTGGTACTAATCGTAAAAAAATTTAACCCTTTTTATATAGATTTTTTAACATCTTGTTTCTCCTGTTATCCCTTGTCATTATATGGTATGCATTTCATAGACTTAAGTATTGTTGAAAAAATGTTTATGTGTATATGTTTTAATGGCGGTTGATATTATAATTCACTGTGTCATATGTTAAAATGAATCCAGATTACATCCATGCATCAAGACCTTTTTGTTCTGTTGATGCTACATCTGACAGTCCAAATGCTCCCTGGATATAGTTTTCAATCATCTTTTTGTACCATTTTAGATCAATTTCAGCCGTATCTTTTAGAAGATCGACAGGGTACATATAATCAATAGGTTTTACACCACTTTTCGATGGTTTTGTAATGCCCGGGAGTGGTCTTTTTGTCACCACGAAGTTAAGTTTTACACGACTTTTTATTGGATAACCAAGGAGCTCTTCTAACGCTTTAGACCGTTTTGCAAAAGTAGAATTAGATCCATCTTGATTTAACTTATATTTTTTTGCAGGTTGAACAGATTGTACAAGCGTTAAATCGCTAAAATCGACTTTTGATAAATCTAGTGTCGATACTATCTTTTTTGCGTTATTTCGTATACTATTTTTTATTGCTTTTCTCGCCTCTTCCTCCTCGGTCCAACTTGGGTTTTCTTTAAGTACATTCATCATAATAGTTTTAAGTACCTTCCTTGCAATATTTGCTTTATCGGATCCCTTGAAGTTATTTCCCTTTGTAGTTAGTTCAATTTTTCCGTTTTTATTATCAAAAATAAGGTAGTTTTTATGTTTTACAAATATCATTCCATCGTGAATTTCCGGTTCCAATTCAAAATCTGGATAATTCAAATCTTTCTGCCATTTTTTGTTACATTCATTAATAGCAGAAAAAGCCACATCAGGGTTAGTAAGCCACATACTTTCCCCCTCTCCTGTTGAAACTCCTAGTGATTTTGAAAATTCTGGGAGATTCTTTGCTGAACGAGAGCATCCCAGATAAATTCCATCGGTGTCTCCGTAGACGACACGTATGTCTTTATTTTCTAAATAATTGAGTGTATCAGCAAGTATTATCTGGCCTTTTGTAGTAATCGTAGCAGCACCCCATAGATTGAATTGTCTACCTGAAACGCCTGGAGCTGAAAGGATGCCATGAGTACCTGCATTGCGAGCACCTTTTATGCTTTGATACATCATTTTCAAACGATTCAGTTCTTCCTTTTTACCTGTTTCCGCTACTTCTTTGAGTTCCTTTTTTGTCTTGGCAATCATGCTCATTATACCAGTCATAGCACAATTGACGACACCAGGTCTTTTGTCTATTTTTACACCTAGCATGAATCCCTTATCTGCAAACGAATCTTCATTAGTAATTTTTTTCCACTGAATATCTCTGCTGTTGAGAAGCCGATCTGGTATTTTTTTTAGCCATATCCACGCATCAGGTTGATCTGCTTTGGATGCCAATTGTACAGTATCCGCTCCGACATTCATGGCTTTTAGAATTGTTGGATACATCGCACCGACATCTGCCACTACGACGTACCACCATGGGATAAAATGAGAATTCGCGTCTTTATCGGGTTTTATGGTCATACCGCCAGGCATATGATAATTCAATCGTTCATCAGGATCTTTTGCCCTTTCGTTGTAAATGACATAAGGGTCTTCCATCCATTTGGGCATTTCATCTCCATATTTTACAACTCGGACGAATTCTTTAGATAGCCGCTCTTTTGTTTTTTTTGCCTTTCTTGCTATTTCTTCACTTGTGTCGCATTCTCTAAAGTCTCGTAATAAGACTTGTGAAATAGACATGACTCTACAGATGGGTGGCATTATTTTCTTTTGCACTGCACCCCTGATGAGAGACATATGGTCCCACATGTTAACTGCACCTGAAGAAAGAAGCATGTCAAAAGACATTCCTGTGGTAAATGCGAGAGGTAATGCCTGTTGGATAAGATTCAGTGTTACGCCTAACTGTTCTTGAACATCGTGTTTGTTGTATTTCAGTGTTCTGTCATCTAGTTTTATCTGAGTATGGGCAAGAATTAGACGATCCTTTATGTGTATGCCAAGGAATGGTGCAACTGCTTTCAAGCTAAACTCATTTAAAAATGAATAGAATTTTCTTACACCTAAATATGTGTCAAGGTTGCAAGGATAAAACTGTACTGCTTCTGATTGGGTGCCAAAATGAAACGATTTATCCACTCTGCTATACTTTCGTACAAAACTCTGAAATGTTTTTTTCTGTTCATCTGACAGGTTTCCCTGATAATTCTTTAGAATCCAATTTAACCTGTTATAAATCTGAAGATTATCAAAACCTGCGATGTTATGTCCAGAAATGATATCATAGTTCATTGTCATTTTACAGAATGAAAAAAGATGTTCTATCTCCTCATCAACATTCCTTGAAACAACTTGTTTCACATTCATATCTTCCCAGTTGGTGGGGCAGTCTATAATATCAAAGCTGAATTCTTCTGTTTCTAAATTTTTTTCAGATTCGAAAGTAATGTCAAAATCTGATTGACCTATCATATCTATAGGAACGTTGATTTTTCCTGCTTCATACTGCGTTGTTTCAATATCATAAACTAAGACCTTGAGTTTCTTTTTCCTACCATTTGTATCAAAAATCCATGTTTTCCCATTGGCTTCAAGATCAACAAGGGCTCTTTGTTGATATGGTATGTCATGTTCAGCTGTATAAAAACCATAGTTGAAAAAGAGATTATCAGTTACTTCAGGAACAAAATATGATTTTTTGGTATAAACCTTGAAAATCTTTCTATTTGCGTTGAAATCCCTGAAGCTTCTATAGTCTTCAATTTCACCTATTCTTTCTATTTTTGAAAGTATATTTTCCTCTGATGTGTTCTCTTCTAATTTTTTTAAAAGATCTTTCCTAGCAGATTCAGTGTTCCGTTCCGACGGGCAAAAAGCCAAGAAATATGGCTGATGGTAATCAGAGATTCTTTTCGGTGCTTTTCCATGTAGATAAAGGTATTCTGGTGAAATGCCAAGTAACATATCGTTCATAATTGTTTAGTCCCCCACGCGATCATTTTATCCATCAATACATTATCTGTACTTAAATTGTTAGAATTAATCTTATATTTGGTTAACGCATCTCTTCTATCTGGTTTTTATGACTACGCAAATAGTGTATTCAAAAGAGTTTCTTAAACACGACAATGCTTCCCATCCTGAAAATGCACAAAGATTAGTTGTAATGATGAATGAAATAAAAAAAGCACCTTTTTACAAAGAATTGGAATTTGTTGAACCAGAACTTTTGCCTGAAGAGATGCTTCACGACCTACATTCGGATGAGATGATTTTTCAGATCAAGGAAATGAGTTCCCATGGGGAATCTTGGGTAGATATGGACACATATGTCTGTAAATCAGATTATGAAACTGCAAGGCTTGCTGCAGGAGGTGTGGTTAAACTCGCTAGAAATGTACTTGGAGGAAAGGCGGATAATGCATTTGGTTTGGTAAGACCACCCGGTCATCATGCAACTGGTACTAGATCTATGGGTTTCTGTCTTTTCAATAACATAGCAATGTCAGCAAATGAAATCTCAAAAAAAGGAAAACGAGTAATGATCTTTGATTTAGATGTCCATCATGGAAATGGAACACAAGATATTTTTTATGGTAGAAAGGATGTTTTATATCAATCATTCCATTTGTCTCCACATTACCCTGGAACTGGGGATATTGAAGAAATAGGAGTAGGTGTTGGAGAAGGATATACAATAAATGCACCTCTTTCTCATGGAAATGGTGAAACTGCCGTATCAAAGCTACTAGATGAGATTTTTATGCCAATCGCTCGTAAGTTCAAACCGGATATAATATTGGTTTCTTCAGGTTTTGATTCCCATCATTTGGATCCACTGGGTGGACTGAAATTATCATCCAATTTCTTTGGGGAGATGATATCCAGACTCCAAGAAATTCAACCAAAAATTGTTTGTACATTGGAAGGTGGGTACAATCTAGACTGGATAGGAAAATGTTTGCTCTCTCAAGTTGGGCAAATGATGTTTCATCCTGTGAAATTTGATGATCCTGTACGAGAAGATACGGATGTAGAAAATACCATAGAAAAAATTAGAAATAAAATGGAAAAATATTGGAAAATATAAGAGTTTAGTCGAAGATCATTCCCATGCCTGAAGCCGCGGAATCTTCCTGTTCCTCAATCTTTTTGTTGATTCCTTCAGCTTTTTTTTTGCTTAATTTTTTAAATTCCAACTCTTTGGCTAGTTCCTTGGCCTTCTTTAAACCTTCTTCGCTTCCCTCAATTTTGACATAGAATACATTTTCTTTTATGTCTAAGGAGCTTGAATCTCTAGTGAGTATACTTTGTCTACTTACAAGATCATCCCTGATCATTTTGTCGATTTCGCCTACATTTTCGGACTTGACTTCAAAGATAACATATGTCACTTTTAATCACCTTTATCTTGCGAAGTAATAAAATGCCATATATAAAACTAATCTATCTTCAAAATACTTCCATTTTTGTCAATTTCCTTTCTTCTTATCCTCGATGAACTTATAGGCGTTCCATCATTTGCTAAAACAAAAGGAATTTGTACTATTTTCAAGGGTTTTTTCCCGTTTTGTCTACGTTTTTTGTTTATCTCTTCTGCAGTATATTTTGTTTCAGGGGATATAACAATGGCATCAAACTCATCTCTTATTGATGGGCCATATTTATCTTTAATTGGTTTTATTGTGGCAATATTGATATATCCTTTTCTCAAGAGATATTGCTCGATGGTTTTCTTTCTCTCTTTAAATGATTTTATGTCTCCTTTAGTTTTTGGTATTTCTCCTTTTGTAATTCCTATAAAAACAGATCCTTTCTTTCCTGCAGTTTGGAATGCTTTGTTGATTAGTATTTCATGCCCTTTATGCAATGTATCAAATGTTCCACCTATACAAACTTTCATAAGATAGATGTATTGATCCATTCTTAAAAAATAGTGTGATTGATTATTGTTTTTTTCAGAATTCAATTATGAGTCGTGAGAAAACTATAAATTCTGCTATAGTATCTATTTATGTTTAAGAGGATGGGAAAATGCGATTAAAAGCTCTAACGGTATTAGTAATATTATGTTTTTTGATTACAGGTACTTTTGCGATCATATTTTCTAATGAAGGATATGGGGACAGCGGAAATGAAATATATGTGGATAGTTCCCATTATGGATATAGTGACGGTTCGGCAGAAAAACCATATGATAGTATACAATATGCTATAGATGTTGCAGATGAAGGAGACACTATCTATGTTTTTGGAGGTACATATGATGAACCCCTCGTTATAAATAAGAGAGTTAAACTTTGGGGAAGTATTGAAGGTGGAGAGACTGTTGTTGATACTAGAATGGACAAAAGATATACCGTAGAAATAACTGCTGATCATGCAGAGATGCAGGATTTTACAATTAGTGACAGTGGAGATTATAAAACTTCTCCTATTGGTGCCCTCATATGCATAAAATCAAATAATGCTGTTGTTCAAGGAAATTATGTTAATAATACCGATAGCTGGGGCATATATGTGGATTCTACTGCAAGCGGAAGTGTTGTTAGCGGTAATATGATCAACAATACAAAAAGAGGCATTAATGTTTATTCTTCTAGTACCAACGATATTTTTAACAACAATATTTCAGATTGTTCAGAATATGCTGTACAAGTGACCTCATCTTCAAACAATAGGTTGTATGACAATTATCTCAGTAATAGTGGCCATGGAATGTATCTACAGGATTGTACCGATATCAACATCAGCAATAACACTGTCACCACTATAAATTATTATGGCATTTACCTGTATCAAAGTACCGGCATCGTCAAAAACAATGTTATAAGCAACAATGAAGCTGATGGAATATATTTGAGTTCTTCTAATTGCGAAATTTTTAACAATGTTCTGAATGCTAATCAGAGAGGTATCACTCTGGTTGGTTCCAATAATGAAATAAGAAATAATGGCCTATCTAATTTAAGCGGATCTGGGATTTATGCTTATTCAAGTAGTGAAGGCAATATTATATATCTGAATAGATTTGTAGATAATGGTAAAACTGCTCAGGAGGGTGGCAATAATCAATGGTTCTATGAAAACCAAGGAAATTATTGGAGTGATTACAACAATATTGACCGGAATCTTGATGGAATTGGAGACGTACCCTATACAGTACCTGAGGGAAACAATCAAGATATGTATCCTTTGGGATATTTTTTGAAACCTCCTGAAAAACCATCAAATCCATCTCCTGAGGATTCCGAAGCAGGGGTAGGATTGAAGGTTACCTTACAGGTGGATATTAAAGATGTAGATAGTGATAAATTAACCGTGTATTTTTATAATGCTGAAACTAATGAGATTTTAGAGAATGGTATCAATAAAAGAGTTCCAAGTGGTGGTACGGCAGAGTGTTCGTTTACTTTAGGATTTAATACTACATTTGCATGGTATGCAATAGTAAATGATAGTCTATTGGAAAACCAGTCGGATCCATGGTTTTTTACGACTAAGGCTACTCCTCCTGATAATGAACCACCAATAGCTGATGCCGGTGGACCGTATTCTGCAGGAGCAGGTCAAACCATCACCTTTGATGGTTCAGGTAGTAAAGATCCTGATGGAAATATCGATTTTTATAGATGGAATTTTGGTGATGAAACAAGTGAAATCCTTGCAGAATTACCAGGTCATATTTATTCTAATCCTGGTACCTATGAGGTGACTCTAACTGTTATAGATAATAATGGAACGACTGATACAGATATAATAAACATTGAAATTGGGGACTATATAAATCAGAAACCTAATGCCAATCCTGGCGGACCATATTCGGGCAACACTGGTGAATCGGTCACCTTTGATGGTTCTGGTAGCTATGATTCTGATGGAACGATAGCGGATTATACATGGACTTTTGGAGACGGTACAGTAGGAGATGGTGTGGAAACAACACATGAATATTCAAAAACTGGTACATATTCAGTTGGGTTGACAGTAACTGATGACGAGGGTGATACTGATACAAAATCTACATTTATCACCGTTAAGGAAGTAGCTGGTGGAATACCAGGTTTTGAACTCATTTTCATATTTCTTGCAGCAATGGTCATTCTGTTGCGAAGAAGAGACAAAGAACAATAAGTAGAATGATGGTTGTAGTCTTAACCAGTTTCCATTTTGAAGCCGATGGAGAGATTTGAACTCTCGGCCTGCTGATTACAAGTCAGCCGCTCTACCGGTCTAAGCTACATCGGCATATTTTTCTTAACCGTAATATCTAGCCCTATATAAAATTCTCTTGGTGCATAGGTTTTAATCTTTCTTACGTCTAATTTTACTAAGCTAGTTTTGTTTTCCTTTGCGGTTTTTCTTAGATTGTCGATTCTATCTTTAATTTTATCTTCCTTTAAAATGCCATAGAGGTGAATTACACCTTTGTTATTTGTAATTTTTAAGGCATGAGTAAAAAACAAATATGCAGAAAATGGAAGATTCATAATGACGCGATCTGCCTTTTCATTCTTTTGATTTAGAATTTTGTAGACCTCTTTTGCATCCGTATGTATAGCTTCAATCTTATCAAGAACATTGTTACTTTTTATGTTTTGTATTGCAAGTTTTACCGCTTCTTCGTTTTTATCTATTGCATATATTATCTTTGGGCTTGCATATTTTGCAATCATTATAGAAAAAGGTGCCACTCCGGCAAACATATCTACTACCATTTCCTCTGGTTTTACCAAATTGGCAACTCGCCTTCTCTCATTAGCAAGTCTTGGTGAGAAGTATGTTTTTTTCACGTCTACGTTAAATGTCAGACCGTATTCTTTATGTAAGGTTTTTGTACGTTTTTCCCCTGAGATTACTTCTACATTGCGGGTTCTCAATTCTCCTTCCACCGGTTGAGTTAGACAGACTGTTTTTATGTTTTTGTTTGTTTTTAGTAAAGATTTCCCTATTTCCTCCTGATGTTTTGTTAGATTCTCTGGTAGTTTTATTAGAATTATGTCCCCTATTACATCATATGATGTTGGTAGATCTTGTTTTAGATTGTCTGGAAGTGATACTATTTCCTTGTATGATTTAGGTTTTATTTCGTTTATTTCAAATTCTTTTTCTATGATTTTGTAAGAATTTGATATGTGTTGTGTTTCTTTTACTGGGAAATAGATAAAGGAATTGTCTTTGCTCAACTTTAGATCCTTTCTAAGTAGGTTGTTTTGAGAAAGATATTTACGTGTTTTTTCTGCTTGTCTTAACCCCGATTGTACTCCAATTGCTGTTTTAGTAACCATGGTTAATATATGATATATCTATATTATAGTTAACAATTTGGGACAAAAGAGATAAATAGTCCCGCCTCCCGGATTTGAACCGGGGACCTGCCGGTAACGGCCATAGAGTCTACAGCCGGCCGCTCCAGCCAGACTGAGCTAAGGCGGGAAAGCAAAGCCAGAATAGAGTAGATATATATATTATTTAAGGTTCATACTTAGTGTTGTTTCTATGAAGTTTGGGATAGTCGTTTGTCCAAGATGCAAAAAAGCTAAAGTCGTAGATTTATCTTGCAAAACTACTAAATGTCATAGATGTGGCAAGGTTCTTAAGTTAGAAAAGCTTAAAATACTGTATGAGACTGATTCTGAATATAAAGTGCGACAAGCTCTTGGTTTGGTTAACGCTGAAATGGATGGTAAACTTGATGAATTTAAAGAGATAATTAGAAAATCAATGCGCTAGATTTTTTTTCGCGATCTTTTGATTTAAAGAATAACAAATCTTATTAATAAAACGTGAGATATGCTTTTTGGAGTGAATTATTTGAGTAGTATAAAACGTATAATCCTTGATGTTCTTAAGCCACATTCACCGTCAATTTTGGAGGTGGCTGATCGATTGGGTGATTTGGAAGGAGTTTCTGGTGTAAACATTTCTCTTGAAGAAGTTGATGCTGAAACAGACAGTATTAAGATAACCATTGAAGGTAGTAATATTGACTATGAAAAAGTTGAGAGGGTGGTGTCGGAATGCGGCGCTTCAATACATTCTGTAGATGGAGTATCGGCTGGAATTAAACTTATCGAAGAGGTTAACACCCCTCAAGATCGGTGATAAGTCAAAATCTAGTTTTTTCTATTTCTATGATGGCATCGACTGTATTCACAAGATTGTCTAGTGAAGTTGTCTATACATTATGATTTTCCAAGCGACAAAATAAAAAGATTTTTTTAGATTATTGTAGAATAAATGGAAAGATGTTGATAGAATGCGGTGTGGTTTATTGGGTTTTATAGGGTTGGATTAATCAAAAAAAATCGCTAAAAAAGATAAATGATTATGCAGGTGATATATTAGGTGAAGTGTTATCTGTATCTGTTGACAGGATAGGGAAAAACGTAACTTATATAAACAAGGTAAGTATTTATGGTGGAACGAGGGTCCGGTGAGGACACGGATGTGAAAGTTCATAGATATATTAGTAATGATTATGACTTTCCATATGGATTCACGGTGTGGATTTATATGTGTAAACACTGGGTGTTCATGCGAAGAAACGTAGGATAAAAATATAGGAGGAAGAAGGAAATGAGAAAAGAAGGAAGAAGAAAGATAATGCCAATATTGTTGACAATGGTCTTAATTTTGTCAATGATCACACTCTTTCCACCAATGCAAGTTGGCGCTAGTATAGATGTCTCTAAGACAACAGGGCTGACATGTGGAGAGAAAATATGGGTGAATGTATCAGACTACGATTTAGATCCTGAAACGGATTATTGGGTTGCCTTTGAAGATGAAATAGGGGGCTTTGAAAACGTAACTGATGGAACCTCAGATGAGGATGGAAATATTTCTGTTGAGGTTGAGATTCCTTATAGAGCATTACCTGGTGATTATGATATTAGATTGGTAAACAAATCAGATATCGGTGATGTTTATGATACTGATACTCTTACAATTAGTAGTGTATATAATGTGATATATTCTGTCGATACTTTAGGAAACGTAGTTGATCATGTGCTGTATAACGGTTCATATTGGGATGGTGAGCTAGGTAATTTCTGGATACAAGTTGAGAATATGAGTGATTTACATGAAGAAGAAGTAAAAGTTACTGTTTTTGAACCAGATGGAACTCCGTTAGATGATGATAATACTTCTGATGGAGACTTGTTTTTCGAGCTTTTATTCGACTATATGGAAGAAACTCCAGACAACTATGAGACAGCTTACTATGTAACAGTGGAAGAAGGAGGTACTGAAATGGCAAACCATACCTTGCCTGTTAAACTTGATGTGGAATTGGAGACTACTCTATCTGATCAAGTATGGGGCGATAATACTGTGACAGCTACAGTTAGAGTGAGAGATGGTGCAGTTAATATTATACCTGGTTATCAGTACATGGAGTTGTATTCTCCTT
>Ga0180433_10009352_pt1 | contig 12010 bp, 5 predicted proteins | sample SS_ome_8_FD_132980 | JGI IMG/M metagenome (GOLD analysis project Ga0180433, IMG submission 132980) | Hypersaline lake sediment archaeal communities from the Salton Sea, California, USA - SS_1_D_1 metaG | ecosystem: Environmental > Aquatic > Non-marine Saline and Alkaline > Hypersaline > Sediment... | reverse complement strand
TTTTGGGAAATTGTCTTGGAAGAAAAAAATCGCAATTCGATATCCGCTCTTTGGCGGTTACACTGAACGGGTATTGCGCGGTGGTGGATCATAGGACCAATGATGTATATCTCTGTCATTGGGACGATGAAACATGGGTGAGTCTTCATGATCTGGTTCCCGAGATAGGATCGTTCGAACCATCAGATATCGGCTTCATGCATGATTCGAACACCCCCGGACAGATACGGTATTTAGTAATCGTTGATATCGCACAACAACGGATAGTGAAATTGACGGTTCGATTCGCGTAGGGATCCTCTGTATGAGGCAAAAATCCCATTCAGCGGAAGCACTCTTACAAATGATGGCTCGATGCGGATTCTGATTCACAACCATCTGATCCGTCGTTCTACTCCCGCCTTCGACAGGAAGCCCCGTAACTTCCGTCGTCGCCAATTCGGCCTTTCGACATTGCTCAAGGACTACGTCTACTCATGGCTATGCCGTGACGAGTCGGTGCGGGGAGGAATTGCTCATACGCTGAGCGTCGAGACTACTGCGATATGCAGGTTTCGTCGTTGTTTCACCTCCCATGAAGGAAGCTCCGCACCCAACACGTGGGATGCGCGAATAAGCCCGATCGGTTGCTTGCGGAAGGCTTCACTCATGACCATTCTGCTAATGCTGTGGTGTATGACCGCCGAGGGGGGGCCGGGAATAACCAGACGGATCGTATTGGATCCTCTGGATCAAACAACTGTTGTATTGCCGGATTCTTTCGTTATTCTCGATTCTTTCGAGGTTGTGGGAGATTCAACGGTCATGGTCCAGGGTCTTGGAGGATACTCAATCCACGCATTTCGTTCGGAAGTCATCCTCCCCCCGAATCTTATCGGTGACGTTGTTGAGATTACATATCGGTATCTGCCGTTGGGAATTGGACGGACATTCCGAAACCGGGAGAAGCCATCCCCCTTCATGCCGGTGGAAGTTACTCGAATACCGGCATCCGGCCCGGTCACATATAATGCAGACCTTTCCGGGGAGCGGGATATATCAATTGCAGGGACAAAAACCATCGGTGTCCGGGTCGGTTCTCAGCAGGATCCCACACTCAACCAATCCCTGAATGTGCAATTGGTGGGCAGTATCGCGGGTGATATTGAGGTAAACGCCCGCCTGTCTGATGAGAATTCTCCCATTCAACCGGAGGGTACCAGCGCTCAGCTAAAGGATCTCGACGAGATAGTGATAGATTTGAAGCGAAAGGATGATCAGCTCAGTATCGGAGATTGTGCGGTTCGGTTGTCCGATTTCAAATTTCTGTCGCTTGAGCGAAAAATGCAGGGGCTATCGGGTGTAGTGAACCATAACGGATGGAATTCATCCTTCGCCCTCGCCACATCGAAGGGAGAATTCGGCTCAATTGAATTTCTTGGTCAGGAGGGCAAACAGGGTCCCTATTATCTTGGAGATCAACTGGCGGCATCAGGTATATCCGAGGAATTCATCGTACTTGCAGGGACCGAGCGAATCTGGATCGACGGTGTCCGGGTCTCACGGGGCATTGATCGCGACTATACTATCGATTATGCCACAGGCGCGGTGATATTCACCGAACGGCATCTCATAACGGATCAGTCACGCATAGCCGTTGACTTTCAGTATACACGAGAACGGTACAGGCGAACGGTCTATACGGCGACAATAACGGGAACACTTACGGAGTATCTTTCCGTCAGATCGGGGTGGTTCTCGGAGTCCGACGATGCTGATCGAACGCTCGGCTGGGATCTGACCAAAGATGAACGGTCTATTCTTGAGCGGGCAGGGGACGATCCGCAATCCGCCGCCATTCCTTCATATCAATTCGTCGGATTTGGTAATGGTGACTATGATACGCTTCATGTTCGATATTTTATACCTGACGAAGCGGGTACATGGAGTGCGGTTTTTGACTCAGTGGGCCAAGGGAACGGAGCGTACCGGTTGGTAGATTCAGATTACGAATACTACGGACCGGGGAATGGTGAGTACGAAGTGCGCGCAGAGAGTACCGGTGTGGGATCATATACCATTATCCGTGAGATTATTTTGATTTCTGATTTTCTACGGATGAGACAAGAGGAACACACATCCCTGAGGATCTACGATCACGGGATTCCCCAAACACCATCGGGATCATTTACGGCAACATTTTATCGGAAACAGGGTGGTGATTATATCCGGGCATCACAGTCACTCTGGACATATGTAGGACCCGGGCACGGAGATTTCAGCCTATACCGGACCGTACCTGTTCCCCGATCTCAGGATACGTTCGTAGCAGGTGTGGCGCTGAATTACAATGACCGGATTTCGGTTTCCGTTGAAGGTGCGGCACTGCGAAGAGACTCGAATACGCTATCCGATATTGATGATGAGGATAATAATACCGGAGCATTCGACGCGGACATATCCCTTAACGGAACGGAACTATTGGGACTTCCTAACTGGCGGCTGAACGGTCGTTTCAAAGGGCAGAACAAGGGGTTCGTGAGTCCCGGGAGATTAAACCCGGTGGACTGGTCGCGCTCCTGGTTACTGGAAGAAGATGAACGACAGGCTCAACACGAATCATCGGTGGATATACACCTTGGACTCCCCGATGAGGGGAATGTAGAGATTACGGTGGGAGAGCTTGCGGTGGGAGGCAGGATTGACCGGCGGTTTGGAGCATCTACAGATATCAGGGCACCATATGGAATTGCCATGCGGGGTCGATATAACAGAAGTGCCCGGAAGGGGAACGGTGATCTTCTATGGTGGACCGAGGGAACAATTTCGAGAGATAAGGGATTCCTTGGACCGATTTTCAGGTGGAAGGCGGAAACGGTCGAATCTCCCGGTGTGTTATCCGGCAAAGCATATCGTGGCGAGGGTTTTTCCGAAATGGGGTATGGCTTGCGGTTGGGAGCCGATAAATCGCGTACGATGACCCTTATCGGGGGAATACGAACATATAGAAACCGTGGTGAAGACGCGTCCGCCTGGGTGGACAGCAGGAAGGGAACGTGGATCGAAGTGGGAGGCGTCGGTGGTTCGGGCAGGAAATTCCGTGCATCAGTTGATTTCAAATTTGCGGAATCGAAACCTATTTCATCGAACCAGGGAATTAGATCCCAGGAGCAGCAAAAAACGACTCGTAATACTGTTGGCGCCATTCGAATAAATACGTCACCCGGCAGAGCCTGGCCATCATTGGATATCGTTTATAAGGCGAGTGGTCGTGAACAGGAAGTACTTACGGAAAGTCTCGTACCCGAGGAGTCATTTGAGACGAATGTAGGGGAATATGATTCACTGGGTAACTGGGTCGGTGTGGAAACCGGTACCCATAAAAAGATACTCATCCCGTCAGGGAATGGAGAACAAGTGGGGAACGTGGAGGGGAGCGCCACACTGCGACTACGAACGGATCCGTCTTCCTCCAGTCTGTTTCGTCGGATGATTTCATCGGATACGTCCATCAGGGTACAGGCCGGCAGTCGTGCCGTGAATCGGTATGAGATGTACCTGTTCGATCCACGTATCCTCGCTGATGACAGCCTTACTGTAAATGAACGTATCCGTATTGAAGAACGGGTCGAATTGAATCCCGTTGGTTCACCGCTTCGCATTGGATTTCAGTGGGTGTATGATCTCAACAAGGACAATAGAAGAATTGATAGGAGACTTCGTGGAACTTCCAATCAGCATGTAGTGAGGATTCGCTGTCCGGGACTCGTTAAGGGAAATGCCGAACTGCGCATAGGTCGAACAACTGAAAATGAATCTGAAATATACCGGGACGAAGGCGGTTCGACACTGACCAACGATACGGTGAGATATACCGCAGTTCCATCGATCTCAACATCCGTGTACAGTCGCATAGAGGTTCTGTTCTCCGGGATTGCTGAGCGGGAAACGGTTCATCAACGCCAGGGGCTATCGGAATCGCGTGATGCTATCATCTCTATCGGAGCACTTACACCGGGAATCAGATATTCATTCCCTGAACGCGGTAATATACGGATCGAGTCAGAGTTTCGACGCACACGAATATCCGGACCATGGGAGCAGATGTCCGGATTGTTGCGGCGACGGGATGAAGCCGGAGCAGGGGTCAATCTTCGCGTAAGCGGCAACTACAGGCTCCAGAAAAGTCTCATACTGAGTCTAAATGTATTATACGGAAAGACACCGGTACAGGGTACCGTGAGTGAAGGCTCAATGGAACTGGTAGCGACATTTTAATGAATACGATAATCCTTCTTATGGTTACGGCATTTCGTCTTTCCGGAATATTACCTCTCACGCTTCCCGAGATGATCAAGGAGGACATACCCGATTCCGTTTCATCAAAGGATTCGATAATCGTGGAGCGCCTTCTTCAGGCCGCAGGGAGTGCCGGATACTTTGAGGCACGCATGGAAACACTGGCCGTCGGTGCCGATACGACTTTTACGCTCGTACCAGGTCCGCGGTACACTATCGCTCGTATCACGGTAGACGGTATACATGACGAAATGCGTGAATGGGTCTTTGACAGATTCAGCGACCTGGAACATTCACCGTGGTCCGGAAACACAATGAAACATGCGATAGACGATGTTCTCAACCGCTATGAGTCAATTGGATACCCGTTTGCCTCAATAACCGTTCGTCATGTGATCGCGGACAGTCTTGACTCACTGCTTCGAATGAGAATCTCCGTTAGAGAGGGGCCTCTCACGCGATTGGAGAAACTCGTCGTTGGTGATTCGGTGCGTACGAAAACACGAACTCTATCACGCATGACCGGTTTATCCGCGGGGATGGTATACAACCAGTCATTACTCACGTCTGCTCGCGCGCGATTGCTTCGTTCAGGATACTTTTCATACGTATCGGAACCAATCCTCCAGGCCGGATCGTCCGCGGATGAGGTTTCCGTTGCATTTGATCTGGATGAGCGCTCACTTAACTCAATTTCAGGGGCGCTTGGGCTGTCCCGAGAGGGGAGAGTATCCGGTCAGGCGGGGCTTACTCTCAGAAATATAGCGGGATCCGCCCGCGAGGCTTCATTCCTGTGGGAAGGTACGGATGAAGGATACAGTGATTTCAATCTGTACTATAGGGAACCCTGGGTTATAGGTCTCCCTCCAGCATGTGAAGTTACTATCGGTCAGACGGTGGAGGATACGTTGTGGATCAAGAGGCAGGGGACCGTATCGCTCGAGTGGGAATTGAGTTCGGGGGTATTCGGTACTCTGGGATACAGTACCACCCGCGTCATCCCCGGTGAAAACATCGAATCTATCGCAGCCACGCGAAGCGAAGAAGGATGGGGGGAGTTCGCATGGGAACGGCGAGGAGAAAGTCGTCTTTTCATAACCGGATATTCCGCACGTTTGCGGGCGGGATATGAAACCCGTCGATCACTTGAATCCGGTAACACTATGCCTGTGGTTCGACTCGGTTTCCAGGGTCGCCGGGGTTTTTCGTTAACGCGGCGTGTTCTCTTTGATATTCATGGATCATGGAACCGAATAATCAGCGGTAAGGGAGAACTTTCGCAACCTGAGCTTGTTTGGTTGGGAGGTACCACATCGGTTCGCGGGTATCGCGATAGGCAGTTTCGGTCGGATATCATCGGCTGGGTACGATCTGAATGGAGCTATAGTATTGATCAGGCCAGTGGTGCATTTGTGTTTACAGATGCCGGATATCATTCAAACCGGGATGATCGGTGGATTTTTAGCTACGGGTTCGGGTTACGGGCAGTACTGCCCATTGGTGTTCTGGATACCGCGTATGCAATTCCCCGTGGAGCGAACCCGTTGGATGGCCGGGTACATATGATCGTATCACAACAGTATTAACCCGCTTTTCTCACCAGGTTTAGTGGCGAAAGTATGGAGATGCTTGTCATATCAAGGCATACAAGTGAAGCCCTCGGAGGCGTATCCCCGGACATACGGTGAGAAGGCTGAAGGAGTATAACGCCGATAGCGCATACAGTTCCGTGGTTGCAGCAGAAAGTTGGTGAGACATCTGCGGGTTAACCCGCATCATTCTTGTTGAGAATCTATATTTTACACGGAATGTTTTTTGTAGGCAGGTTCATTCGTCGCCTGCATTCTCAGGAAACTCCAGAAAAAACCGATCGTAAAGCGATGCCATCTCTTGCATCATCATAATAAGAGGATCAAGAAAATTGGCGGCTGAGATCCCATCAGCGAAATCGAAGGTTTGCATGAGGCGAATCGACCACGAGCCGTCCGCATTAGGATCCAGGAATATTTTCCCGAATGCTCGAGTCCGGTTGAATTCGTTTGCCGCTCGTAACAGAGATTCAAGCTCCCTGTTGGCCCGATCGGCCGGTACCGTGCCGATGGGATGAATAAAACTTATACCCCATACTCGCTCGCTCGGAGTTCGTTCCATGATGATAAACACCGCATGATCGGGGTGGTCATCCTCACCGTGGAATAGCAACCTGAGATCACCTTCTTCGTCGACGACATAGTTCCAGCCCGCATATGAAACAAGACTCTCCACGGAGGCTTCATTCATCGGCAGGGTGGGGTGAGGAGTGAATGACTCATCCTTTTCATCGATTGCCGCCGAAACCCGTGACGGAGTACTAATTATTAGGTTCAGACCGAAAAAAAATGTGATAAAAAGAAAGAGATATGTGGCATTCGTTAGTCTCAGTAGCGGATAACCTGTTGCTTTCATCGTATCCTACTTTCCGGGCCAATCAGTCTAATGCAGCTGTTCTGAAAAGAATCACTACACGTGAGATAGTCGAAAAATGTAAATCTGTTCCCGGAGTCACCCAGTTTCGATTCGATAGTGTGCTATATACCTGTGACTTGAACCTCAAATAGTCGATCCCCGGCAATTATCAGGCATGATGCCGGGGATCGATTATATCAGTCGAGTTTTAGCCCGCTATCGGAGAGATGATAATGCATCTTCCAGCGTCGGCGTGCCGATCTCCTGAAGCTCATATCTTACCCGAACGGATGGGATATCCAGATCGAGTAGACGAGTCAGGTCGATGGGAGTGGCTACTACCAGGGTATCGAAGGATGCTGCCCGGATCGTTTCCTTTAACTCGGAGATCTGGCGGGATCCATAGCCCATGGCCGGAAGGACATATTCTAGATGATTGTATTTTTCAAACGTATCAGCAATGGATCCGACTGCAAACGGACGTGCGTCCACCAACTCGGATGCACCGAGTTTTTCAGCAAGAACGGCGCCGGCGCCGTACGGCATGGATCCATGAGTCACCGTAGGTCCGTCCTCCACTACAAGTACCCGTTTGCCTCTGACGAGATCGGGTTCATCAACGAATAATGGTGATGCGGCATCCACGACCATAGCCTCTGGATTCGTTTCACGTATCGTTGCTCGTACTTCCTGAATACCCGACCAATCCGCGCTGTCGATCTTGTTTATCAGGACGACGTCGGCCGATCTGAGACATGCTTCTCCGGGATAGTACAGAACACCATGCTCGGGACGGTGTGGATCAACGAGCGTAATTAGTACATCGGTACGGTAGAACGACAAATCGTTGTTTCCGCCTTCCCAGATGATTACATCCGCTTCCTTCTCCGCCTCACGAAGTATGCGTTCATAGTCAACACCCGCGTATACAACGGCATTTCTGGATATATGCGGTTCATACTCTTCACGTTCTTCGATCGTGCAATCATGTCGTTCCAGATCTTCCATGGTTTCGAATCTCTGGACCGCCTGGGCAGCGAGATCACCATACGGCATGGGGTGACGAATCACGACGACTTTCTTACCCCACGATTGAAGAATATCCACAACGCGTCTGCCGGTCTGGCTTTTGCCACATCCTGTTCGGACGGCACAGATACCGACAACGGGTTTCTCAGATGAAATCTGTGTTGAGTTAGGACCGAGTAGCATAAAATCCGCGCCTGCGGCATGAACGCGGGATGCAACGTGCATAACATGTTCATGCGGGACATCACTGTAGGAAAAAACAACGACGTCAATTCCGTGGTCCCGAATCAGTGACTCGAGTTCATCTTCAGGGTGAATAGGAATACCCTCGGGGTACTGCGGGCCGGCCAATTCAGCGGGGTACCGGCGACCTGCAATATCAGGTATCTGCGCTGCTGTAAAAGCAACAACCCGATATGTCTCATTCGTCCTGAAAAATGTATTAAAATTATGAAAATCTCTTCCTGCGGCTCCCATGATTACCGCATTGCGTATATCCGCCATGGAGGTCCTCCTCCTAGTGGGCTGATGAAGATGAATTGTATAAGTGGGATGAGTATCCCACGCCGGCCCACCGCTGGAAATGGAAAACCCGAAAAGGGTTCCAACGAGACCCGGTCATGGGGCACATAAGACCTTGTAGTTTTTCGTATTCGTGGTATCCGGGAGCGCGACCGGGGATAGCGCCTCCCAACCCACTTCCACCGACATTTCGCCGATTGTAAGATGACAGTGAATGTGCGGTGACTGAAAACGAATGGAGAGTAAACTATCAGTATTACAAACCATGTCAAGCCGACTACACGAGGATTTATGGGCCATAAAAATCCACATATATGCGATTAGGATCTTTCGTTGATTTCAGGTAGAGAGTCTGCAGAAATCAGCATCTTGTTTCGCGGTGATTTTTCATGAGCGTGGGGACGCTATTAAACCCCACGGGTAGACTCATGGTTTTCTGCGAAAAGTGGTTAAAAAAAGAGCCCCCGGAGATTCCGGAGGCTCATTAAAGTGGAAGGAGGAGAGACAGCAAACCAGGAGTGAGGGACATTACCCGGCATCAGTAGGGGGGCGGCCTGGGGTCACGGATACCGGGAGGGTTGCCACATCCCAGGAGGCTTGCTTGTGAAGTACGCTTGCTCCTCTCCTCCTTCCGGGGGCCTATTTAAATTTTGTCGATCTCTATAATACAATGTCTCTCAGATTTTGTTCCATTTTTCTGAATTATGCGAATATAACAACTTTTCTCCCTCGCACAACAATATAAGCAATTTTACGTTTTCCACAAGGTTTAGCTGCAAGAATAATGCCAATCTATGAGACAATCTTGATCCCGTAAAATCAAAGAAAAGCCATACGTGGAATCCGAAACATGATGACGGAACGGTATAACGAAATGTAGTAGGAATAACGTTCTATGACACCTGTTGCTGATTACGCGATCATATATCCGAGTATCCCAAAACATGATTTATCTCTGTAAGGAATGCGTTTTCCTATTACTTCCGCAACTGGCCACACTCGAAACCGGACGGATTTCTCGTATCTCTTCGCACATCAATTTCTCGCATGTCATTCATAGCGCATGCTATATCCATTCATCCTGCTGATGTGAAGCTTCATGCAGCGCTATCCTTGTACCCAAAACGATTCAGATATTCAATGACTATAGGCTTGGTCTTACAGTAAACTACGCGATAGTAACAGAGCGATTTGTTCAGCTCCATACGCGCTTTGTAATTCTCCTCTCTGTGAATCAATCAGCGTATTTAGTGATTCAAGCCAGTCGCAAGAAAAAAACCGTTGGTGAGACAATTCACGATTAGGAACTTTTTGGGTTACCGCATCCGTCAGAATCTGGTTTTCAGGCCAATTATCCCGAGGTGTATATAAGAACGGGGTACCATGAATTATTGATTCGACAACGGTACCGTACCCCAGTTTTCCAACAACAACATCAGCTGCGTGTATAAGACAGGAGTGTTCTACTGTTTTGGCATCAAATGTGATACATCGTTTCAGATTCGGACGTGGTTCCGTGCTCAGGAATACGAATGGATTCTTCCCATTGAGTTTGTCATAGTCAAATGCTCGGGCACCGATACCACCGAACGTAATTAACACCAACGGTATATCACGGGGAAGAGACATCCGTTTTCGTATCTCGTCCCTCGAATAGGGGCATTGTTTACCTATCATACCGATATGTATAGGATACGCATCGGGCATGATGTGTGCTGCAGGCTCAGGAACGAATATCCAATCGGATTTCGTATAATGGTCTTTGAGAACAGGAATTATCGACTTCAAAGATGTATATTCGTCGGAAAGATTCGAATAAATCCAATCCCAGGTAAAATTAGCGATGAGCGCGCTTGGAACTCCGGCGGAATAAGCGGCTGCTGCTGCCCACGGCGAAATATCCGTAACAACGAGATCTATAGATTCCGTTTTGAGCCACCGGGATTCCGCGTCTATCCAGCTTTCGCTATGTGCAGTCCACAGTTGCAAGGCTTTTTCCGTATCCTGGAGATTCACGTTGAAGGCTCCATTCTGTACGGGTGGAACGTCCACGGGAACGTGTTCATATGTTGTTTTGCCGGCGAGGTCGATGAAAAACCACCGTGGTGCCCGGGTCTTTATGAACATGTGAGCATGAGACATGTATCTACGAAGAGCGCTGAGGACGAGCGAACCGCGCATCGCATGCCCATACCCGTGTCCACTGAAGTATGCGGCGATTCTCATGGCTCTTTCCCCGCAAACGGATATTCGACGCTCATAGATGAGTATTCCTACTCCACTATGAATCGATCAAAATCAGATGAACCAGATACAGTATGGAGAGAAACCCACGCATGAAAGAATACGATTCGTGAATCAGGCATTTGCGTATGTTCGTTTCACATCGTATCCGCACTGTTATCCGAGCGGGAACGATTTTCCCGCCATTTCAGGAGTTTTCTCCACCAGTATGTCCCGTCCACTGTAACGGTGGCGGTTACATTTCTTTCTACTTCATCCGATTCGATGATTTGGTTTTCATTCCCGTCGGAATAGCGCTCACGGAAACGAATCCTGCCTTTTATGGTTCGGTGCGGTGAGAGTGTTAGCTGTAGTCCCCAACTTTGCCCGTCAGTTCTCTTTCGTAAGAGCGTAGATACGTTGTTCTGCTCGATAAAGAACGATGTGCGTATTCTCAATGCGGTGATCGCGTGTGTTGTCTCCAGAGAAAGGGAGAGATTTTTATCCGTTTCATCACCCCTCCTGATATTCCTGAAGTATGTTCGTATTCGTCCGTAGGGGGGGATTTCCAGCCCGAAGCTGTTGTTCCATCCATATAGCCATTCACCAGTATCTTCTATTCGTTCCCCGATGGACACAATATCATACCCTCCATCCGGACGTCGAACGAATCTCGTTTTCAGATGCTCATACGATCGATCGAAGATCTGTGCTATGAATCGAGGGGTTTGAAAATCAAGACCGACGGAAACATCGAACCATCGATAGCCGAAATTCATGTTCGGAAACGTGATACCCGAACCAAACTCCGAAAGAATGGCTGCTTCTCCTCCGATTGTGAGTGTGGTTTGATGGGATACGGGGTAATCATGACCGAATCCGAAACCGATTCCATGAAGTTCCCGCGCTGGTAGCTCATCAAGACGTTGCGGTTCAGCCTTCAGTATGACACTGTCTTCAGGGCTGTTGAAAATCTCCGGTTGGGGATCTATCTCGTCAGGATATGAGTCGTCGTCACTGTCTGAAAGGTTGGAATACTGATCTACGTCGCCAACATAATAAATGTGCCATCGTGTTCTTCTTCGATTTCCCCAAGAAAACTCGGCTCCCATAACCCGAGGTTTTGAGATATCATTTGCAAATGCGTGTAAACGTACTCCGCCTGATCGTATATGAAATGCGATTCCGTTGTGTTTTTCAAACGGCATGAATACGGCATTGTTGTAGTTATGCAGCAGAAGACCTCTACCGTAGGTAAGCCGTTCAAGTATACCAATGCGCATGAAAATTGGATCGCTGGGTCGGTAAAGTTGTACATGATTTATGTGATCAACAAGATCCCTCCACTCATCCCATGCGTCACCGAAAAAGGAGCCGCTGCGTGACATGGCAAACCAGAAATCGTACCCGAATCTGAACTGTCGATACTCCAGCGCATAAAGAAAATTGGCGAGAAAATATTGAGTATCGTCATACGATGCCACCCCACCCGTGTTCTTGCTTCGATGTCTCA
>Ga0180433_10009351_pt1 | contig 12011 bp, 10 predicted proteins | sample SS_ome_8_FD_132980 | JGI IMG/M metagenome (GOLD analysis project Ga0180433, IMG submission 132980) | Hypersaline lake sediment archaeal communities from the Salton Sea, California, USA - SS_1_D_1 metaG | ecosystem: Environmental > Aquatic > Non-marine Saline and Alkaline > Hypersaline >... | reverse complement strand
TAAGAAGGAACGCGTTCTGGTGACAACGCTTACCAAGCGAATGGCCGAAGACTTGAGCGAGTATGTAACTGATGAAGGCTTCAAGTGTCAGTACCTTCATTCTGAGGTCAAGACAATCGAACGTGTCGAAATCCTGCGCTCCCTCCGGGAAGGAACATTCGACGTGCTGATTGGTGTCAATCTGCTTCGCGAAGGTCTTGATCTGCCGGAAGTCTCTCTCGTCGCCATTCTCGACGCAGATAAGGAGGGATTTCTGCGATCAGAAACATCTATCATTCAGACCATTGGCCGCTCAGCCAGAAACGTCAATGCCGAAGTAATCCTATACGCAGATAGCATCACAGACTCGATGAGAAGAGCTATCGACGAAACCGAGCGACGGCGAGACATTCAGTTGCAGTACAATGAAGAACACGACATCACTCCTCAAACCATTCGCAAAGAAATTCGACAGGGCATTGAAGCCGAATTGTCAGCATCACGGATCCCTCGCGATATGGTGCACGAGACAGAAGAGCAGTACATCACGCAGGAATTTGTGAACGAATTGGAAGAGGAAATGCTTCGAGCAGCGGAAGCTCTCGATTTCGAGCGCGCAGCAACGCTTCGCGACCGAATCATGGCAATAAAAGACGACTTGAACAGCAGCGAGTATGACGCCCGACCCCATAAGAAAAGAGGTCGCAGTATCAAACGCAAAGAAGCCATGCTGCGGACACGTATCAGCAGACGTGGACGAAAGAAATGAGCAAGCAACAAGCTTCGTACGTGACTCACATCAATGAAGAAGGCTCTTCAAGTAGTGCTCTGACATCACTGAGAAACTCCCACGCGCGTCCGCCATCAACAAGCCGGTGGTCAGGGAGTATGGCAATGTAGACACAGAGCTTTGCTTCAACCTTGCCATCAACAACAACTGCTCGCTCTGTGATGTGTCCGAGTGACAAGAGCGTGGTTGATGTCAAAACAAACGGCGCCGCAATCTCAATCCCCCGCCCCGCAACACTAGTAATCTGAAACGTGCCAACGAGATGTCGTCGCGCTCGCTGACTTCGCATGAAGAGCCTGGCCATTAGCGTTCGGAGAGCTGCAGGAATAAAACGTCCGTAACGCCTCATAGTATTGATACTATCTTCCTGCCATTTTCTTGCTCCACGGGAACGCTCGCGCAGTTCTTGACCAATTTCAACAAGCGATTTCTTGTCAGGGTCTGAAATCACAACAACAGGCGTCACGCTCTCTTTGCTTGCGACGGAAATGCCAATCTCCACGTTGGCCGGCTCAACTACTTTGCGCCCGCGTATCATACTATGCATCCATGGATGTCTGCGGAGGGCAAGTGCACAGGCACGCACGATCAGCGGAGTATATGTCATAGGCTGCTGCTTGTCGCGAAATTCCTGTATGAGTTCGCGAGACTTATCCATCATGACAAGCATGACTACACAACCATCGGGCTTCCGAGTCAGTCTAATCGCGTCCATGAGAAACTGACGGCCCGCGTCCCAGCGGCTTATCTTGTCCCGTTCTTGTTTGTCGGTCGATCTCGCCACGATCTTGACATCTCCCATTGAGCAGAATACGCTCATCTCACTTAAGCGTTACTATGATATCAGGTCGATGTGGGTTTCTCTACTTAGCCAGGTCAGCGTGGACTGGCATCATGACAGCAATTCAGACGGTTCTTCTAACAGCGTTTTGACGTGACCGAGAAACTCCCATGCTCGCTTGCCATCCACAATCCGATGATCGACCAAAACAGAGAAGTACGAACAAAGTCTCGCCTCAATCTTGTCTTCAACCACAACCGGTCGCCGAGCAATATGACCCAGTGAGAGCATTGCTGTAGTTGTGAGGGCAAATGGCATGCCGATCTCAACGCCTTTTCCTGCTATGCTTGAGATCTGAAATGTTCCCGCCAGTTTCCGTCGCGCTCGTTGACTGCGCATGAAACATTTGGCCATTAAGGACCGCAGAGCCGCTGGAATGAACCAGCTATAGCGATTCAATTTCTCGATATTTTGCTGTTCTTCTTCCTTCGCCTTTCGAGCTTTTTCCTGAAGTTCCCGAGCAATCTCCACGAGTGATTTCCTGTCGGGATCGGCAATCACTACTACTGGTGTTACGCTTTCCTTTCCCGCCACGGATATGCTGATCTCGATGTTTGACGGTTCGACAACCTTTCGACCACGAATCATGCTGTGCATCCACGGACGTTCACGAAGTGCAAGAGCACAGGCGCGAGCAATCAGAGGAGTGTACGTCATCGGCTGCTGTTTTTCGCGGAACCCCTGAATGACCTCGCGAGCCTTGTCCATCATGATGAGCATGATCACACAGCCGTCCGGTTTTCGCGTATTACTAATAGCATCCACAAGAAACTGACGACCTGCTCCCCAGCGGGTCATTTTGTCTTGTTCGTGAGAAGTCATGGCAACCTCTTAGGCCTCTCCTATTTGCAGAGTCTGTCCATTTGGGCAGAAGACGAGCATGATACCAAGTTGAAGTGACATTCACTACTGAGCTGAGTCACCGCTGCTTTGCTCAAGCCACTCCTTCTCATATAGTTGAGTCAGGTTGTACCGCTTGAAGTGATATGCCGCATTTTGATGCAACATCTGCTTCAGCCACGCAACGTAGCCGTGCCTACGGGCGAAAAGAAGACCATTGCCAAAGAATCGCCTGGTGTTCCACAGTGCCGAATACTGCCGCCAGAGCGAATTGGATCCTCCTTGAACACCACCATGATGAACATATGTGGATCCGTCGACAATGAGCTTGAACTCATTCTTCATCCGGTAACACAGATCGAAGTCTTCGAAATAGGCTCTCGCAAATCGCTCGTCAAACAAGCCAAATCTACCGGCAATTTCACTTCGAATGGCGAAGCAGAAACCTGAAAGACAAGGCGCCTCCAGTGTTCCCACGTCGCTTCCTCGGATGAAACGGGCAAGTGTCTCTATGTGCTCGAATGTATCGGCATCATAGTCACGGATGCCAGAACACAAATCGGCTTTTTGAATACTGTAGCAGTCATTGGTGACGGGACCGACAATTCCGTACGCTTCATTGCGCAGCAGTGTGTCTGCAAGGCCGCGTACTGAACCGCAAGGAAAGTAAAGATCGCTATTGGCAACAATGAGCACTTCGCCAGATGCCCGGTTCGCAGCATCGTTGTACCCCTTGGCAAAGCCCACATTGGTATCCCGATAGTCTACGACCACTCGGCCAAACCTGGCACTGAGTCGCTCATTGTGCCGACGAAAGCACTCGATAGTCTCATTTCTGAGTGGGGATGCATCATCTACGCAGATCAGCTCCATTGATGAATCAGCGTTTTGTGCCAAGCTGGGAAGGAGAAGTTTGTCGACTATCTCAAGAGTCTCCGGTCTCGAGTTGTAGGTGCAGACAATGACGCTAAGATCGATATCGGAAGACGATCGAAAACGCTTGTGTTCGCATTGCATAGGTCACGCAGGCTGCGGCACTTGGATGTCGGGGCCGCAGTAACCAGAATCGAACGGTGACGGTCATAGTAAGAGACGGAGCGCTCGGCAGAACGCTCCGTGACGGTAATCGTCAGGACGAATCCAACGTGTGTCAGCGCACACGCCCGAAAATGACCACCTGTGTTACACCGTAGCTCAGATTGTCAACCTCAAATGCCCCATCACGTCGGACACGGACAATCTTCTTCAGTTCACCCGATTGAAACACCATTGCGAAGGAGAACGCCGCCCCTTGCCAATCTCTCTGCACTGTGCCCCCCAACGTCCAAGTTGTAGGTGTTGGCGTAAAGGTATTGGTCGGGGTACTCGTGTCTGTCGGCATAAAAGTATGAGTATAAGTGTGAGTCGGCGTAAAGGTATTGGTCGGGGTGCTCGTATCTGTCGGTGTAAAAGTATGGGTATAAGTATGAGTTGGCGTATGAGAGTTGGTCGGTGTGTTGGTTGGTGTATCTGTCGGCGTGTCGGTCGGCGTGTCGGTTATTGCAGGGGTCGGGGTATCGGTGATTGTTGGTGTATCGGTCATGGTCGGGGTATCAGTCATCGTAGCTGTAGTAGCGGGAGTAGCATCTACCAATGGAACAGGACCAGCAGTGCTGGCCTCTCTCAAGCTTACAGGAAGAAACCCTCCTCCCCAGCCACTGTGCCAGAAGGTCGTTGACACAACGAAAAAGCCCCGCTTTACATCAGGAAATGCCCAGTTCCCGTCCTCAGTTGTGGACGTAAATTCTGATCCGCCCCTGCTGACAAGATTGACAATAGCTCCTTGAATGGGAACCCCGTCGGCTTGGAGAGTCCCCATCAAATGCTGCTCTGCATTCGCTGTCTGCATACCGAATACTGCTGTAACCAAAACCAGAGTCAGAATGATTTCTTTCATTGTCATCGACTCGGTCCTCCAATGACAGTCCTGACGGATTGAATCAAGTGTGAACGCTCATATTACTATCGCTTGTCGACAGATCAAGTCTGCCAACCTTCGAGATCACCAATACAATCCCATAGGCCAACAGCTTCCATATCTCATTTGCTCGCATCAGCTCCCGCACGTCCACGTTCCGCAAAAAAGCGCACAAAAGCCTGCCCTGCCTCAAACTGGGCTTCCGACGCTTGCCTCACCAATTCCACCTTTTTCTTCACCCACTCATCAGCTTCCTGTTCCGGCTTCTCTCCCAATCCAATATAGTCCTGCCAGATTTGATGCTCGGACAGATAGGCTTTTGCAGCTTGGAGAAGTGCTTCTTTTTCCACGCCTTCGAAAAGATCGGCTGCTCTCTCAAAGTAGAGACCCGCAGAATGTCTGGCAAACTCGATTCTCTGAATCGGAAAACCTGCTTGCCACAAGGTCATATCCTCGCCGCTCTCAAGATCACTCGCCAACTGCACGTAAGAACGAATGCCGGCAGCATGACCTCGAGCATACTGCACGTAACTGGGTGGCAGATCGCTGGTATCAGTTATTGTGCGCTTGCTTATTCTTACTGCCGAGCGCGCAGCACGCACAACTTCATCGACCCTACTGTCTTGTTCGTAAACATGCGTCACCGCCACAAGATTGTGCACGTTATCAGGAGACGGGAAGTGGAGCCACCACTTCCTGCCTCGCCAGTTTTCTTTTGAACCGCTTTGCGGGCTCACCTTGACACCGATCGCAGTGAAGCTCGGCTTATCGTCGATCACTTCGTCACGAATGAATAGGCCCCACTCAAAGTGGTCAAAGAGAACGGCTCGACCCGCGCCCAGATGCCCCTCAAGAAATGCCTGAGCATCGTCAACATTCTTTGGACCTGAAACAGTCGTTTGAAAGCGGTCAACTTCCAAACCAGCGTTTCTGACAAACAATGTAGCAGAGCGATCAATGAAAAGGTTTGTCAACGCCGCGTTGCGAGCACTGTAGTTGAACTCGAACGCCATGCGGGACAAGACAGCAGCCTCTTCGACCGTAGTCGGGCGTCCGGCCAAGGTCGCCAGTCGGGCCAAACCGTATACATAACCCGGCACATTGGGAAAAACCTTTGCACTGTCTTCCAGAAACTGTATCGGTTCGGCTGCCTTTGCCAGCGCGACAGGAGTAACATCAGCATATGGACGGCTCACGGGAGGAAGAACTGGAGCTTCCCCTTCCCTTGGCAATTCTTCCCTGCCACTGCGGGATTTTGCCCAAACGACCAAAGCAGCAACCAGTATGGCCAAAACTACAAAGATCCAAACCGAGTTGCCACGGCTCTCCGACTTATCAGCCGATTGTGGAGTATCAGACATTATGATTTCGATCCTTTCTATTTCGAAGAACGAAAAATCATTATCTGAGTCCAATTATAGTCAGTTCCGGTGCTATTGTCCCGTGCGAATTCGACGAGTCAGAGCAACTGGATTGCTCCGGACCTTCTTGCTATGCAAATCTACGATCTCAACTCTCACATACCTTTGGGTTCCCTTGTCCCATCGAACACCAATTTCCTCCTCTTGACAGGATAGATCACTGCAATGCGCTCTTCAGTATCGCCACGTATTGACATAGCCTATCATTGCGCTATCTTGTGCTTCTGCAGCGCAACGTTTCGAGATATATGTAGCTCGGAGATCATGATATGAAGAAGTGTGGCAATCCGATGGAAGCCGTTACTATCAGGCAGGTTGAGCCAATGGATTTCTTCAAAATGTTGAATGATGTCGACTGGTGTGACCTCCCTCGAGAGCGTGACAGCATCTACCTCCTGGCAGTCACACACCAGGCGCCATTCTCGTTTCTGGCAGAGGTAGACGGCAGGCCGGTGGGGGTACTTCTGGGTCATCCCGCAGCGGATCGTTCACAGGCATATGTACAACAACTCGCCATTACGCCGTCCTATCAGCGTCAAGGAATCGGCACACGTTTGCTCCAGAGGTTTGAGCAGGTCTGCCGTGAACATGGCATTAGACAGATATGGCTTCTCGGCACCGCGGGTATCTATCCAAAGAGAGGGTACAGAGCGTCGCAGGACTATTTCGACCCGGAAATTATGAAGTACATCCACGAAGTTAAGAAAAACAAGGTCCAAGTGAAGGATCTGTGATCTTCCTTGAGAAGGTCTGTCCGCTTGACTTTCGGTTCGATTTTGGCTGTACTTTGCTTTCGGTCAAGTTATCATTCTTCGGCAACAAGGAAATAGGGTGTCCAGTATGTCAGAACATTGCTCACATCGAGAGCGTTTTCAGCGGCTGATGCATTACAAATCCGTAGATCGTGGCGTCCATTGGGAATTCGGTTATTGGGACGAGACAATTGACCGCTGGCACGAGGAAGGTTTGCCACGTCATCTTGACAACAATGCGGCCATCGAGGGCTATTTTGGTGTTGACGCACGCACCATAGTCCCGATGAGAAACACCAATCTCAATCCTCAGTTCGAGCACAAGATTCTTGAAGAGAAGGACGGAAGGGTTATCGTTCAGCTTGCGGATGGCACAATTGCGGAGGAAATCAAGAGTGGCACACGTACCATTCCGCATTTTATCGATTTCCCCGTGAAGGATCGTCGAAGTTGGGAAGATTACAAGAAACGTTTACGAATCGATGATCCGGAGAGGAAGATTGATTATAAGGCAATCGCCAACGAACTGAATGCCTCCGAATCACCTGTATGCATCGACATTGGTTCGGTATTGGGTGTCCCCCGTAGTATGATCGGTTTTGAGCGCATTTCTTTGATGGTTTACGATGATCGCGACCTAGTGCAAGAAATCATTGATCACTTGACTGAGCTTACCATGTCACAACTAGCACCAGCACTTGAGGCGGGCATTAGGGTTGACTTCGGCGCCGGATGGGAGGACATCTGCTTCAAAAACGGTCCGATCATCAGTCCCAAGATGTTCGACGAAATGTGTGGTCCGAGTATTCAGCGTATCTGTGATGCCTTGCGAAGCCACGGCTGCGACATCATCTGGACTGACTGTGATGGTGATATCAACGCCTTGGTTCCTATCTGGCTGAAAAAAGGTTTGAATTGTATGTTTCCGATCGAAGTGCGAGGAGGCAGTGACCCTGTTGCTTTGCGACAGGAGTATGGAAAGGAGCTGTTGCTGATAGGAGGTTTCGACAAGTTCTGCTTCGACACGAAAGAGAGCATCGTCGCAGAATTGAAACGGCTCACGCCTCTCATTGAGGAAGGCGGCTATATCCCGCACTGCGACCACCGGGTACCGGCATCAGTCTCCTACAACAATTACAGGTTCTATGTCCGCGAGAAGTTGCAGCTTCTTGGCTTCACAAAGAGCCAGATTCAGGATATTGAGCCACTCTCGCGGTAAAATCCAAGGAGGATATACTATGTCAATGTCGCATAGAGAACGTGTTCGCATCGCTCTAAGTCATCAGGAACCGGACATGGTGCCGATCCAGGCTGACTTCACCCCAGAGATCGCTGAACGGCTTTCAAAACACCTTAACCTCAAAGAAACCGGTTCGGAGGCCTATGCCCATGGAATATCTCAGCTGCCCCTCGTCCTGAATCACGATCTCCTGAATTCATGGCACGGCATAGCGACCAGTTACTATTCTGGTCCCGAACCCACTTACACATGCGAGTGGGGCATCACTTGGAGATGGGTTGATTATCTGGATGGCAAGTACACCGAAATGGCGAAGCATCCTCTCGAAGATGACGCAGCCTTTGCAACATACAAAGTACCGGATGCTACTGATGATTCGAGATATGACAGTACTCGCGCGATGGTCAAGGAATTCGGAGACACGTATTGGACTGTCGGCGCCATTCCATGCACCATCCTCGAAGCATGTTGGTACCTTCGCGGGCTGGAAAAGTTTATGATGGACCTTGCGGTGAACAAAGACTTTGCTCACGCTCTATGTGACAAAGTGCTGGAGTTTTATCGCCCTGTCGGTCTGAAACTGATCGAGTGCGGAGTTGACATGCTGTGGCTCGGCGATGATATCGGATGTCAACGAGGAATGGCAATGTCACCCGACACATGGCGAGAATTCTTCAAGCCGAGAATGAAATCGCTCATCGATGAATTCAAGAGTGCCAACCCGAAACTCAAGATCGCTTACCACACCGATGGAGATGTCACCGAAGTCGTGCCAGAATTGATCGAGGTCGGCATCGATGTGTGGAACGCTGTGCAACCTCTGTGCGTTGATCTCCAAATGCTCAAGCGCGAATATGGTGATCAACTGAGCTTTTGGGGCACGGTGGATATTCAGGAAACACTACCCCACGGTACACCGGAAGAAGTTGAAGAAGAGGTCAGGGAGCGAATCCGTGTTATGGCTCCTGGCGGCGGCTTCATCCTGGCTCCAACGCACAACATTCAAATCGACACAAGCATCGTGAATATAATGGCCTTCTATCGCGCCGCCGAAAAGTATAGAGACTACCCTATCTCGTGTTAAAATAGGCTCTGTTCGCATCGACCACGAAAATGGATGCCGAGAATTATCGAATAAGAGATAGGTTTCTGCGTCTATACCAGTGTTGATTTGTCCATCACAGTGTCCACTAACAGGATGAGGTGTTGACATGCACTCGAAATGGATTCGAACAACTCTATCTCTAATCGCTCTATCATCTCTCTCTGTTGTAACGCTTGCGGTATCCGCGGAAGACGAATTGAAAGCTTTTGATAAGTTGAAGTCCCTCGAGTTTCAAGCAGAGAAGATAAAGACAGAGATCGAAAGACTCCGCAGGTCGTCAGATCTGCGGGCAATAGAGCTTGACACCGAGCTCCGACTCATGAAAGCAGAGATAGAACGCTTGAAAAAATCTCTGGGACATGTGGAGAAACCTCAAGAAGCCCAACCTGGCATCACTGCTATTCCCGTTCCGGAAGACGCACCAGCAAGCAGAGTCACTCCTCTCGCCCGACCCAAAAGTGATACACCTCCCCCTCCGCCTGAACCATCAGACCCCACAGCAAAGCTCCTCGCCGAACAGCTCAAGAGCCTGTCATTGGCAGTAAGCAAACGCCCTGGTACCCAATGGCAGTTCGCCACCATGCTCGACCAGGGGATATTCGAATTCGAGCAACAGTGGCTGAGCCGTAGCCTTCAGAGTCTTGAAGAAGCTCAGTCTCTGCTCCGAAAGGAGCGTGCTTCTCTGGCAAAATTTCTCTCTCCGGGTGACCAGGATGTGAAGATAGCGGTAATTGAAGTGGAAACCGACAAGTTGGTCCGAAAAGCCCAAGATGCTCTGGACTCCATGCCACCGACGTCGGTCCTGGTAACAGGCGAAAGCGGCACCTGGAAAGATGTGACAGCAGAGCAAGCACAAGAACCTTTCTGGTACGCCATGCTCGATCTGGCCGAATCGCAGCTGGGACTGCGTCTCGCAGAAGAAAATGAACAGCCTCGATATGAACTTGAACTGAAATACACCCTCGCCCAAGAAGGAATAGGAGCCCTGCCGAAACTGAAGCTCAGTTACACACTGACACTCCGTCACGTCACAAAGGAAAGACAAGTCCTGCTTGAACGAAAGCCCGTCCTCACATTCGAACCGCCACCAGGAGACGTGCCTCCAACATTGCCGGATTTTGACCTCTTCCTGGCAGCCTTCGACGGCCATGAACTGCTTGACCTCAGCCCTGTGCCGCCAGAGGTTATAGGACATATTGGACATTCGCGGTGATAGAATGGACTTCTCCAAGACGTAGACTGGCAAAAAAGCAAATCACCCAGTACAATCCGACCTCAACACATACACCATAGTCCCCTTAGAAGAGGAATCACAGATGTCCCTCAAGGATCTTCTCAAGCTCCACAGAACCACGCTTCTGGATGACGTAATGCCGTTCTGGATGAAGCACGCTATCGACACCAACGGTGGCATCAACTCGTGCATGAGTGACGAAGGAAAGGTGCTTAGCCGCGACAGGTGGGGATGGTCTCAGTGGCGAGCTGTTTATGTCTTCAGCAAGCTTTACAACTGTATCGAACCGCGAAATGAATGGCTTGAAGTAGCCAGAGGCATAAATAGTTTCGTAACACAGCACGGTCCACTGGACAATGGCCATTGGCCTGAGCTTATGGACGGGGAAGGAAATGTCCTCAGGGGATACGACAGTATCTATGTAGATGGTTTTGCCATTTACGGGCTTGTCGAACTCTGGCGAGCAACTCGTGACCAAGGAATCCTGGATCTGGCAATGCAGACATTTCGAAAAGCAGAAGATGCTCTGAACGCTGAGATCCCTCCACCCGCCGATCCTTTTCCCATTTCTCCCGGATGCATTTCTCAAGGAATCAGTATGATCTTTTCCCTCGCCTACCACGAACTGGCTGAGGCGACCGGAAATGAATCCGTCCGGCAAGCCGCCCAAAATCATCACAAAAAAGTAATGGACGTTTTCCTAAGAAAAGACCGAGATCTTGTGCTGGAGCGTCTCCGCGAGGACGGTGGTGAGATGGATCCGCCGGAAGGCACTGCAGTCGTACCGGGACATGCTATCGAATCAATGTGGTTCCAAATGCATATTGCCAGATCAGCCGGAGATGTGCACACACTCGACCGTTGCATTCGCGCAATACGGCGCCATCTGGAGTTAGGATGGGATGAGGAGTACGGAGGATTACTCTTAGCTATTGACGCAAACGGCAGTTCGGAAATTGCGTGGCAGCTCCCCGATGCGAAGGCTTGGTGGCCTCACACAGAGGCGCTATACGCAACGCTTCTTGCCTATGAACATTGTGACGAAGACTGGTGCCTGGAGTGGCACGAAAGAATCAGAGAATACTCCTGGCAGCACTTTCCAGTGGAACAATACGGGGAGTGGCGGCAGAAACTCGATCGCCAGGGAAACCCCATTGGGCATGAGATCGGTCTACCGGTCAAGGATCCATTCCACTTACCGAGAGCATTGATTTATTGTATCGATGTACTCGAGAGACTGACCGCTCAATCAGAATGAAGAAGTCCAACCAGGCGACTTAGCCAGCATACAGACAGTGAGAGCACTTCTCCCCCTGCTTGAATTTTTTGCCGGTCGTGTTTATAGTGGCCAGATTATTGATGATCATTTGCTCTCACAAAACCGTTAGGAGCCAAAATGAAGACGTCGCGAATGCAGGAAGCTCTGTCAAAAGGAAAGACAGTTTATGGCATTAACAGCATGTGGCCCAGTGGCGGCATAATCGAAGCTATTGGTGGAGCCTGGGACTTTATATGGATCGACGGACAGCACGGTCGACACGACTATCAGTCGCTTACAGACTGCGTACGAGCCTGTGAAATCGTCAACACCTCGGCGCTCATACGAGTACCCGGCCAATCGTATGAGCATATAGGTCTTGCACTTGATCTTGCCGCGGCAGGAGTGATCGTTCCTATGGTAGACAACGTTGAACAAGCAAAGCAAGTGATCGCTTCTGCAAAGTTCGCCCCCTTGGGCAAACGTTCTTTCGGCGGACGGCGCATCATTGATCTTTACAGCCGCGATTATGTACATGAAGCCAACGAGCGACAAATGCTCCTGTGTCAGGTCGAGACGCAAGAGGGAGTCAAG
>Ga0180433_10009350_pt1 | contig 12014 bp, 12 predicted proteins | sample SS_ome_8_FD_132980 | JGI IMG/M metagenome (GOLD analysis project Ga0180433, IMG submission 132980) | Hypersaline lake sediment archaeal communities from the Salton Sea, California, USA - SS_1_D_1 metaG | ecosystem: Environmental > Aquatic > Non-marine Saline and Alkaline > Hypersaline >... | reverse complement strand
GTTTTCGCTAGCTTCACTTGAAATCCTTGCGATTGCTCAATGCCAACATTTTCAAGAGAATCGAACGAGGTTTTTAAATCGTTAATGATTGCGTCGATGTTTTCAGCATCAATGTTGTTCCCTTCCATTCTTAAGTTTAATAATGCAAGTGCAGTTATTTAAACTTATAGGCGCTATAAATGACGAAAAAATGATTATTCTACAGGAATAAATATAATAAAACTGTCATGTGAGTAAAAAAAAGGAAGTATTTATCTATTTTTAAATTTGTTCTTCATTAAACCGTCCAAAAGTGCTTGTTTCACGAACTTTTGTCCTTAAATTTATATAACCATCTTTTCATGTTATCACTGTAACATTTCTGTAACATCATCTGCAGAATTTTAGGGGTTAACACGCTTCGAAAGAGCTTTCGAGAAACATTGATAAGAGCGATTAGGAATGGTTTTGTCAGTTGAAGGATGGTTAAATGGCATCACGGCAACGGCTTGCTTGTTATTCGCATTCACTTGTGGATTGAGCATCATTTTCCAAGCCAGAAAAATAAATGCAAAGCTACTCTTTTTCATGGGGTTAAATATCTTTTTCACGGGTTTTAATTGGTTAATCCCTTCTGTAGATTTCTTTTCAATTCTCTTGAAAGGGCAAAATATTGTTTCTGATAAGATTATATGGGCAGGTATTCTCACCTATATGTGGACTCCTCTTATAATCTTAATCTCTTTTTACATAGGAGCTGAATTAATGATATCAACAAACAAATGTAATTTTTTAATAGTAATTACTACTTTATGTGTCCTTTTTGAGCTACTCTTATTCTTGGATCCATATGGTTCAATCCGAATAAATTATCCAGAAATTCCTGGAAATGATTTGATAAGTATTGGTATACTTTTGTTCCATCCTGTTGCTATCTTGATATTGATTTTTTCAACATCCGCCATTATCTTCTGCGGATTTGGATTTTTATATAAGTGTTTTAATTCGAGTGGGATCTTAAAAGCACAATTATTATTTTTATCAATAGGGTATTTATTATATCTACTTTCTCCTTTAATATTAAAATTTTCAATATTTTTATTGAGATTTGGTATGGTTAGTAGTTTCCCTCTATTTTATCTTGGTTTAAAAGAGCAATCTGAAGAAAAAAATATAAAGAAACCACGAATAATAACTGAAGAGGAAATCATACTTCATAAAGAAAATCAAAATTGTCTTGTCTGTAATAAAAAAGTGTTTGGATTTAATACTTTTATTTGCGAGTGTGGAGCAATTTATTGTAATAAATGTGCTCATGCATTAATTAAACCCGAAAATGCTTGTTGGTATTGTAATTCTGCAATTGATAAGAATAAATCTGTTAAACTATCTGAATCAAACAGAAAAAATAAAGTTAAGATCATTGAAGGGATTTTTCGAGTAAGAAAGAATACAGATTCTGAGAAAAAATATAGAATTAGAAAAGAAAAGAAGAAATGTATAGTTTGTAAAGGTAACACCTCAAGTTTTAATGTTTTCATTTGTGAGTGTGGATCTTTTTATTGCAAAAAATGTGCTCAAGCTCTAATGAAACTGGAAAACTCGTGTTGGGCTTGTAATTTACCTATAAATAAGAAAGAATCAATTAACACCCTTGAAGAAAATCCTATAGAATATGATGATATAAAAATCCAATCCTAAGTTACAAATGTAATCCGTTTCAATAGCACTATTGATTCATTCATGAAATTTTTATTGTCTATTTCTCCTATTTTAATAGAACGTTAAGCTATTTAATTTCACGAACATGAAAGCTTTAAATATTGTTCCAAATTTCATAAATCAATTCAATTAATATAAGGTTGAATCCAATGGTTGAAAAAGAAACAAAAGTTGGCTATGCCCCTAATCAAATAGGTTGCGCCTTCGTAATTAGCATATTAATATTTATTGCATTAATAATGATATTTATTTAATTTCCTTAGTAAAAAGGATATTTATTTTTTTTTTTATTCTATTTGAATCATATGACTGTATTGTAAAAAAGGCACATAATTTTATATAGGCAAGTTTTCATGATATTAATACGGGTTTAAGGATTTTTCAAGGGTCGTTTGAATAAAAATAATCGATGCCTGCTTTTGATTCAAATTATATAATCCCGACTACCTTAATCCTATTAAATCTATAGTATAATCCTTTAAAGCGGGCATCGGCCTTTTTTAAAAAAAAATGAATTAAAAATTATAGCAGTTTGACATATTTTACTAACTTAAACGACTTCTTCTATTACTCTATCAATTGGTGCTTTTAGAAACTCTAATGTGGTGCTGATAACTTTATCTGTATCTGGTTGATCATACATGTGTGCAGCATTATCGAGCAAGAGAAGTTGAGCCCCGGGAATTTTCTCAGCTAAAATTTCACCATTTTCAGTAGGTACTAAGATGTCTCTCTTTCCATGAATAACTAAGGTTGGTACTTCAATGTTTTTTAGTCTTCTATACGAGTTAAAACCCATTATTGCGTTTATTTGACGCTGATAGGCATCTGCAGGGATTGGTGCTATCAGCACCCGCTGTTTAACCGATTCTATTAATTCGGGATTGTTCTTGATGAATTCTTCTGTATATAAGTATGGTAAAAATGCTTGAAACATCTCTTCGGGAGATACACCCTCCATTGAACCCGTAAGCTGTTCTAAAGTATCTTGAGAAGGTAATACTTGTTTTGATCCCCCGCAATGCGTACAACCAAGAACAATTTTTTCAACTTTTTCTGGATAATTTAAGACTAATTCTTGGGCGATCATTCCTCCCATTGATACTCCTAACACATGAGCCCGCTCGATATTTAATGCATCCATCAGGCCTGCAGTGTCGTCAGCAAACATTTTAATCGAATAATTAATTTCAGGTTTATCCGTACGACCAGCGTCTCTATTATCAAAAATAACAGTTTTATAATTTCGAGAACATTGCTCAATTAAATCAGGCGTCCACCAATCAGCATTAGCAGATAATCCCATTATCATAACGAGCGGAAACCCATCACCGTGAATCTCGTAATACATGTTAATATCGTTTACTTTAACAGTTGGCAAGTGAATTACACCTCCAATTTTTTAACATTGAATTTCTTTTTGGTAAATTTTGATATAGACAAAATAGTACAAAATGATATTTATGTATTTGGTTTGATTTTGGTGAATTACAAAATAAATATAAAAAAGAGGTAATTAAAATATATTTTCAGAGTCCTGGATTGGGATTTGCCCTTTCAGAATTAAGCTTTTGTCTTTCTGCGGCTAATACTTGCCTTTCGGCTTCAATTTTTGCTCGTTCAGCCTCTATGACTTGCCTCATTTCTGCTTCAACTTCTGTTCGTTCAGAGGCTAAAGCTTGTCTTTCTGCTTCAATATTTGCCCGTTCAGAGGCTAATGCTTGCTTCTCCGATTCAATATTTGCCCGTTCCGTGGCTAAAGCTTGCTTCTCCGATTCAAAATTGGCTCTTTCCGTGGCTAAAGCTTGTTTTTCCGATTCGAACGTTGCCTTCATGCTTTCCCGTTCTTTTTCTATGAATTTTTCGTTTAATTCCACTTGTTCTTCCTTTCCTTTCAAAATCGCTTTTTGCTCTTCTATTTTTTTGAGCTCCCTGCTTATATTTTCCCTTTCTTCAGCTAATTCTAATTGAGTTTTCTCTAGTTCTTCTCGTAATTCCTCAGGCGTCTTAAACGTAGATGCCACCTCTTCTCCTGACGCTCCCAGTTTAATATCGAGTTTGCTTAATAAATCGCTCATTTTTTGCATGACCGTGAATTCATCTTTTTCTACTGCCTCATAGGTGTTTAACATTTCTTCAAATAGAACCTGATTATCTTTTACTTTTGGGTGACCGAGATAATTGTAAAATGAAATAATCAACTCTCTCGTGCTGTCAAGAAGCCTACCCCCTATTGCACTGTTCAACATGTTTTCCACGTTTTTCCTGAAATCGTCTACCGCTTTCTCGAGATTTAGAATGTCCTTTTCAACTGCCTTTTTCACATATCCATCTTTTCCAAATTTTATCCTGAGTTGATCAAGTTTACGAATTATGGATTCCATCTTCAAGAAATCGCTAGCTTTGGCAGCGTAATAAATTTCCACGATTTCTTCACATAATTTTGGATGTTCCAAGAGCCTTTGATCGCCTAAGAAATACATGAGGTTTTCTAACTGGGTTTCCGTCGCCTTTTGTAATCCAACCCATTCCTTCCCTTGCTTCTCTTCGATATCCTTAATAATTATTGGTATCTTTTCCATGATTTTTCATATAGTGTAGGATTATATATATCTTACTTTCTTGTATAGAAGCCATCTATTACGAAGAGGTTTTAAGGGATCTTTTGACACAAATGTATAAAAGTGATCTTGACATAAATGTACACGCCTAATTTTTCAATTAAAATTATTAATATAGGGTGATAAAAATGCCTCGTGTTGAAAGAAATATTGAAATAAAAGCGTTACAAAGTAATATATTTAAAATTTTAGACGATACTTCAATATCTCCTACATGGAATTTAGCCGTAATAGCAGTAGAAAAAATAGCTGAAGAAGAATTCCAAATACAATCAACTGTTGGAGATTTTACTGCCAAACGCACGGAAACTATCGAAAATGAAAGCATATCAATCAAAATAATAGGTGGTATTTTTAACAATATGGGATATGTTTTAAAATCAAAGGGCGAAGTGGTGGAAGCTACCATTTGGGGCGAATTCGACGACGAAAAGAACGAGAAGGTGCTTGCCAAGGCAGGTGAAATGCTCCTAGAAAGTCTTAAAAGATATGCTGAATTTCTGGAACAGGGTGGGAATCCAGACGAATACGATAAAAAGCAAATAACCGTATCTGCGTAAATTTTATTTAAATTCTTTTTTTTTTATTTCTTAACTCCAAGAAACTTGTATTATAGTCTCTTTTTCTCCTTCCCAAGATTTTGTTAGAAACTGAGATTTTAGATCTTTACCTCCACATAATTCAAGGAATCTCTCTACCCATCCTAATCCAACATAATAGAGAACCTTGAAATCTGGTTCAAAATCTTTATATGTAACAGTCATTTCATTGTCGGAAATTCTTTTAATTACTAATTCGCCGAAGTCATACATGAGCTTGAAAAAACGCTTGAATTTTTCCATTGCCATGTGAGGATCTCCATCCACGATGGTTTGCTTGTAAATGGTTGTCATCGTAGCTTCACCTTCCATTCGGCCCCATTGCATCCACATCTCCGTGTTATCCTTTGCCATGACCTCTGCAAGAGCGTTAAAAGCCCTCATATAAATATCGAAAGGATACCAACTTGCAGAAAGAATATTCTGTGAAAGAAATTCTCTATCTTCATCCGAAAGTATTTTATCATAAACTCCACTTTTATTAGCCCTGATAGCTTTTACTATCATTTTAAACATGGATCCTTTTACCTGTCTCATGATAATACTACCACATTAAATTCTTAAATTTTTATTAAGGATAATATGAGTGATTATTCTATTATATTTATCTTATTAATTCGACTATAAAAATGATTTGTTGCTAGTCTAATAATAGGTAAGTATGATTTAAGCAGTTCAATACTAATAGAAGAGACTATCGGAAAAGAAACTGTTTCGTTAATTAGTATATCTAAAAACAAAATAACAAAAAAAAAATGAAAAATAAAAAAAAAATATCTATTGTTTAATTATTCAAACTTCCTTTTTCGACGCATCTTTTTCGCTATCAGAGTAATTGTTATTGTCGAAGTTGCCACCAATGGAACGAAGAGAAATCCATCAACCAGTTGTTCATCTGAGTCTTCGCTATAATATGCCGTGAAGGTAGGATCGTGTACTAATCTTCTACCTGCCCATGTAGGATAATTTTGAGTTTCCACACCGTAATAACTAGTAAAATTGCTAAATGCTGGATTGCCTCCTACAACGTCTTCTAAAGAGAATACAATTGAAGCAAACAAATCTCCGCCCCCATAAGGTCCAAAATTCTGTTCTGCCGCAGATGTAACGATTTTAGCAACTGTTCCTCCCTTGGACTCTAACATTCTATTGATTCCAACGGTAGGATAATCGTGTAAAGTATAATTCTTTTTAGCAGGGTTCATCATGTTAATTTCCGCAGCAGAATGACCTCCAACTTTGAAATCAAAAATATCAGCCGGTTTAGATCGAAATCTTTTCGTTGTTTGGTTTATATCTCTAGATGCCATGAAGTATGTATAGTGCGGAATTGATAAACCATAGTCTTGAACTCCGTTATATAGAGATGTATTTGTCATTTTAGGAAGATCCACGGTAAAATCCAAATCAGCTCTCCTATTTTGAATTTTATAATCGAAGCTATATGTGTAATTACCAGGAGACTGTTGCGCATATGGTATAAACTCCAATCCTGGACCCATCATACTAATTTGTTGAGCTGAATATACCCATCCTGAGTCTCCTGTCACCATTCCATACAATGGATATTCTGGATATGTTATGCTCCAGGATATGTCATTACCCGTACCACTAGGAGGATTAAAAACAATATTATCCGTTAATTCTTTAATTGTCTTATCTGGTGGGGTTATAAGATCCATTGTATAATTCTGTGCGAGAGATCCATTTTCTGCGTAAAAAGCTTCAGATTTCACACCACCGTTAAGAACAGCGGGCATCACCATTCCCCTATATTCTGGACTAACCATTAATGTATATGCTCCTGCAGCACCAGAACTCGATGCAGTCATTCCTCCTCCGCCCGCTCCACCTCCTGAGGGAGCAGATTCTCCAGCAGAGTAAATTCCATTTTTATCGGTATCATTATATACTATATAATTGTAAAACATATCTGCCCATGCTACATAATGTCCTCTATGTGTTCTAAAGACCTGCATTGAAAGGATCATTGGCATTGTAAAATTATATTCGATGTTTTGATGCATTATCATTTTCGGAGAAGTATATCCTGGCATTGGCTCAGATGTGTTATATACCCAAGTATTGTTCCACCATCCCTCGTGTGTGTAGATATCCTGATTTACGATAGTATCGTTGTCGTAATACTTTTCAGTCCATGAATATGAGCTATTAATGTAAGATTTGTATGAATGGTTGTAAAATGATTCTTGATCTAAAACCCACATATCAAGATCCCAATATGCGTCTTTTAAAGCTATCCACATGAATTGTAGTGAGTTACCCTTAGATGCATCAACGCGATACACATTTAAATCCAAGTCGCTTGAAAAATTACCTGTCATGGTCATTATACTTACACTATTTGAGTAATACTTGTTATAACCCTCACTCTTCCACTCAACATAAGTAAGGGGATTACCATAGATATCATCGCTACAATGACTGATACTCCCATCTGAATAAGAATATTCGTCCCAACCTTCATATCTCATCTCCGAAACTTCATTTTCCCAGATATATACTTCACTAACAGAATATGTAGTTTCGCTCCAAGAATAGATCGCTCCATTAGATAAAGATGCAGATGTTCCAAAAGGAATTAGAAAACCAAAACTTGCAAATATTAGGACTGGTATCAATCCTAAATTTGTTAATCTTTTATTCATTTTTTTTACCAATTTTAAATTAGATTTCTGTTATTATAAATATGGGTGAATTACACATATAAATTTTCATAATAACAGTATATTTGTTATTAGATTGGATGTTGATATATCATTACTTTCCCCGATATAAAAGAAAAGGGGGGTCCAATTTTTGATTTCATTCTTATACTATGAAATCGGTTTATAGACCATTGTTCCGAGAGGATTTATATAACTTCCAAATATATCATACTTAGCATATCTATACTTCATGTAATCATAATTAAAAACCTCAACATCTATGCTTCTCTTTTATATAAAACTTGTAGAGACCATTTAGGATAGGATCTGACATATGTCCAAAATCGACACATTTAAATACTAAAATTTCTATTATTATATTAAGTAATTCATTTTATACTTTATTCATATTAATATTGATATAGGAATGTTTAGAAGAGATATAGATCATTTTAGGTTTGAGAATGGTCCACATAGATTTGAGGGACAGGGGCCGCCTGGTCATCATAGTCCCCCATTCAAACCCTATTTTGGAGGTCCGCCACCTTTTGGAATGAGACCACCATTTGGGGGTCCAGGATTTAAGCCTCCATTGCCAATGACTAGAGAATCATTTCAAGAAATAAGGGATTACATGTTGTTATTAATAGTTTCTGAATATCCTGATGGTATAACTGGTTATCAATTGCAAGATAAATATAAGCTTCCAAGAGGAACTTTAATAAGATCTTTGCAAAACTTAGAAGAGAAGAAATTAGTAAGCTCTAAAGAGGTAATTATAGATGGACGAGCAAATAAATTCTATGTGATAACAGAATCGGGAAAACATTTTTTAGAGGAGTTGAAATTGAAATGGGCAAATCTTTTTGGGAGAATGTCAGAGTTTAATCCTTCTGAAGGATTAGAGAATATTATGTTCAATAAAATAGAGGAATTTAATTCTAAAGAAGATGCTATCGATTTTTTCAGAGGAATAAGATCTTGGATGAAAGAGATGCTCCAACGGATGGAGGAAATGACCAAGAAATTAAAATCTTCTACAACGGATTTAAACAATACTATTATTGAAATTGAGGAAATGGATGCTTATGACAAGCAACAAGTTAAAGAAATAATTGCGAAATCAATAAAAAAAATGAAAGAAGAGATTAAAAAATGAACAAAAATTTTTATCAAAAACTAGAATTAAAACAACTTAAACATAAAGACGCTATAGAGGAGGTTTATACACATGGGAATGGGAGGGCCTAAGCCTAATCCACCCCCCTTGGGATTTATTGTCCCAATCCTCCTATTAGTAGTTATCATGGTGATTGTTTATTATGTTCTCAAGAAAAGAAAGGAAAAGAGAGGCAGAGCTAAAGTAAGGGCATACGAAATGGGTGTTAATAATATAAAAGTTGATGATAGCAATTCTCGTGCAAGTCAGAATATTCATTCAACTGTTTATGAAACCGGAACAAATGTAGAAGATGTAGAAATAGTTGAAACACCTCTATTAGCAAAAACATCAAATAAAGATTGGAAAAAGGATGGTGTTACGCTTAAAGTAGAAAATTTAAGCAAGAACTATGGAAATCATTTAGCCGTTGATAATATAAGTTTTGAAGTACATAAGGGTGAAACAATCGGACTTGTCGGCCCTAACGGTGCCGGTAAGACTACAACGATTAAAATGATTGCTAAGTTGTTAAAACCAACGAATGGAAGAATTCTTCTTAGAAATAAACACGGTGGATTACAAGATATTAATAAGAGTTCAAGGAATTTACTGAAGTTTGGATTTTTAATAGATATTCCCGCTTTTTATGTAAAAATGACGGCATATCAAGTGTTAAAATACTGCGCGTTATTAGATAACTATCCTCGCGATAAAATTGACGGTAGGATTGATGAACTCTTGAAATTATTCAAGTTATATGATTGGAAACACGAAAAAATCGGTACATTCTCAAAAGGTATGACGCAAAAACTCGGAATCATACAGGCAATAATCCATGACCCTAATATCGTCATAATGGATGAACCCCAAACAGGGCTAGATCCAAAAGCGCGAATAGAAATTAGGAAATTTATTCGGGAAATTCAAAAACAAGGGAAAACGATCTTTATTGCATCACACATGTTATATGAAATTTCAGAAGTGTGTGATAAAATCGCATTGATTAATCATGGCAAGATCGTCGCATTTGATTCGATTGATAACTTGGAGAAATCACTAAAAACTAAGGAACTAAATTGCGTGCTGCTTGAGCCAATAGACTCAAGCAGCCTTGAAGGTGTTTTAAATAAACTTATTGAAAAACTCGAGCCATACTTAGATCGAGAATTAGATCCAGAAATTTCTGATATCCCTATAAAATATTATCCCGAAAAGAAAGAATTAAAACTATTCTATGATGGGAAGGAGGAATCGAGGGGACAGATTTTAAAAATCTTAATTAAGGATTTCGAATCTGAATTCACGATTATATCGTACACGCAACCAAAAACATCTCAATTAGAGAGAATCTATTCCGAAATGATCACGGATTACGAAGCAATAAAAATTACAAAACCATCAGAACAGGAGGTATGAGAAATGGAAAAAGTAGAACATGTGATTGAAAACATATATTTTGAAGTGAAACCAATCGCTCATGCATTTGTTTTTGAGCTCAAACAACAGTGGAAGAAATTTATAAGCTTTTCAGTACTTTCGGTCTTAATCGTGTTTCTAATGAGTTACGTAATGTACGCATTGGAACCAACTAGTCTCCTACCTGACACTCAGATGGACTTTTTGGATAGTGGATTAACTTTCCTGTCCATGTTTATCCTGATATTCGCTGGGTGTTTTTTCTTTTCAGGGATCATATGTACGGAGTATGATAAGAAGACGGGATACATTATTTTTCCTAAAATAAATAAATTTAAATTAATTATGGGAAAATATCTTGGAAACTTAACGCTAATAATTGGAGTGGTTGCGATTTACTATGTTACTTTAGGCCTCTTTTGCTGGTATTATTATGGAGTATCAATATACCTTCCATTCTTATCGTCCTTTGCAATCGCAATAGTATATGTACTAGCCGTCAGCAGCTTCGTGACCCTCTTTAGTTCGTTCATGAAAAGTGTAAATATGACAATCATTTCGACGATATTCATCCTTTTCATTGGATTCAACATTGCAGATCAGTTAGTTACCGTATTTCTTCCTGAATTTGAACCAATATATTCCATGCAGTACGCAAGTAATCTTATATCCTCGATTTTAGAGCAACCGTTTCCAGATCCTAGATTCATGGATATAATAATGAGAGATTTTACTATAAGAACCTGGTTAACTCCTACTTTTGAAGTAGGAATTACGGTGTTGGTCATCTATATGGTAACGAGCTTGTTATTAGCTTCAATTATATTCAAACGGAGGCAACTCTAATGTCAAAAAACAATAAAAAACTAAGGATTAGGGTATTAGGTGTTTTAACTCTAAGTTTTCTTCTAATCGGCACTTTTTCAACTATCGCCACAGCAACGACATACTATTCTACATTTATGAAAGGAACCGAATTTTTCCAAGTAGCAACATACAATGAAACCGCGTGGCAGACAACTGTTAATTCCAATGGTACTCCAAGTGATTGGTTTGATGGAGACGCAAATATTACCGGTGCTCAAAGTAAATACACGACACTGGGATGGGCAAGCTCGACTAAGGACACTTACGAGATGTTGAGTGTTTTCTTTCCCCAGATAATGTTGGTTAGGAATTATGGATATAACGAAACAGAGGTAAATTCCAATTATACAAATTTATACGCATTAACCTCTTGTTTACGGTCTGAATGGTATTTTATAAGTGGTACTTTCAATGAGTCTTCTAATTCGGCTACCGACATGCCAATAGCACTAAAAAATCCCACCGATTATGAGAAAATATTGGACGATTATAACAGGATCGCTTATAGTATTCAAAATAGTTCTAATCCGAGCCTAATCCCATATAAGTCATTCTTTCCAAACATTACAGCAGACAAATTCTCATGGAATCTCGCAATGAGCTCTCTTGCGATGGGAACATCAATAAATAGATATATTCAGGAACTTATTGACACATTAGGCTGTGAAAATGTATCTTATAGCGGAAACACACTCATCTTTGAAAGAAATGGAGAAGCGAATTACACCGTTGAAATGACTTACGGTGCTCAGGGAACGCTAGTTTCATTTGTTATAAAAGATCCCGTAGGAATTGTTATATATCAATTTATCAGCATCGGTGATACCAATTGGATCGTATATATTATCGCAGGCGTTATTATCGGATGCTTCAGTGTACTTGTCGTCTATATAATCTACAAGAAAAGAAAATTCAACAAAAATAATCGATAATAAAGAAATATTTTCCTTTTTTTTTGTATTTGTATTTGTATTTCATT
>Ga0180433_10009349_pt1 | contig 12014 bp, 13 predicted proteins | sample SS_ome_8_FD_132980 | JGI IMG/M metagenome (GOLD analysis project Ga0180433, IMG submission 132980) | Hypersaline lake sediment archaeal communities from the Salton Sea, California, USA - SS_1_D_1 metaG | ecosystem: Environmental > Aquatic > Non-marine Saline and Alkaline > Hypersaline >... | reverse complement strand
AGGTCAACGGCAGAAATCCTACTCCCTCCCGTGCCTCTTTTGAGCACACACAGGTCGTAAGTATAACCGTGCCGCCGAGTTGCGTGGTTACGGCGGCGTCTGCCTGTTTGGCCAGCCTGCCGGTTTCAAAGACAAGTTCGCTTTCACCTATTTTTTTACTGACACGTGATATCATTGATTCGCCTCATTTCCTTAATTTTAATTCTTTCACAATATCTTCATACTCTTTTACGTTCTGCCTCTTCATATAGTCCAGGAGCCGCCGCCTTGAGCTTACAAGCTTCAAAAGTCCGCGTCTTGACTGGAAATCCTTACGATGGGCCTTGAAGTGCCCGGTAAGGATATTTATTCTTTCCGTAAGCAGAGCGATCTGGACGTGGGACGAACCCGTATCACCCTGATGTCGCTCATGTGCCTTTATGATGTCTTTCTTTTTGTCTTTTTCTAGTGCCACTTTTCGTACCTCCTTTTAGTGTGCATATGATATCATAAGGGACGTATTTTGTCTACCCCGTTTCTCAATGCAGTATGCGCCTTGCGCGTTTTTCATCTCTTTTGATCTGTTCGCTGAGGCGCGCCGGGGAACTGAATCGTCTTTCACTTCTTATTCTGCCCGCAAACCCTATCTCCAGGTCCCTGCCGTATATGCATCTTTTAAAATCGAATATATGAACCTCTATGCCCGGTTCCCTGCCGCCCGGTAAACGGCCGGCAAAGGTGGGGCTTGTCCCGATATTGAGGATTCCTTTGTATTTTTTTTCTCCCAGCTTTATTTTTACCGCATAGACACCGGCCGGCGGTATCACCTCATGATGGGGATTGATATTGGCCGTGGGGAATCCCATGATCCTTCCTCTTTTGTGCCCTTTTACAACCGTCCCCAGGATCGATACGGGCCTCATCAAAAGCCCGGAAGCCTTTTTCAGCTCCCCTTTCCATATCAACCCGCGTATTCGGGTGCTTGATATGACCTCCCCCGAACTCCTGAGACCGCTAACAACGCTCACCCCGTAATCGTAAAAACCGGATAATTTTTTAAGGGCCTCGGGCGAACCCTGCCTTTTTCTACCAAAGAAAAAATCGCTTCCGGTAATTATTTCTTTTACGTTGATTCTTGCGAGTATTTTTTTAATGAAATCGCCCGCGTCCATTCGCGAAAACTTTTCGGTAAAATGCAAAACAACCGTGTAATCGATGCCGGCTTCCGTCAGAAGGCGCAGTCTGTGCTTCAGGGAAATGAGCATCGGCACTTTTTTCGCGCGGGGCAGAACATTATCCGGGTGCGGGCTAAATGTAATAACCATGGTCGAAAGCCCGTGTCCGCGCGCTTTTTTCTTTAGCATTTTCACTATTTTTTGATGACCTCTGTGCAGGCCGTCAAAAACGCCTATGGTTACGGCAAATTTTTTGGAAGAGGCTCTCGACCTCAAAAAATCATTCAGGCTGTAAAATACTCTCATAAAAAATGTCGGGGCTCGACAACTGCTCGAAGGCTACCGCATCGTGCAGGAGGAAGCGCCCTATCCCTGTTCTCCTTAAAAACGAGAGATGCGCCCCGCAGCCCATCCTTTCGCCGATATCTTCCGCGAGCTGTCTGATATACGTTCCCTTTGAACATTTTACGCGTATACCGATCTCCGGCGGGGATATATCAAGAACTTTCAGCTCTTTTATAAAAACTTCTCTCGACTGTCTTTTAACGACAATGCCTTTTCTCGCCAGCTCGTACAACTTTCTGCCTTTAATTTTCTTGGCAGAATACATCGGCGGGATCTGGGAAATCGGGCCCCGAAAAAATTTCAGTGCGTTTTCCACCGCGTCAACGTCAAACACCCCGGCAGGAACGGCCCTCCGCTCCCTGATATTGCCGACAGCGTCGCCCGTATCCGTCGCAATTCCGAGAAAAATGCGTGCCTCGTATTCTTTATCGCAATTTAAAAAGTGGTTCGATTTTTTTGTAAAACTTCCGAGCAGAATGATCAAAAGTCCCGAAGCCATGGGATCGAGCGTGCCGGCATGGCCTGCCTTTCTGCAGGCAAAACGCTTCCTTATAAAATCCACCACATCGTGGCTTGTCATTCCACGGGGCTTATCGATCAAGATTATACCGTCGGGCCCGGGGGGCTTTGCGTTATCCAATGACATCGATGACACGTTTTAAGACCTGCCCTTTAACTTTTTCGAAACTGCCGCGCACGGTGCACCCTGCCGCGCTTTTGTGGCCGCCCCCGCCGAAAGACGCGGCTATTTTGTTAACATCCGCATTCTTCGTGGACCTGAAGCTCACATGAAAAACGCCCTTGTCCCTAATGTCCTCGCGAAAAAATACCGCCACGTCCACGCCGCGTATCGATCGGGCAAAATTGATGAAATTTTCGCATGAGACGGGATTTGTTCCGGTCTCGCGGAAGAGTCCCCTGCGAACCGTCATGTAGGCAATTCGTCCGTCTGAAACCACCCTCAGCCCGGAAAGGCTCCTGGCCAGGAGCCTGATATCGGCATAGGTTTTGTTTCCGTAAATACGTTTCGAAATATCGTAAGGCTCGATGCCGTATCCCAGAAGCTCGCTTACGATCTCGTGAGTAGCGCCGGAAGTATTGCTGTAATTGAAGGAACCCGTATCCGTTAGGATCGCTATGTAGAGATAAAGCGCGGCCTCCTTTGTTATCCTGCAATTCATTTCTTTGTAAAGCCGGTAAACCATCTCGCCCGCGGAACTGGCGTTTTTTTCAACCCAGTTCACGTCGCCAAAATTCTCATTGCTTACGTGATGGTCCACATTCAAAATGCAATCGATTTTTTTCAAAACGGTCTTTACATCCCCCGTCCTTGCAAGGCTCGGGCAATCCAGGACAAGCGCCGAGTCAAAATGTTTTCCCTTAACATAACTTTTTCCCCTGATTAGATCCGCATGCGGAAGAAATCGGTAATGACCGGGGACCTTATCATGGTTAACTATAACAAATTTTTTCCCGAGCCCCTTCAGTAGATGGGCCGCCGCCAACTGACTTCCCAGGGAATCACCCTCGGGATTTACATGGGCGGTAATAAGAAAACTATCGTATTTTCTAATCGCCTGCGCTATCTTTTCTATTGCTTTCATCGTCAGCCTCATTTTTTAATTTATGCAGGATCTTGTCGATCTTTTGTGAATGTTCAACAACCTCGTCTATTTTCATCAGGATCTCGGGCGCATACCTCAGCTTTAATTCTTCCGCAATGCGCCTGCGTATGTAGCCTTTTGCGCTTTTTAGACCGCGCCCGAGAAGTTCCCTTTTTTTGCCGTCACACATGGCGGTATAGTAAATTTTAGCCAACCTGAGATCCGGAGTTGTCTCGACCTTGGTTACCGTAACAAGTCCCCTTATGCGCGGATCCCTCAATTGCCCGTGGATAATTTCACTCGCCAGGCGCCTTATCGCCTCGGCTACCCGCTCAGATCTTCTGGTCATTTGTCTAATTCCCCCTGTTGAAGAATCCGCTTCACAAAATTCAGCTCATCCTTCTTTGTCTTCAATCCCCCGTCGATCTTCCTGTGCAACACTTTTTTGAGGAGCTTCGCATAAAGCGGGCCGGGTTTTAACCCGAGTTTTTTTAGATCGTCTCCGTTTATTTTGTTCCTTATTCGGCTGTGTTCGGCGAGAAAATCCGTTATCCTCGCGTATACAAGGCTGGAAGAGGCCTTTGAGCGGCATTTATTCTTCATTTTGGCCCTCATGAAGAGTATCTCCTCAAATGAAAGCGGATCCAGAATGGCGTGTACCCTGCTCGAAAGAATCCCCGTACATGAAAGCGCCTTGAGCGCCTTGGAACAATTTTTCTTGCATGACAAAAGTCTCATGCGATCACCCCTCTTGAACGCAAACTTATCACATGCGGCCCTTATCTCCTCGTAATCAAGCTTGTCTAAAAGGGCCATCAGATAAATGAGCCACAAATCGATATGCCTATTCCCGAAAGTGCTTTTCCTATACCAGCGGGCGGCGTTATTTATCGCAGCAAAAAGTTCCTTCACGGAAAGTCCCGCTTTTATTTTCTTGTGTATGAAACGCAATTCGTGTAATTTTTTCATGCGCAATATGGCCTTTAAGGGCTCTCTTTCCCGCAATATTAAAATAAGTTCATCCCGTATCCTGTGATGCTGCGTACGTGAGAACATATCATCCCTTACGGCTTCCCTTATAAGAGCGCCCGTATACCTGTCTATGTGAAAACCGAACCGCTGTTCAAACCTAACGGCCCTGAATATGCGGGTCGGATCGTCTATGAAACTCGCCGCATGAAGTACCTTTATGGTGCCTTTTTCCAGATCCTTTTCTCCCCCGAAAAAATCAATAAGCTGTCCGAAGGTTGTTTTATTGAGGCTCGCCGCCATGGCATTTATCGTAAAGTCCCTGCGCTTGAGATCATCCTTGAGGGAACTGAATTCAACGGTCGGCAGCGCGGCGGGTTTTTCATAGGATTCCTTCCTTGCGGTGGCGAAATCTATTTTGAATTTCGCGCCTCCTGCGTGTTCGGGACGCACCCGGACCTGTTTGTCCCGAACACGGCCGATGAATCGAGAAGACCCCCGCGGAATCCCGGGCCAATCTATAACTACGGTGGCGGTACCGAATTTGGGATAAACAACCAAACTCCCCTTGAGTAAATCCGCGGCTTTACGGGCAAAAGAAACGGCGTCACCCTCGATAACGATATCCATATCAAAATTTCTCATCCCGAGCAGAATGTCCCTGACAAATCCGCCCACCACAAACGCCCTGAGCCCGTCCCTGTCAGCGAGGTGCCCGATGGAATGCAGGAGATCTAAGACTTCCCCGGGCAAAACCCTTCTCATCCTGGCGGATATGTTAAACCGCGTGCGGGGTTTTCTCTTCAGACGGGTTTGTTTTCCGAAGATTTCCCGGTGCACACTTTTCAAAACGTCCGTGCGCGTGACTATACCTACGAGCTTTTTCTTTTTTAACACGGGAAGCCGCCCTACGATTTTTTCGAACATTATATTCCGTATCAAGTGCACCGGCGTCTCGGGCGTAATTGTTATGACGGAGCGTGACATGTAACCCTTCACCGGCGCGTGTCCGTAACGGTACCTCAGGGCCTTCCGGATATCGCTTGTCGTAATCATGCCGACTAAACGGCCATTTTCCGTGACCGGGGCGCCTTTCAGGTGCAATCTGTCAAGCGCTTTTTTCGCCTCAATGATCTTTTTATCGGAAGAAATAGTTTTTACGGAGCGTGTCATGATGTCACGCGCGAAGACCTTCATCTTTATCTTTGATCTTAGAATGTTTTCCAGTTTTTTTCTGACCGAGCCGATATCCGCATCAACGATTTTAGCGCTTGCGGCGCTTCTATGGCCGCCTCCGCCGAAATACCCCAGGACCTTATTGACATCCACCTCTTTCAGGCTGCTCCTTGCCATTATTCTTATCTTGTTGTGCATTTTAAAGAGAACAAAAAGTACCTGAAAATTTTCCACGTCCTGAAGCTTCCTTACTATTGTGCCAAGCTCACCTATGAAACGCTCTACTACGCCTTCTGCTATGGCAACATTAATGCCGTTTATACTTACAACCTTCGTGGAACCGATAAGTGATATTAAAAATGTAAGCTCCTCTTCGGTCAATTTTCTGCGGAGATAGGATGAGACCGCCTGCAAATTGGCGCCTTTTGAAAGAAGAAAGCCAACCGTATCCACGTCAAGCCGCGTGGTTGTCCTGTACGTAAGCGAACCTGTCTCCTCGTATACGCCAAGAAGCATTATGGTGGCCTCGAGGGGACTGATCTTAAAGTTTTTCCGTTTTCTTAAAAGATCCACCAGTATGGAAATAGTGGCCCCAACCTCCTGAAACACGTCCTTATCACCTTTGATATCGTAATGAGTACGCGGATGATGGTCGTAGATATGCACCTCTACGGAACGGTTCTTGAGCAGCTCCGCGGCTATGCCTATTCTCGATTTGTGCCGCGTGTCCAGGACAACGAGCCTTTTAACATCATCTAAATTGCAGGTTCTCTCACTTTCCACGGTTATCTTGTCCTTGACCAGAGACAAGAGCTCCCTTACGGCCCTCTCCTGCGAGCCCGGCATGAGGAGCCTTGCGCCGGGATAAAGTTTCTTCGCGGCCACAAGAGAACCGAATCCGTCAAAATCGGCATTGTTGTGGGTAACGATCAGATCCGTTTTGTCAGTTTTTCTTTTGCCGTTTCGGCTCATATTCTGTATCCTGCCGTTCAGATTTCAGGCTTATCCCCTCGGATGAAATTTTTTGTGTATCCCTTTGAGCCGGGCCTTATTGATATGCGTGTAAATCTGCGTTGTTGAAATATCCGCATGGCCCAGCATTTCCTGAACACTCCTAAGGTCCGCGCCCTTCTCTAAAAGATGCGTCGCGAAAGAATGTCTCAGGGTATGCGGAGTAATTTTTCTTTTTATGCCGGCGGCCCGGACATATTTTTTCAACATTTTCCAGAGGCTCTGTCTTGAAATTTTTTTTCCGAGCCGCGACAGAAATAAATGCTTATCCTGTGACTTCTCGGATAATTTCACCCTTGATCTCGTAAGGTATTTTTCCACCGCATCTTTGGCCTGCCTTCCGACCGGAATAATTCTTTCCTTGCCGCCTTTGCCAGTACACCGTATAAATCCGACATCCAGATTTAAACCGGTAAGGACAAGATCGGCCGCTTCGGAAACCCTCATGCCGGTAGCATACATGAGTTCCAAAACCGCTCTATTCCTCGGACCAAGCAGCCCTTTTCTATCCGGCAGCTCAAGTATTTTTGTGATCTCAGCCGTATTCAGTACTTCCGGGAGCCCTTTTAAAAGACGCGGGGATTCCAACATTCCGGCCGCGTCTTCTTTTGTAATTCTTTCGGCCACAAGAAACCTGTAGAACATCTTTATGGCTGCCAGGTTTCGCGCGATGGAGCCGGCGGAAAGGCCGCTGTCTTTTAAGAAATACAGGTACTTGGATATGTCGTGTCTCGTTGTTTCTTTTATATTTTTGACCCGGCGTGAATCCAGATACCGCTCAAATTTGATAAGGTCATGCCGATATCCCGTAATGGTGTTCCGGCTAAGTCCCCGTTCAACCGAAAGGTAATCCAGAAACTGTTCTACAAGTTCAAACATGCTTCTTTCTCATCACCGATGGTGGAACCCGGACCATGACCCGGCAAAATCTCCAGGTCGTCCTCAAGCGACATCAAAAATTTCAGGGAATTCAGTAATTCGCTTTCATTTCCGCCGGGAAGATCGGTCCTCCCTACACCATCCCTGAAAAGCGTGTCCCCGGTAAAAATTTTATTTCCCATTCTAATGGAAATGCTTTCGGGTGTATGACCCGGCGTATGCAAAATCTCCAGGGCTATGCCCGCATCCCGGATTATGTCGCCGTTTTTCAGCATTCCGCCGGCCGCTTCATGGATCAAAACCGGATACCCGAACTCGGCGTTCCCCGAGGTATGATCGGGATGGGCATGTGTGTTTATTATATTTTTAATCCGGATACCGTTTCTTTCGATCTCCGAGGCTATTCTTTTGTCGAACGTTCCGGGATCTATAAGAAAACCCGTTTTCGCGGCCTCATCATAAACCAGATAACAGTTTGTGCGCAAAAGTCCCAGCACGAAAGTTTTTATTTTTATCATGATTCCTCCCGGGGTTTCCACTCCGCCCTTATTGAGCCTTTCATCTTCGAAGGAGAAAACCCGCTTCTTATGGCCCTGTATTCCCTCCCGAGGATCCGGCGTATGCGTGTTTCATTACCCTTTGTCATACTTCTTTTTTCCAAAATCGCCTCAACTTTTCTGAGTTCTCCTACGTGCGGCGCGAGTAAGGCGGCCTTCTCATCGTTAAGAAGCGACTCCATGGATTCAAGATTACCTCTCATCTCCTGGGCGCTTCTTATGTCGCTTTTGAAATTTTCGCCGAGTTCCGTTGTAAGCTCCCTGTGCCAGTTGATCCAGAAGACATAATGTTTTTCGTAAAGCTCAACAGAGGGCTTCACGTCATATTTTCGCACGTTGTAAAAAACAGGGGTTTTTTTGGGTTTTTTCTTCGGCGTAAATTTCTTTTTAAGGGCCGCGCACCCGCCTAAATTAAGAACCACCGCGGAAATGAGCGCCGCCGATAACAGTTTAAGTGAAAACTTTTTCATATCTTCTGCTCTCCGATCATTTTTTTAAACTCATTTTCGTCGAGTATTTTTGTGCCCAGGGCTCTTGCCTTCGCGAGCTTTGAACCGGGCTCGGCGCCGGCAATTAAGAAATCGGTATTTTTACTTACGGCGGAACCCGCATTTCCGCCCAAACGCCTTATGAGCTCCTCGATGCCCTGTCTTGTATAAGCCCTCAATGCGCCGGTAACTACAAAATTTTTTCCGTTCAACAGGCTCCTTTCCCTGCCGGGGGTCATTTTCGTTCTAACATACGCCTTTTCGATCTTTTCCAGAACCCTGCGGTTTTTTTGATTCCTGAAAAAACTCGTTATGCTCCCGGCCATTACGGGCCCGACTTCATCGATCATCTTTAGATCATTCTCGGACTGTTTTGCTATGGCCCTGAGCGAACCGAATTTCGCGGCCAGGGTCCAGGCCGCTTTTTTTCCGACATGCCTTATCCCCAGAGCAAACACCAGACGGTTTAATTCATTTTTTTTGCTCTTTTCTATCGCATCGATCACGTTCTGCGCCGACTTATCGGCAAATCGTTCGAGCTTCCTAAGGTCCTCCCGTTTCAAACGATAAAGGTCCGCGTAGTCGCTTACAACGCCCTTATCGACCAATTGCTCAACAAGACTCTCGCCCAGACCTTCTATGTCCATGGCATCTCTGGAGGCAAAATGCAAAATATTTTGCTTTATCTGCGCCGCGCAGGATGCATTATCGCATCTTAAGGCTACCCCGCCGGCATCTTTTGATAGGGGTGCTCCGCAGGACGGGCATTTTGTCGGAACTGTAACAGGTTTTTCACTGCCCGTTCTTTTCTCTACGGCAACGCTTAGAATCTTCGGAATGATCTCGCCGCTTTTCTCCACAAATACCTCATCTCCTATTTTAACATCGAGCCGTTTTATCTCGTCAAAATTGTGCAATGTCGCCCGCGAAACGGTTGTTCCCGATATACGCACGGGTTTTAATATGGCAACGGGGGTTACCGCACCGGTACGGCCCACCTGCATTTTAACGTCAAGAATCCGGGTAAGAACCCTTTCTGCCGGAAATTTGTATGCGATCATCCATCGCGGACTTTTCGACGTACTGCCAAGTTTCTTCTGCTGCTCAAGCGAATTAACCTTTACAACCATGCCGTCTATCGCGTAATCCAGTTCCCGGGACCTTTTTTGCCATCTATCGCAAAGGTCTATGACCTCTTTTATGTCCCTGCATTTTTCCACGTGGGGCATTATTTTTAGGCCGAGTTTTTTAAGAAATTTAAGCAATTCGTCATGTTTCTTGATGTCCGTTCCGCTGCATCTACCGGCGCCCCATATAAGTATATCCAGGTGCCTCTTCGCCGTAATACGCGGGTCCAGGAGCTTCAGTGATCCGGCAGCCGCATTACGCGGGTTGGCGAATAAATCTTCGCCACGCGCTTCTCTTTCCTTATTGAGCCGGTCAAACCATTTTCTTGCCATAAATACCTCGCCGCGCGCCTCCAGCACGTACGGCAATTCCGCATTTTTGTGTAAAAGTTTAAGGGGTATGCTCCGTATCGTTTTAAGGTTGAGAGACACGTCGTCACCCGTAATTCCGTTGCCCCGGGTAGCGCCGCGGTCGAATTTTCCGTCCACGTACAAAAGCGATACGCTTACCCCGTCTATTTTAAATTCGACGACATACTCGTATTTCTCTTTGCCCAGATTTTTCCTGACCCTTTCGTCAAAACTCTTCAGTTCCCCGTGCGAATATGTATTATCCATGCTAAGCATGGGAAGTTCATGTCTGACGCTTTTAAATCCCCCGGCCGGTTTTTCGGCGAGACGTTGTGTCGGTGAGTCGGGCGTTTTAAACTCGGGAAATTTTTCTTCGAGCCTTTTAAGCTCCCTGTAAAGTTTATCGTACTGCTGGTCCGGGATTTCCGGAGCATTTTCCACGAAATACTTCCTATCGTGGCGCTCTATCAGTTCCTTTAATTTTGATATTTTTTTCCCGGCAGAAGTTCTGTCCATAAGTCAGCTACCCACGCCCAGTCTGTATGCAAAAGACTCCGGAAGCCCTGCTTCCAGAATTTTTTTCTGGGCCTTTTTTACATCATAAACGGTCCTTTTCAGTTCCACCGTTCCCGCATCCGTATCGTAAACAGAGTAGCACGACCTTGTATCTCTGTCTCTGGGCTGGCCCACGCTGCCCGCATTTACGACCAGTTTTTCCCCCTCGGATATTTTTGTTTTTTCCTCACGGAAATACCTGAGCCTGTTATTTTTGAGCGAGAAAATACCCGGAATGTGGGTATGGCCCACAAAACAGATGTTCGTCTTCATGAGCTCCATGGTCCCGAGCGCGGCGGCATTATCAGTCATGTAATGAAACTTCGCCGCATCCTGCAATGTGCCGTGAACCAGCGTAAGATGCGCGTTTGAGTATGAAAGGTCCGCGCTCTTCAAAAACAGAACGTCTTCCCTTTTCAGATTTCGTTTCGTCCATTTAATCGCTTTAGATGCGGCATTGTTGAAGTAATTCGTCTCAATAAGACCGGCACACGCCGCATCATGATTTCCGCACACGGCGAGGGCATCGAGGGACCGTATTATTTTGATGCATTCACGCGGGTTTGCGCCATAGCCGACTATGTCGCCGAGGCAAAAATACCTATCTATTTTCTCGCGCAAAAGGGCCGCGAGAGTACTTTTAAGCGCTTCGAGATTCCCGTGTATATCGGCAACTATTCCATATCTCATCCGCGGTAAAGCTTCATACTGAAGAAATCGAATTCTCCGGTTGCCTCATCCCAGCTTACCATGGCCGAGCGAATATAGCGGCTCATGATCTTTTTGACTTTATTCATGAACGCGTCTATGTCGGCCTTTTCGCCCTCGATCACAACCTCCACGGTCCCATCGGGACGGTTCTTTACCCACCCTTTGAGCCCGAGAGAATTAGCAACTTCTTCGGCAGTAAAGCGAAATCCCACCCCCTGCACGGTACCCGAATATATTATGTGCGCGCGGCTCTGCATTTTTTTCAATTTTTACCTTCGCCGTACAGCTTTTCCTGCTCCAGAAGTTCCGCGTAAAGTTTTTCCGAAACAAACCTTGCGAGATCGTAATTGCCGGAGGCTACCTCTACGCTGGATTTGCCGGGCTCAAGAGGCACAATAAGTACCCCGAGTGCCGTCGTATCTATGCAAAGCGGATAGGCCCTGTCAAACCTGTTCGCGGTAAAGAAATAACTTTCCCGGTTTTTGCCGAGCAAACGGGCCTGCATGTCCGTTATAAGCTCCAGGGTCTTGTCATAGCAGTAGTCGGCATCGAGATCAAATATTTTTGTATATTTTTTTTTCGCATTTTCAACATCCTGCGCTGACATGCCCAGAAAAGCTTTCCGGATCTGCGCCATCGAACACCCGCACAGCGACACAAGTAAAAGCAGGATTAAAAATCTTTTCATGTTTCCCCCGGCGTTCAACACGGGCGGAACCAACCCGTGAAAAAACTATCTGTCATAACAATGGTCGGGAAGGCGGGATTCGAACCCGCGACCTCTTGGTCCCGAACCAAGCGCGCTAGCCAAACTGCGCTACTTCCCGAATTTTCGATTTAAGAAAATTCGATGCCGAGAAAGTGCTATCGATCCGACCTTACGGGAGGATCGATCACTTTCGAGGTGCCGAATTTTCGCTTTAAGAAAATTCGATGCCGAGAAAGTGCTATCGATCCGACCTTACGGGAGGATCGATCACTTTCGAGGTGCCGAATTTTCGATTTAAGAAAATTCGATGCCGAGAAAGTGCTATCGATCCGACCTTACGGGAGGATCGATCACTTTCGAGGTGCCGAATTTTCGCTT
>Ga0180433_10009348_pt1 | contig 12014 bp, 9 predicted proteins | sample SS_ome_8_FD_132980 | JGI IMG/M metagenome (GOLD analysis project Ga0180433, IMG submission 132980) | Hypersaline lake sediment archaeal communities from the Salton Sea, California, USA - SS_1_D_1 metaG | ecosystem: Environmental > Aquatic > Non-marine Saline and Alkaline > Hypersaline > Sediment... | reverse complement strand
ATCATCGATTTGAGAAGATGCCGCCGCATTGAACCTCCTGCCGGGTCCGGTAACAAAGCCACTCTGCGCTCAAAATGATATTCGCCTGGAGCGACTTTGTTACCGGACCCTCACGGAATCTTAATAACACATTCCGGGGTTGAAATAAAGAGCTTACGTGACGCGGTTCATACCTTGTCACCGGCGACCTCTATGAGGTATCGGACAAACCTGTTGTTTTCATCCACAAGTATATTCTTGAAGCGGCCCTTTGGGTCGTCGGACCATGTAAAAGACATGATGATTATCTCATCACCCACATGAATTTGTTTCGCCACCGCCCCGGTGACGGTGATCTCCCCCTTGCCTTTCCCGCCGGTGCGCACGAAGGTCTCAACCCTTGCGCCGTTCTGGTTATCCACTATCAACACTTTCTCGAACTGCGAGATATCGGCGAGCCTCAGCAGTTCTTCGTCTACGACGATCCCATCGACGGCGCCGGGGTCCTTCCCGGTCACGTGTGCCTTGTGGATTTTGGACTTGACCACAAGCCTTTCCTGGATCTTCGATACCACCAACCTGAACTTGCCCGACCTGCTCCTGGGTATGTCATCGACTATGTCGAAAACGACTTCAAACGCCTCACCCAGATTGGCCCTTATCTTCTGCTTGAGGACAGCCTCGTAGTCGTCCTTCCATTCAGGCCCCGGAACCAGTCGGAACACGACCCCGCTCCTATCGCGTTGCTCAATCTGGAAGCGCGCGATCCCGGGCACCGTCCTGGAGAGGAATGTCCAGAAGAAGCCGCCGGCGGCTTTTCCCTCAGGTGATATCACAACGTCGAAAGTACGACCCTCGATGCGCTCGAGCAGCGGAAAGGTCCTTCCGCATGGACATGCCCTGCCGGACAGCATCGCAAGGTCGCCGGTTCGATACCGCAGGAAAGGCATGTAGAGATTGCTCAGATCGGTCACCACTATCTCACCTGTCTCGCCCGGCTCCGCAGGCCGCCCGGTTTCATGGAGTATCTCCAGGTAGAAAACGTCGGTAGCCATATGGAGGCCGCTGCGCTTCTCGCATTCGTGAGCGATGTTCCCGAACTCGTTGGTCCCGTAGCCTTCATACACTCTGGAGTTGAAAACCTCCTCCAACAGCTGCTTCTGGTGTTCATAGATTTTCTCACCGCTGGCCAGGATGCTCTTGGGAGATATGCCGGTTACTCTTCGGCTCTGGAGAAACTCCGCGAATAGCATCAGCGCCGACGGGAATCCGATGAGCAAATCCGGTTTAAAGGCTTTGAGTTTCGAGGCGTAACCCTGCATAACCTCGTCGGACATATTGAAAGCCGAGAGGTGTAGCACATTGGCGGCGTAATCACGGAGGGCTTCCCCGATGCGCGTCCTTACAGGAGCGTCCAGGTAGGTCCCCCATATCCTCGCCTGCCTGTCGCCTATTTCTATTCCCATCCATTTGAAGCTCCTGATTGCGCAGGCCCGCCGCGTAGGTCCCGCAGCCGTGTCAACCTCGAAGTGAAGCGGTTCCCCGGTTGAACCTATCGTGCTCAAGGGGACACCCTTCCTTCCACGTTCTTGGGTAATGATGCTGTCGCCCGCCGCCCGTATTCTCTCTTTTGTGAGAAGCGGTATGCTGAGAAGATCGCTCGCGCTTCGGACCTGCCCCGCGCGAAGCCCGATTTGCTTGAAGAGATCCCTGTAGTAGGGCACAAACGTCTCAACATACTCAAGCAAGCGTTTGAGGCTTTTCCACTGGAGGTCCAGGAGGTCCGGGTTCGACAAGCGCTCATGCATGAGGAGTTCACCCACACGGTTCGAGAGCCCATCATTCCTAATACGCCTCAGCAGAGGATGTATAACATTCCTAACCGCCCAGGGCGGAAGCGGCGGCAACATGAGAATCAACTCCTTTACTACTCACACTTGAGTCGGAGAACTCAGCACATGGACCACCGGCATACGTGTTACCTGCCCGATCGCGCCATCTTTCTGACATAGGCTATCTCATCCTCAGGGGAGACCACTTTGCCCTGAAGCTTTAGCTCGAGGAGCCTTTCGAGCATCCGGCCCACGCGCGGGCCTTCCTCGAATCCAAGGTCCCTGACTTGACGCCCGTTGAGCGAAGGCTTCACGTAGCGCCAGGTCTTGAGGTAGGCGATGATGAGGTTCCTTTGCTTGCGCCCTGAAGCAGCGAAAAGATGCACTGCGCCCTCAGGTGGTACTTGTCGAAGCAGTTTCACCACACGATAAGGCCGGCTCCGGTCAAGACGCAACAGTCCGGCTAGTGTGCTTTGGAGCGACGTCGAAACCCACAGGCAGGTCCCATTCACCCTGCCCGGAAGATTGAGGCGCGCTGCAAGGCGTTGTGCTTCCCGCCGCTTAAGTCCCACGAAGATGCCTGAAAGCCAGCAAAGCCAGTCTTCGGCGAATGCCCGCCCGTCCGGAGACGCGACCCGGTCTATAGCAAGGACCAGCCGTCTCAAATGTTTCCACCTGTCTGAATTCCTGCCTATTGCCGGATCGACGCTTTCCAGGATCCGGTACTTCCTCAGCAATCCGAAGCTCTTTAGAGGCTCTTGCTCCCCGCCCGTAAGCTTAAGTTCCGCGAATATCCTCTTACCCGATACCGCGTCCATGAAACCTTCCCGCAAACACTCCTTCAGCAGGTTCAGGGTCTCATGTTCGAAAGTGAAGTCGAATCTGCCCGCGAAACGTACACCTCTAAAGATCCTGGTTGGATCGTCGCGGAAACTCGCATTATGCAAGACCCTGAGTTTTCCGCGGGCCAAATCGTCCAAGCCGCCGAAGGGATCGATAAGCCGGCCGTAGCATTCCGGGGCAAGTGCAATCGCCATAGCATTCAGACCGAAGTCACGCCGGGCAAGGTCGGCCTCGAGGTTCGATGCCTTCACCTCCGGCAAGGCACCCGGGTAGGGGTATGATTCGCTCCTGGCCGTGGCCATGTCTATGGTGCCGAAAGCCTTGCTTTCGATTTTGCACGTACCGAACCTGGTACGGCCCCTGATCGAAGATCCGGTCTTCTTCGCGAACGCCGTCCCCAAACCAAGTGCATCGCCCTCGATCGCTATATCCAGGTCGATATTGCGGTGGCCGATCGCAAGATCACGCACCATGCCGCCCACCAGGAAGGCCGCCTGCCCGGTGTCGCGCGCAAGCACCCCGATAGCCTCGAGCACCTCATGCACCGGTGCCGGAACCGCGGACCTGAACTCGGCCTCTATGTTTCTTAAACGTCTCTTGCCCTGGGATGGTATTTCTGATGCACCTCCCTCAGGTACTCCATGTCGACCTTGGTATAGATCTGTGTGGTGGATATGTCCTTGTGCCCGAGCATCTGCTGAACGTCCCGGAGGCCCGCGCCACCCTCCATGAGGTGCGTGGCGAAGGAATGCCTGAGTACATGTGGTGTTACTCTGCTCCTGATACCCGACATGCGCACGTAGCGCTTCAGGATTTTCCAGAAGCCCGTCCGGCTGAGGGGCCGGCCCCTCCAGTTAAGAAAAAACGCGGTTTGCCGCCGCCCTCCCAAGAGAGCCGGCCTCACCTCATCCCTGTATCTTACCGCCCATTTGACAGCTATTCCTCCCACCGGTATCACACGTTCTCGGGATCCTTTCCCCATGCACCGTACAGTCCCGGCACGAAGGTTGAGGTCCCGCATCCTGAAACCTATTACCTCCGACACGCGCATACCGGTAGCGTATGTGAATTCCAGCATCGCCTTGTCCCTGAGACCGAGCGGCTTGCCGGTATCCGGCTGGGCCAGCAACCTCTCAACTTCGGGCACGGTCAGCGCCGCCGGCACCCGTTGCCAGACTTTGGGTGGCGGCACATCCCTGGCCGGATCCTCTGAAGCCACGGACTCTGAGACCAGAAAACGATGGAAAGCGCGAATCGAGGAGAGCTCCCTTCTCATGCTCGAAGGAGCCATACCGCACTCGTTCAGGAAAGCCAGGTATGAGTAGACATCCCCGGATTGGGCGGACGCGGGATCGGTCTTTCCCGCCGAGGCAAGGAACTCCACGTACTTCTTTACATCGCTGTGATAGGCCAGAGCCGTATTTCGAGCCACACCGCGTTCGCTGGCGAGCCAGTAACGGAACTCATCAAGCACAGAATCTTTCATAAGTGCAGGAACGGGTTATGAGTCATTTCATACTCGATCGTCGTCTCGGGGCCGTGTCCCGGATAGACTCGAACGCCCGGATCAAGGACTGCGATTCTGGACCTGAGGGTCTCAGCCATGTCCCGGTCGGATCCACCCGGCAGATCGGTTCTGCCTATTGAACCCTTAAAAAGCACATCCCCGCTGAAGAGCAGCGAATCCAGCATGTAGCAGACACTGCCCCGCGTGTGTCCCGGGGTGTGAATGACCCGAAATTTCGATCCCCCGACAGGAACGATATCTCCGTCCAGGACTTCCTGATCGACCTTGCAGGGCTCCCGCTGAAGTCCCCACAGGCTCAAAACCTCGCCCTCCTCCACCATTGCCCTATCCCCTGGATGGCACACCACCCTGGATCTGAGCCGGCGCCTCAAGGCGCCAGCGGCATTAACATGGTCTATATGACCGTGCGTAAGGAGTATCGCCTCGGGCTCCAGGCCCATTGCCTTCACTACTGCGACGATTCGGTCACCCTCGTCTCCCGGGTCTATGATTACTCCCTCTCCGCCCGGACCGCATTTCACAAGATAGCAGTTCCCTTCCAGCATGCCTACCACTACAGTCTCCACCTCTACCACGTTGCTCTTCACCTTTCTGCTCCCCCGGCACCCAGACCAAGACCGGCCTGACCCGATTCAAGCGCAAGAAGCCATTTCTTGAGCGGCAGCCCTGCCGCAAAACCTGCAAGGCCGCCATGGGAACCCACCACCCTGTGACAAGGGATGAAGATTGGAACCGGATTCCTGGCCAGAGCTCCTCCCACGGCCCTGGCGGCGTTTGGGTCGCCCAGCTTGCCGGCAACCCACGCATATGAGCGCACCTCGCCATAGGGGATCTTGGAGGTAGCCCGCCACACTTTTCTCGAGAAAGGCGTAGAACTCCTGAGATCGAGCTTCACCGAGAAAACGGTGAGATTCCCTTCCAGATAGAGCCTGAGTTCCCTTGCGGCCTGTTCGACGAACCCTCCGCCTTCCTGGAATGTGATGCCCGGTGTCTTTTCATATACGGACTTGACCTCGTCCACATCAAGCGTTCCCAGATCCACCCAGAAGAGACCCCGCCTGGATGCCGCCAGCCAGATGTCCCCTATGCGCGATTCGACAATCAGATGATTTATCACATGTCCTGCTCTTCTCTTCCCAGCCACTATCGCCCCTTTTCCGAAGAACCTCCCTCCAGTGCTTCCAGCACGAGCTCGGCCTTCCGCCGGCCCATACCCTTCAAAGCGGCCAGCGCGTCCGTCCCGGCCTCTCTTATGCCCTCCAGCGAACCGAACTCAGACAGAAGCCTTTTACTCAGTACCGGCCCAATACCCTCGATATTTTCCAGTCTCGATCTCAGACTACGCCGCCTCCTCAGCTTCCGGTGATAGGTAATCGCGAACCTGTGTGCTTCGTCCCTGATCCTCTGAAGCAAGCGAAGCGCCGGAGAGTCGTGGGGTATCTGCAGGGGTTCAGAGCTGCCGGGCCGATACAGCTCATCCAAGCGTTTGGCAATGCCTGCAACCTCGGGGAGCGCCTCTTCAGCACAGCCGGCTTCCCGAATCCCACCTATCGCACTGGAAACCTGTCCTTTGCCGCCGTCTATAAGCACCAGATCCGGCCTCTCCTCCTCACCTTCCTCCACATGAGCCCACGCGCGCCGCAGTACCTCCTTCATCATAGCAAAATCATCCTGACCTTGAACATGCTTTATCGCGTATCGACGGTAAAGGCTCTTTACCGGACGTGCGTTCCTGAAGTACACCCTCGAACCCACGGGCTCCGCGCCATGTAGGGTGGATATGTCGAATGCGGCGATAGCGACCGGTGGCACGCTGAGATGAAGCCACCTGGCAAGCTCCCGAACCGAAGCGGGTATTCTTGCGCCCCCCTTCTCGGGTTCCGCCGTCTGCGACAGAATGAGACTTGCATTCTCACCGGCCATCTTGAGGAGTTCCGCGCCCTTGCCTGTCCTCGGACTCAGGACCTTTATCTCCCTGCCGGTCCGTTCTCGAAGCCACCGCCGGATCACGGATGCGCCCTCAGGGACCTGCTCGATCAGAATCTCATCCGGCACCTGGGCTGCGGCATTCAGGTACTGCTCAAGGAAGGCTTCCTCGATTTCCGACCTATCGGCCTCTCCCTCGTAAGTCATTGGATAGACTTCCTTGCCGATCAGCTTGCCCTCGCGCACTTTGAGCGTCAGGCCGATCGCGTGGCCGTTTCTGAAGCGAACCGCGGCCACATCCCGGTCCCTGGACCTTGTCGAAACCACTATCTGTTTTTCCCTCACCTTTTCCAGGGCCTCGAGGGTGTCCCTGAGGATCGCCGCTTCCTCAAACCTCAGTTTGCCGGCTTCATCCTCCATCCGGCACCTGATATCCTTTATGAGGTCGGTCATTCTACCGGAGAGGTACTGGCAAACCTGGTGGACCAGTCGCCTGTAGGCATCAGGGCTTATGTCCCCCCGACAGGGCCCCATGCACTTGCCGATGTGGTAGTTCAGACAGCCCCTGTCCGGCTCCTTGAGGGGCAGTTTCCTTTTGCACGTCCTGAGGGCGAAGATGTCATTTAGAAACCTCAGGGTCCGCCGCATAGCCTTCGCGTCCGTGTAAGGCCCGAAATACCTCGACCCATCCTGCTTGAGATCTCTTGTGGCGAAAACCGACGGGAAAGGCTCGCGGGAAGTGATCTTTATGTAGGGGAACTTCTTGTCATCTTTGAGATTCACGTTATAACGGGGCCGGAAGTGTTTGATGAGATTGCACTCCAGTATCAGGGCCTCCACTTCCGACCGCGTAACCATATAATCCAGATCCACCGTCTTGCTTACCATCGCAGACGTCCGCGGCGGGCGGCGCTCGCCGTCCCTGAAGTACGATCTCACCCGCGACCTCAGGGACTTGGCTTTGCCCACGTAGATGACTTTGCCCTTCCTGTCCTTGAAGAGGTAGACACCCGGCGACGGCGGCAACCCGTCTATCTTTGCTCTCAAGTCGTCTGTCATCGTCTTATCCTGACCTTGAGCATGGTTCTCAATAAGAAAATAATCTCTTCGGCCCCAATGGCCAAACTCGCCGCCAGCAAGACCCCGAGTCCGGCAGCCGACGACACGGCGACCTGAAGAAGCTTGCCCCATATGTTCAAAGCCAAAGGCTCGAGCGCTCCCGCAACCACATACAGCACAACGCCGACCAGACCCGAGACCAGGATCATCTTTCCCACGGATTTCCAGATCTCCCTGCCCCGGATATCCCCCAGCCTTCGCCTGAGCAGCCAGCAGAGTATAGCGAAGCCTGCGGCTGACGAGATCGCCGTGGCCAGGGCCAGACCGATGAGGTCCAGATACCTTACAAGCACAATATCAAGCGTTATGTTGAGAGCGACGGAGAAAACAGCCACCTTCATCGGGGTCAGCGTATCCTTGAGCGAATAGAAGGCCTGGACCACGGCCTTGACCCCACCGTAGGCAAAAAGGCCTGAGGCGTAGAAGAGAAGCGCGTCGACCGTCATAGGCGTCGAGCGTGCGGCCGTGAACTCCCCTCGTTCAAAGAGAAGTCTGACCACGGGTTTCGCCAGCACCATCAGTCCGACGGTTGACGGTATAAGCAGCGCCAGCATCAACCTCATGGAGAAAGCAAGATCATCGACCAGCTTCTGCCTGTCCTCCTCCGCCGCATGAGCCGCGAGTGCGGGCAGGGCGGCCGTGGTGATGGCAACGCCGAAGATACCGAGAGGCTGAATCGCTACCCGGTTTCCCAATCTCAAGGCGGTCACGCTCCCGCTCTGGAGCGTCGTAGCAAGCAGAGTGTCCACCAGAACATTGATCTGCGTAACGGCAAAAGCCAGCAGTCCGGGGAGCATCAGACGCCCTATCCACTTGACGCCCGGGTCCCTGAAATCGGGATCGAACCTTAAACGGTGACCGGTCTTCCGGAGAAGAGGCACCTGTGCGGCTATCTGTAGTACGCCCCCGATGAGAGCCCCAAGCGAGAATACCGTTATTGCGCGCTCGCTCGCCCCCCAGGAACTTCTCAGTAGAATCAACGCCGCCCCTATAAGAGATATGTTGAGAAAGGCCGGAGCAAATGCGGGCAAACCGAAGTAGCCCCTGCTATTCAGTGTCCCGCCGGCGAGGGCGGCCAGGGCCACGAAGAAAATGTAGGGAAAAAGCAACCGGGTCAGCTTGACGGTGAGGGCCATGGTTTCGGGCGACCCCCTCCAGCCGAAAGCGTAGACGTTTACGATAGGAGCCGCCAGCAAGGCTCCCACAAGAACCACCAGGCCCAGCAGGACCATCATCACCGAAAACACCTTGCTTGCCAGCCTTGCGGCGGGTATCTCCCCCTCCCGTCGAAGATAGTGTGTGTATACGGGAACATAGGAGGCATTCAAGGTTCCCTCACCGAAAACCCGGCGCAGGAAGTTCGGTATGAGGAAAGCGATATTAAAGGCGTCTGCGTAGATTGTGGTGCCGAATATGGCCGCGAAGAAACTGTCCCTTGCAAGCCCCAGAACACGGCTTACGACCGTCGCACCGCTCACCCGCCCGGCCGACCTGGCTATTTTCTCTTTGGAGCCGCTTTCCATACGCCCACCTCGGCGGTAAAATATACCAGAACATATTTGACGCTTCAAAGGAAAAGGGGCCGACACCCCAGGGCCCAAGGGCTGTCAATTGCTTGACATGGCTCTACCCCGCTGCTATATTGCTGCGCACGAGGGGCACGCTATATGAAAGACAGCATCAAGGCCAGCGTAGTCATTCCGACTTACAGGCGTGCCGGTCTCCTGCGCAACGCGCTTGAATCCCTTGCCGCCCAGCAAAGCGACTACGCCTTCGAAGTCGTGGTGGTAAATGACGCCCCGGATGAGGATCTCTCGGCCCTCGAGACCGAATTCAGCGATATAGGGATCAGGCTCGTGAACCCCACCAGAAACGTAGGCAGGGGCATAGCCAGAAACATGGGAGTCAGAGACTCCTCAGGGGAGATAATCATCTTCCTGGATGACGATATGACCGTTGCCCCTGATTTTATAAACGCCCATGTCAACGCGCATACCGGGCCCGGACTTGCGGTGGTGGGTAACATAGCATGCGCGCCTGAGTATGCCTCCCACCCCCTGGCCCGCTATATTGAGCGCCAGGGGGCGAAGAAACGCAAGGGCGCTTCGAGGTTGCCACCCAAGGTCTTCCGAACAGGCAACGGATCCCTGCAAAGAGCGCTCTTTGAAAAGGTCGGTATGTTCGACGAATCCTTCAGCACCTATGGAGAGGACCTCGACCTCGCCATGCGTCTGGAGTACGAGGGCGCGAAATTCGTGTTCGCAGAAGATGCGGTCTCCTACAATCATCACCCGCCGGACCTTGATGATATGCTGGAGAAAGTGCGGGAATGGGGCAGGTACACCATCCCCATCCTGGCGAAGAGGCATCCCGAGCTCGAGAAGTCGATCCATGCGCACCTGGCTCACCCGGCCAGGTTCGGTCGTGAAAGCCCGGCATTGAGTCTGCATAAGATCGCCACCAGGTTTGCCCTGCTGCCCCCCTTCTACAGACTGGCCCGGCTTGTCTACAGGTGCACTTTCCTGGGGAGACTTCTGTTTCCCGTCATTGACTACCTGCGCCTATACAATTACCTCGGCGCCTACCGCGAAGCCCTGAAGGAGCGCCCGGACTCCCCCGTCCCGTAGCGTTGCCCATCCCGTGGCAACGAACGTCGCGTCTCCACGCGCAACCCGACAACCACTTCCGTCGGGCACAGAGACCCGACGCTACAAACCTCCGTCGGGCACAGAGACCCGATGCTACAAACCTCCGTCGGGCACAGAGACCCGATGCTACTACCACTTCCGTCGGGCACAGAGACCCGATGCTGCGGAGCAGGGGCCTTAATATGCCACTCCCGGCTTGTTGTTGACTTCCATGCGCCGCGGATGTTATATTGAACCGAAACCAGTAAGGAGGTAGTTGGAATTGGCGCATCATAAGTCCACGAAGAAACAAATGCGGCAGGATGTGAAGCGTAGGGCTAGAAACAGAGCGGTCAAGTCCGAGGTACGCAGCGTTTCGAAGAAGGTGGCAGCCGCAACGTCGCCGGATGAAGCCGGCAAGGCGCTGTCCGAGGCGGCGTCTGCGATCGACAAGGCTGCCAAGAAGCGGATAATCCACTGGAAGACAGCGGCTCGCAAGAAGTCCAGGCTTGCCAAGAGGGTTAAGGCTTCGACCGTTTAAACCGATAGCTTACGTTTCTCGACTTTTACAGCGTCGACGATTACGCGGACCGCCTCGCGGCGGTCTATCTTTTTGGTTTCACCGGTCTTCCGGTTCCTGAGCTCCACCTTGCCCTCCTTGGCCGCCCGTTCGCCGACCGTGACCCTCAGGGGCGTCCCGATTAGATCAGCGTCTTTGAACTTATTGCCGGGGCGTTCGTCCCGGTCATCGAGGATAACCTCGATTCCCGCCTCGGCGAGCCCGCTGTAGATGGTCTCCGCTGTGACCCTCAGATCCTCCTCCGACATATTGGTCGGCAGTATATGGACCTCGAAGGGCGCGATACTGATCGGCCAGGCTATTCCATCTTTGTCGTTGTGCTGCTCGATTGCGGCGGCGACCGTTCTCGTAATACCTATGCCGTAACAGCCCATGACGAACGGATGCTCCTCACCCTGCTCATCCAGAAAATGGGCTTTCATCACCTCGGAGTACTTAGTGCCTAACTTGAAGATCTGGCCAACCTCGATGCCTCTCCATGTCGAAAGGGGCTTGCCGCATCGCTTGCAGGGATCTCCTTCAACCGCCACTATAACGTCATCGAATCTGGCCACCTCGAAATCACGCTCCAGATTGACATTGACGTAATGGGCATCGGCTTCATTCGCACCGGTTACCATATTCTTCATACCGGCCACGCGATGGTCCGCAATTAGCCGCACCCCCTTGAGATTCACCGGCCCTGAGAATCCGAGGGGTCCGCCGGTCACCTTCTCGATCTCCTCCGCTGTCGCCATAGCGAAATCCGTGGTACCCAGGACACGTCCCAGTTTGATCTCGCTTATTTCACGGTCACCCCTGACAAGAACCGCCACATAGCCGTCACCGACCCTGTAAATCATGGTCTTTAGGAGTTCGGTCGGCTTCTTGCCGAGGAAAGCCGTAACCTCTTCGACTGTTGTCTTACCGGGAGTGCTCACCTTATCCAGAGCCGCCTGCTCGGCTTCGACAGGTTCCTCCACAGGTCCGCATTCAGCCGTATCTATGGTCGCGGCGTATCCGCAATCGCAGGCGAATACCTGCGACTCACCGGTCTCGGCAAACACCATGAATTCGTGCGTAACGTCTCCCCCGATAGCGCCTGAATCCGCCTCGACGGGTCCGAACCTCAGTCCGCAGCGTTTGAATATCCTCGTATAAGCTTCGAACATACGGTCGTAGGTCTCCGATAGGCTGGCTTCGTCCCTATGGAAGCTATAAGCGTCCTTCATCAGGAACTCCCGAGCTCTTACCACCCCGAACCTGGGCCGCACCTCGTCCCGGAACTTGGTCTGAATCTGAAAAAGGATGAGCGGGAGCTGGCGGTAGGAACGCACTTCCCGTCTGACTATATCGGTCACCACCTCCTCATGCGTGGGACCAAGGGCAAACAGACGGTCATGCCTGTCCTTTACGCGCATGAGTTCCTTGCCGTATACCGCCCACCTGCCGCTTTCACTCCACAGCTCGGAGGGGCTCAAGATGGGCATCAGTATTTCGGCCCCACCCGCACGGGTTATCTCCTCACGGACTATGTTCTCAACCTTCTTTACAGTTCTCAGCCCCAGAGGGAGAAGGTTATATATCCCCGATGAGAGCTT
>Ga0180433_10009347_pt1 | contig 12016 bp, 15 predicted proteins | sample SS_ome_8_FD_132980 | JGI IMG/M metagenome (GOLD analysis project Ga0180433, IMG submission 132980) | Hypersaline lake sediment archaeal communities from the Salton Sea, California, USA - SS_1_D_1 metaG | ecosystem: Environmental > Aquatic > Non-marine Saline and Alkaline > Hypersaline >... | reverse complement strand
TAAAGAAGAAAAAGAAGAGGAGCAAGAGGAAAAGAAGGAGTCTAAGAAAGAAGAACCTAAAGAAGAAAAAGAAGAGGAGCAAGAGGAAAATTCAGATGAGAATTCTGAAGAGGAAATATCTAAAGAAGATAGCTCTGATGAGGATGAAGAAGATCTCCAAGAATATGAATGTAAAGGACAATTTGATGGGGAAGATACTGGTTGTAAGGAATGTCCTGTACAAGATGATTGTAAGAAATATCAACCATATTTAAATGAAGCGAAAGAATTGAAGTTAGATATTAATCCCGATAGACCGTTGGAAGAAATTGTTGAAGAAATTAAAGAAAAAAGAAAGGAAAAAGAGGAAGCTTCTGAATCTGAATCTAAGCCTAAGAAACAAGGCAAGAAAGGGAAGAAAAAACTTCCTTTTTAAAGATTAAGAGATATTAAAGGAGATTAATTATGGCTGAAAAAGTAGTAAAAACAGCATTTGAACGGATTGAAGAAAAATTTGGAAGTTCCTTTAAAAAACTTGGTCCAGAGGTTCTAGAAGGGCTCCCTACAATTTCAACTGGTTCATTGTTGTTAGATGAAGCGCTTAATGAATCTAAAGGATATCCAGAAGGTTGTATTGTTGAAGTTTTTGGACCGCAACATTCCGGAAAAACTTTATTAGGACTATTAGCTATAGCGGAAAGTCAAAGAAAGCATCCAGATAGACCCTGTCTTATTGTTGATGCTGAAAGACAATTTTTATATCAAGCAAAATGGGCTCAGCAATTGGGAGTGGATGTAACAAAATTGTATCATACAACCGTTACTTCTGCAGAGGAGGCATTTTCTAAAATAGAAATGGCTGTTTTAGGAGAAGTTCAATTAGATAAAGATGGAGTGGTTAAAAGGGTGATAAAACCAGGGAATTTTGGGATTATAATGATTGATTCTGTTTCCCAACTTGTTCCATTAGAAGAAGTACATAAATCAATGGACCAATCTACAAGACTTGCAGCTTTGGCTGCAGCTATGGCTAGAGGTTTGAGAAAGGTAGTTTCAGCTCAATCTTTAGTTTCTTCTAAAACAATTCTTTATTTTATTAATCAAACAAGATCTAATCCCAATGCAAGAATGTTTCAGAATCCTGAAACAAGAACTGGAGGGAATGCTCTTCCTTTTTATGATACAATAGCTTTCAGAGTTTCTAAAGTATACAAATCAGAAGAAAGAGATAGTAAAAATAAAATATCTTCTCATGAAGTAAAGGTTAAATTTGAAAAGAATAAAACTGGTCAAATTCCTGCAGATGCTATTACCTTTAGAATTAAATATGATGGTACTGGAGTTGACAATGAAGGAGAACTCTTTTCTGTAGCAGAAATGAACGGTCTTGTTAAAAGGATGAAGAATGCGAGAAAAGGGAATCCAGCACTTTTTAATTTTATTAAACCCGAGACAAAAGACAAAGGCAAAGATGAAATCGAACTTTTAGATGATTCTATAGAAGATTTCCCTTTAAATGATTTTGGAAAAGTTTTAGAGGAAAATACAGAAGTTAAAGATATGATAATGAATTTTATAAGAGAAGGCTCATTTTATGTTAAGGATGATGAAGTAGAAGAGGATAATCCAGATGTTTCGGAAGAACAAGCATTATCAAAAAAAGAAGAAAAGAAAGAAGAGAAAAAAGAAGAAAGTGAATGGGATTTAGAGGCTAAGAAGGTAGAAGATTCAGAAGACAAGCCAAAAAAAAGAAGAAGAAGGAAAAATTCTGAATAATGTTAGTTTTGGGATTAGATATATCTAGCAACTCTACTGGATGGGGATTAATAGAGGATGATAAGTTATTAGAGTATGGATTAATAAAGCCAGAGGGATCTATGGAGACTATTCAGAGGCTTTATTTTTTTGGTAATGAAATAAAGAAAGTTATAGAGAAATATAATCCAGATGAGATAGCAATAGAGGAAATAGTTTTTGTTCATGGACCAAGAACTATGAAAATTTTGGCTAGATTTAGTGGTGTAGCTTTATTTCAAGCATATTCTTATCAGAAAAGGGATATAAAATTATATGAACCTCAAGTTTGGAAAAAGAAATTAGACTTAAAAGGATTGGCAACTAAACCGGAAGTTCAATTAGGAATTTGTAAAAAATTTGATTTATTAGATTCTGATAAAATAAAGAAGTATGAAGAAAAATTAATTTTATCTGAAACTGGGAAAAAACAATTTAAAGGAGAAACAAGAAAAAAATTAGGAGGATTAAATAAAGAGATTTTAGATCTTGAAAAAATAATAAAGGAGAATAAAAGAAATATTAAAAAGAAGAAGAAGAGGGAAATTACTCAAGAAGAATTAGATAATTTAAAAAAAGATGAGATGATTTTTAATGACAAAAAAGAAGAACTTAAATTAATGAAAAAAGAGAATAACAAAAAGATTAAAGAGTTTGATATGAAAATAAATCAAATATCTTTAGATATATATAGTGATACAGGAGTGAACTCAGATGTTGCGGATTCTATAGGTGTCGCTTTGGCATGCATTGATGAAACGCAGTAAAGAAATAAAATACCATTATGATGCTGATTTAGGAATTTATGTTAAAGAAAGTGAAATCTCAGTAAATTGGTTACTTTCTCAAGTTTTAAAAAAAGAAAATCTTCAAATCAGCAAAGTATCTGACGAAGAAATACAATCCTTCCTTCTTTTACTCGAACAATCAAATTTAAGAATGCCAGATGGACGTCATAGTTTATATTGGCTTAAAGATAAAATTAGTGAAAGAGAAAGAGGAGCAAAATCAAAAACAGGAGAGTCTTTTTATATCCTTTATGAGAGATACAAGTTTATAAGAGAACAAATAGATCTTATTTTAGTTGGTTCAAATATTTTAGATGAAAAAGACGAGAAATTAAAACCAGATTTGGAAAGAATAAAAAGAACTCCAAATAATATGAAAGCATACTTTGAACCTTTAAAGAAGGAAAATAAAGATGCCAGACGGAACAAATAAAGCAATTATGGGCAATGAGATGTTAAAAGAATTTATTAAAGAAGAAGATTTTCTAATTGATATGTTTAAGAAAAAAGAAAAATATTTGAAAATGTTAGAATGATATGACTAACTTACCGAATATTAAGGATAAAGAATACTGGACTAAAGAACATGTTTTGATGATAACAAGTGAAATGAGTGAATTAATGGATTGGATAAATTGGAAGTTTTGGAAAAAATCTAAATATCCAATTAATAAAACGGAATTGAAATTTGAACTTGTTGATATTCTTCATTTTGTCATCAACTTATTTTTAATTTGGGATATGAAACCTAAAGAAGTATATGATTATTTTATGTCAAAAAATGAAGAAAATATTGATAGACAAAAAAGAGGATATTAATGAAAGCAGTTATTGTATCGGATATTCATATTGGGAAAATTAAATATGGGAAAATGAATTCTAAAACTGGTGTGGATACAAGAGTGGAAGATATTCTTAGGAATATGGATCAAACAATAGATTATGCAATAAAAAATAAAATTCAGGCATATTTTGTTTTAGGAGACATTTATCATAATAAAAGACCAGTTGCTTATTTTAGAGAGTTATTTTCTTCTCGAATTAGTCGAATATTGAAGAATAAAATTGAATTATTTATAATTCTCGGAAATCATGATCAAGGAAAAACATCTTCTCATGATTTAGTAGAACTTAGAGAAATTAGTGATCATATAGAAAGACTTCATATATTAGATTCTCCTGAAATTATAGAATTCAAAGATTCTCTTTTATGTTTTCTTCCTCATGTTAATAAAGTTGAATTCAATCTTTCTGATAATGATTATTACAATTTCAATATTAAATATATAAGAAAATTCAATAAAGCTGCTTTAGAGAGTTCAAAAAAATACAAATTCTTTTTTGCTCATTTTGGAACAAATGAGTCTATAGCAGGGAATAGTTTTGATTTAGGAACAATAGAATCTAAAAAACAAAGAATTATTCCATTAAAGGAGTTTGATGAAAAAGCATGGACAAAAGTTTATTTAGGGGATATTCATAAACCTCAAGAAATGAATGATTTTTGTCGTCATATAGGATCTATTGCTAAAGTTGATTTTGGTGAAGAAGATGAACAAAAAGGTTTTTATCATGTTGATGGGGATAAAGATAATTTTGAATTATTAGATGATAGGGAATTCAAAACATTAAAAGTAGATCTAACTTCTGATCCAAGAAAGATTATGGGAGAATTTTGTGATGATGTTCAAGATGCGAAATTATCGAAATCAATAGTACGATTACAAGTACGAATGAAAGAGAAGGATAAAAGATTGATAAATTTTAATGCTCTGGAAGAATATTTAAGAGATGAATCATGGAAATATATTGGGAAATCAATAATATCAACTAAAGAAGAAGAGGAAATTATATTAGAGGGTGATGAATTAAATTATGTTGAAATTTTTAAGGAATATACTAAATCTAGTAAAAAGGATATGAAAGATAGAATATATGATGGAGTCATGGATGAAGGACAAAAGATTTTAGAGGGAGTATTGAATAATTTATGATTTTAGAAAGAATTACTTTAGAAGGTTTCTTAAGTTATAAGAAAAAACAAGTTATTAGTTTTGAAGATATTCATATATGTCTTGTTAATGGTTCTGTAAATGGAGATCCAAATTTGTCAAATGGTGCTGGAAAATCTGGTTTATTTGAGTCAATTCCAGTTTGTTGGTTTGGTAAAGTAGGAGGGAGAAGTGATAAATTAGATAGTTATATAAATCATGATATGAATGAAATGTATAATGAAGTAATTTTTAAAATTGATGGGAATAGATATAAAACAATTAGAACTAAACCAAGAAATTCTTCTGGAACATTTGAAATATATTATGATAGTGAAAGTAAAAAATTAAAAGATGCAGATTGGCATATTGTTAAAGATAGGAATATTGAAGATATTTTAGGATTAAGTTCTCTTACATGTAATTCAACAATTTATTTAAGTGAAAGAGAGGCGATAAAATTTATTAATGGAACCAGTAGTGATAGAAAGGATATCCTGAGAGAATTGTTAAATATCAAAATCTATGAAATTTCTGCCAAAAAATGTAAATCAAAAGCGGAGGAATTTGATAAAAAAATAACTATAAATTTGAGATTGATTCAAAGCAAAAAAGAAGAAATAGAAAAGGAAGATGAAATAAAAGAAAATCATGATGAAATTTCCTCTGAAATTCCAACATTAGAAAGAAAAATTAAAAATATTGAGAAGAAGAAAAAAAAGATAGAAGAAAGTAAAAAAAACATAGAAATAAAAATAGAAAAAAGGAAAGTTATATTAGATCAAATTCAATTAGAAGAAGAGACAATTGGGGAATATGAAGAGACAATAAGTAATAGAGAAAATAAAATTAAAAGAAATAATGAATATTTGGAAAATTTGATGGAAAAATTAGATGAAGAAATTAAAAATAAAACAAATTTAAATATAAAAAAAGAAACTTTTGAAGAATCTATTCAAGATTTGGAATCAGAGAAGGAATCATATAAAAATTTAGACAAGAGTTTAAAAGAAGTTAAGGGAAAAATAAGGAGGAACTCAAATCAATTAAAAGAAAAGGAAAAGGAAAATTCTTCTCTTAATACAGAAATTAAACAGATTAAAAAATTATTAGATAAAATAGATGAATTTGGTTCTGTATGTCCCGTAACAGAGGAAAGTTGTCCTGTTATGGATGATTCCTATAAAGGGAAATATATAAAAGATAAACAAAGCATTTTAGATGAAAAAAAAGAATCAAAAGAAGAAATCCTTTCAGATATTGAAAAATTAGAAGAAGAAGAATCAAAATTAAAAAAGGAAGAGGAAAAATACTTTGAGGATATAGAAGAAAAGGATAGAATAAGCAGAGAGATTAATAGTTTTAAAGAAGAATTAAATAATGTCAAAGATAAATTCAAGGATATTGAGAACAAAGAAAATGAATATAAATCTAAAAATAAAGAAGTTGGAGAAGAAGAAAAGGAATTAAAAGAGGAAATTTCAAATTTAAAAAATAAGATCGAGGAACATTCAAGTAAAATTCAAGATTTGAAATCAAAATTAAAAGATGAGGAAGATTTAGAATTAGAATTAGATAATTATAATTTAGAATTGGAAGAATTAAGAGAACAATTAGAAGAAAAGAATAATAATTTACAAGAACTAAATGAGAAAATAATTCTTTTGAAAAATAATTTGGAAAGAATTAAACAAATTAAAGAAGATATAGATGAAATGTTAAAAACAAATGAAGAATTATCTATTCAAAAAGAGATATTTCTTAATCTTACTAGTATATTTGGGAAAGAAGGAATTCAGAAGGCTATAATGAAAAAAGCAATTCCTTTTCTTGAAGAGACAAGTTTGGAACTTTTGAAAATTTTTAATAATGATTCCGAGAAAATAAAGATAAAATTTGATTTGGATCCAAAAACATCTTCCGGAGATCTTAAAAAGAGAGGAGGATTAGATATACTCATTTTAGAGGAGGGAAGAGAACCAAAAGATTTGAAGATGTATTCTGGGGGAGAAACAGTAAGATTAGTTTTTAGTATTTTATTAGGTTTAGCAAAATTACTTTCAAAAAGGTCAGGGAAAAGACATGAAACATTAATTATTGATGAGAAAATAGCTAAATTAGATAAGAGAGGAATTGAGCAATTTTCAGAGATTATAGATACCATTTCTAAATGGTACAAGAAAATTTTTATAATTACTCATATAGAATCTTTAAAAGAAATGTTTGATGAAAAAGAAATTTTGATTAATAAAACGGAAGAATATGGAAGTATAATTTCCGTAAATTAAAAAGGAATAATATGGGAGAAATTGTATTTAAAAAATATAGTTATTCGTCAAATAGATTTGTGGAAATCGGGGATGATTATAAAGGGAAGCATCAAGTAATTTGTAAATTTTGTACAAGTGAACATTTTACTTTAGTAAAGAAAGGGAATACAAAATGTTTAGAATGTAGATGTGGGAATAAAATTTTTTCTGATGATATAAATTCTGCTAGAAAGCCAAAGGTTGATAAATATCAAAAACTATTAGAATCCATTGATGAAATAAAAGATGATTTTTTATTTAATATTCGTTCTGAAAATAGAAATACTGTGAAAGAAAGAGTTGGTGTCTTTGTTGATATTCAGAATGTGTATTATGGAGCTAAAGATAATTTTAATGGGAAAATTGACTATAAAGTTCTTTTAGATAATACATTGAAGGGGAGAAAGTTAATTACGGCAAATGCTTATGTTATAAATAATATGGCAATTGATAATAAAGGGTTTGTATCTCTTTTACAAAAACTTGGATATACAATAAGAGATAAAGATTTGAAAGTTCGAAATGATGGTTCTTCTAAAGGAAATGCTGATATAGAGATGACAATTGATATCATAAATGAGAAAGATAGGTTAGATACGGTGGTCTTAATTTCTGGAGATGGTGATTTTGTTCCTTTAGTTGAATTTTTGAAAGAAAGAAATATTGATGTTGAAGTTTATTCATTTTCTATAAATAAGAATAGTACTGCTTATGATTTGAAAGAATCTGCAACGAAATTTTTTGAGATTGATGAATCCTATCTTTTTAAAGAAAAAGATGATAATGATCAATCAAAATGATATATATTTAAGATAGATGTTTAAAAGGAGAAAAAAAATGGCTTTTATTAAGACCGGAACTCCTCATCCTTTTAAGAGTGTACAGGCAGATCAAAAAAATATAGAACAACTTTGTGAAATTTGTAAAAAAAATCAAGCTGAATTTTATGAAGACAGAAAGAAAATTTGTTCTTCTTGTAAAAGAAAACAAGAATGCTAGAATCTAATAGTTTTCAAAAATTTTCTAAATTTAAGAAAAGTCAATTAATTAAAAATCTTATTCTTGGGAAAGGAAATCTTTATAAAAAAGAAGTATCAATAGATAGTAAGCTTTTAGAAATATTTTTTTCTGATAATGAAGGTCTTTATTCACAAGAGAAAAAAGAATTCAATTTTGAACAAGCTAAAAAAGTAGATGAAATTTATTACATAATAGATAATATGTTACCTGAGATAGAAAAGCAAATTATATATTTACTTTTTTTTCTTGAGAGAAAACAAGAAATAGTTGGGAGACTCTTGAAAATATCTCAAGAAATGGTTTGTTATTATAAGAAGCGTGCTCTTGCAAGAATAAAACTTCATTATTTTTTTAGAAGCATAGATATAGAGAAGATGGAAAAATTTTTTGTTAAGTATTTGACAAAAAAACAAAGAATTGCTATGATTGAGTATTTTAAAGAACATGATTTACGAAAAATAGTTGAAAGAATTTCAAAAACAGAGAATAAAGATAAACCCCTTAATTATATAGCTATTGGTTCAAGAATAAAGTTAGGATTAAAAAGATTGAGATTATTGAAAGATTCCAAAGATGGGGAAATAAGAGAAAATGCAAATTTATATTTCAAGATTTTTACAATTTTGAAAAAACACAACTCTCTTTATCATACTCAATCCAAAAAACAAATAAGTTCTGAAATTAAAGCTTAAATTTCTTCAATTTTTCTAAAGTTTTTATAAAGTCTTACTTTAAAAAATAGGAGATTGGATTGGCTTCAATTTTAGAGAAGACTATAAGTGAAATTTTAAGTAAGGATGATGGGGAATATCAAGCTCATTTGAATTTTTTGAGTGAACGTTATCCTGATTTAAAACATTGGAAAACTTCATCTAAAGTTAAAAAAATTGATGAAAATATTTTGAAAAGTTTGGAAATTATTGTAAAAGCATCATTAGATGCAGATTTTTTAATCAATCAAAAAGAAAAATTTGCTGCAGGAAATTTTCTTAATAAAATTGTACTCAAGACTTTAAAAGTTGCACAGACTACTTTGGCAACTTTATTATTCAAGACTCCTCTTAGAGTTGGTTTAGCTTATAATGCACTTCATATGGTTATAAAATATTTGGAAAAAGAAATAAAGAAAAAAGAAAAAGAAGATGCGAACAAGAAAAAATAAGGAGTTTTTTAATGGAAAAGAAATCGGAAAGATTAAATGTTTTAACAGAAGGAAATGGAAAGAATTTTATTCATGCCGTTTTGAATGCTGTTACTAAAGGCTATTCTGATAACACGATTGTGGAAGATATAATAGAATTAATCAAGACTAAAGAAATTAGCAAAGGGATCCTTCTTTCTTCTCCTAATGCTTTAAGATCTTATGCGAAAAGTTTTGGAGAAAGTTTGAATTATATAGCAGATGAGGTGGAGGGATTCAAATTTATAGAGGAGCCAACTGTAATTAGAAGGAAAGATAGAAAAGACCTTAAAAATGATTTGGAAAATGGAGAACAATCAGTTGAAGAGGAATCTGTTGAGAAAGAAAATGATAAACCTGCCGAGGAAGAAGAATTAACTGGAGAAGAACCGGAAAAAAACGTTCTTAGAGAGGACATAAAAGATAAAGAAGATAATGTTGTTAAAGAAGAATTAGATGATGAAGATGATGATAAAGAGAAGGAAGACAATAAAGAGGATGAAGACAATGAAGAGGATGAAGACAATGAAGAAGAAGATGAAAAAGAAGTTGAAGTAAGTGAAGATTGGGATAAATATAAACATGAGGAAAAAGCAAATAAAATTTCCGGAGTTTTAAAAATTGCTTTTAATCAAGATATGAGAATTTATAAAAGAGGAAGTAAAATAGTTTTAAAGAAAGCAGGGAAAGATTATGTTCAAGAGAAGATATTTAGTTATTTAAAAAATGAATATCCGAAATTGAAAGCAGAGCTTAATTCTTTAATTTTTAAGAGTAATATGATTTTTTCCGACATTAGAAAAGGTAATGCGGAAATGAAATATGAGATTGAAAATGCTTACTAATTCTTATATTTCAAGAATGGGGAATTCTAATTTTTTAGATAAACTTATTGAAAATGAGTTTAATAAAAAATCTTATGGTTTAGAGCGATTAAGTTATGGTATTTCTAAAATAGATCCGTTTGAAGGAAAAGTAGACGGAAATATTTGGAAAATTGTTGGGAAGAAACTTTTAAGGAAAAAGGAGTCTTAAAATGATTCGTAGAGATAATGATTCGGAATTTATTAAAAATTTGAAAGTATCAAAAAGAGGGAATATGAGAGTATCTCAGGATGAAGCTGGAGCTGATACTCATCCCGAAGCTAAAAATGTTTTGAAAAAATTTGATAAGAGCCCCGATATTCCGAATGAATATATTAAAGAGCATCATGAGAGACTTGAAAAAGGTCATGATCCAAAAGAAGTTATGACAGATTTTTTTAAAGGACTTCAAAAAGCTAAAGAAAGCAAATCATCTTTGTCTATAAAAACTGCTAAGCTTTTTAGACAAAATGGAATTTTCAAGAAAGCTGATAACGATGTTTATCAAGATCTGGAATCAGGAGATTTTTGGAAAATTTCTGAGGATAAAAAGAATATTGTCAGAATGTTTGAAGAAAATGATGGAGTAACAGAGGGAATAAAATAATGGATGTTTCCAAAATTGCGGATTCTATTTTAAAGGAAGCTTCTGTTAAGGATAAAGCTTTTAAAGAAATTGATGATGTAAAAAGAGAACTTGATAGACAAGTCAAGTTATTAAAAGAAAAATTATCGAAAGTTGAAAAGATTCTTTCAAAAAGAGGAATAAAAATAACAAATGTAGAGATGAATCCTTATGGAAGTTTTTATAAACCAGATCTAAAATTAAGTGTTTCTTTTACAACTTTATTGAAAGATCCGGATAAATCAAAAGAAATAATAAAGGAATTATCTCATTTAGTTGGCAAACAAAATATCTCATTGGATAATATTTGGATATCTGTAAAATAATTTTTAACTACTTCAATTGAGTCATGAAGACGAGAAGTAAAGGAGAAAAAATGTCTGAGAAAAATTGGAATGGAATTTTTGATGAAGGTTTTTCAGGAATTATAGATGCTGGAAGAAATGATAATGATCTTCCAAAATATCTTAATAAATTAGCTGAATCTGAAAAAGATTTTACTCCTGAAGAAATAAAAACTGAAGATTTGAAATTTGGAGCTCAAGGCTTAACAAGAGCTAATGAATTGAATTCTGATGACGTTCGCGTTGTTGAATCAACAAATAAAGTTAATAAGGAAATAGAAAAAGAAGCAGTTTCTGATGCAAGAATGAAGAAAGCTGTGGAAAAACTTCTTTCACAAGGGAGAGATATTAAACAAATTCAAAAGGATTTATTTAAAAAATTTCCTCGTAATAAAGTAAAACAATATTTTGAAGCGAATAATAAGTCTATAATGAATAAATACGGACAAATAGGTTATCTGTATTTAAGTAAAGAAGCTTATGATGAGTGTGATGGGATAAAAGAAGCGCTTTCTAATCGTATTAGAGAAGGTCATAATTTTATTTCCAAATTAAAAGTTGAGGATAATTCTTGTAACGATTGTACGTTATATAAAAATGGGCATTGTCTTCTAACTAATCTTAAAGTTTCTAAAGATCCCCAAGTTTCTTCTATTGAGGATGCAAAAAGAGTTCTTAATAAATTTTCTAAAAATGATTTTATAAATAAATCAATTATTTCAAATTATATAGAAAAACTTGAAAAGGAAAATCCACGGAAGGTTATTTCTTCTTTTTTAAATTCTATGGAAGAAAATAAAGGAATTTCAAGAAGAAATGATGAAAAAAATAAAGTTGGTTTCAAGAGAGATATTGATGAGAAAATTCTTAAAGAAAGAAAAATTGAAAATAACGCTTCTAAGAATGAAAAAATAAAAGAAGACATAATTGATAATCAAGTTTTTAGCTCTTTTAAAGAATCAATTCAATCAGGATTATCAAGAAAAGAAGCACATGTAAAAATAGCAAAACAATTTTCTTTTAAAGAAATAGATAGATTTTACAAGAAGTTTTCAAGTGAAATTGAAAAACTTGTAAAATTTAATCAAAGAAATAATTTTGATACTGAATTCAAGAAAGTTG
>Ga0180433_10009346_pt1 | contig 12017 bp, 6 predicted proteins | sample SS_ome_8_FD_132980 | JGI IMG/M metagenome (GOLD analysis project Ga0180433, IMG submission 132980) | Hypersaline lake sediment archaeal communities from the Salton Sea, California, USA - SS_1_D_1 metaG | ecosystem: Environmental > Aquatic > Non-marine Saline and Alkaline > Hypersaline > Sediment... | reverse complement strand
CGGTACAATGTCTGTTGACCATCTCGCGCAACTGATCGTCCATGACCAGCACCTCGAACAGTCCGATCCTGCCGCGAAACCCGCGATACTCACACAGTGGACATCCCTTCTCGCGATACACCGTGTGTCCCTCGAGCGCTTCCCTGGTTATACCGAGCTGCTCGAGCTCGTCGTCGTCAGGCTCATATGGCTCCCTGCAGAACCGACAGAGCACCCTGATCAATCGCTGCGCGATAATCGCCTCGACCGACGAGGTGATCAGGAACGGCTCGACACCCATGTCGAGCAGTCGGGTCATTGTCTCGGGCGCGTCGTTTGTATGGAGCGTACTCAACACAATGTGACCGGTGAGGGACGCCTCGACGGCGATCTGGCACGTCTCCAGGTCTCGGATTTCGCCCACCATCACGATGTCGGGGTCCTGACGAAGGATCGACCTGAGACACCCGGCGAACGTCAGGCCTATCTCCTCCTTGATCGCCACCTGAATAATACCTTCAACCGGGAACTCCACCGGATCCTCCGTCGTGATGATCTTCACCTCCGGACTGTTCAGTTCGCTGATGCAGCCATACAACGTTGTGGTCTTGCCGCAGCCGGTAGGTCCTGTGGCAAGGATGATCCCGTTTGGTTTCTGGATTGTCTCACGCACCCGCTTCAGATCTTCATCGGTGAAACCAAGTGCATCCAGCGATAGCTTGACCGACGTCCGGTCGAGAATACGCATAACAATAGTCTCGCCGAACAGTGTCGGCATAGTCGAGACGCGAAGGTCGATCTCCGTGCCGCCTACCTGCAGCTCGACCCTGCCGTCCTGCGGCATTCGACGCTCACCTATGTCCAATCCCGAGATAACCTTGATACGGCACACTATGGCGACCGCGAGCTGGAGCGGCGGGTACGCTATCTCGTAGAGCACGCCGTCAATCCTCAATCGCACGCGCATCTCGTCCTCGTACGGTTCGAAATGAATATCGGATGCACCGGTCTGCAACGCACGCATGAGCACCAGGTTCACCAGCTTGATGATCTCCGGCTCGTTGGCGAGCTGCGCCAGGTTGTCGATATCGTACAGGACGTTTTCGGGCGTCACCTCCTCGATCTCTTTCTCGCTGACCTCGGCTATAAGCGAATCGAGCGTGTCGCTTATCGCGCTCGCCTTGTACGAGTAGTTGCGTTCGAGCGCCTTATCGACAGCCTCGATGGTGCTGATGGCGCCCTTAACCTGAAGACCCGTTAACGCCGAAAGCTCGTCCAGCACGTGCACGTTGAGCGGATACGCCATCGCCACGGTGAGCGTACCGTTCTCTTTCCGAATCGGAATAACGTTATAGAACCGTGCGATGTCCGCCGTAATGGCCCGTATTACGTCCTCTTTCAGGGTCATCTTGCTCAGGTCCACCTTCTCCATCCCGGCTTGCATACCGAGGGCGTCGATGATGTCCTGATCTTGAGCAAGCCCCATCTTCACGAGGGTTCGTCCCAGGAACTCGCCCGAAATGCGCTGTTGGATCAACGCCTGTTCGAGATCGAGCGGTCCGATCACCCCGTTCTCGATCAATATTTCGCCAAGCTGTCTTGATACCGGGGACGTCAACGGTTACACCTCCGCTAACTCGAGTTCAGCACTCGCAAGGTACCTGGCGAACTCGGTAGTATCCTGCGCCTTCGTCATGGCATCTTCTCTGGTGACCAACTTCTTCCTTACCAACTCCGCCAGATGTTCGTCGAGCAGGAACATCCCATATTTGTGTCCGGTCTGCATCGAGGACGTGATACGATAGGACTTGTTCTCACGTATCAGGTTCTGTATAGCCGGCGTCGTGATCATCACCTCGAGCGCAGCTATGCGACCAAAACCGCTCGCTCGGGGAAGAAGCGCCTGCGATATGACCGACCTGAGGTTTCCGGCAAGCTGGGTGCGAATCTGCTCCTGCTGGTTCGTCGGGAACGCGTCAATGAGTCGGTCTATGGTGCGGACCGCGCCGGTCGTGTGCAATGTGGCAAATACAAGGTGGCCGGTCTCCGCGGCGGTGACCGCCGCCTCGATCGTATCGAGGTCTCTCATCTCGCCCACCAGAATCACGTCGGGATCCATTCGCAGCGCTCGCCGTATCGCCTCGGCAAACGTGGGCACATCAACACCCACCTCTCTTTGCGTGACTATGCCTTTCTTGTGCTCGTGGTAATACTCTATCGGGTCCTCGATGGTGATAATGTGATTGTCAACATTGGTATTGATGAAGTCGAGCATGGTCGCAAGTGTCGTCGTCTTACCACATCCGGTCGGGCCTGTGACCAGTACGATTCCGCGCGGCATCAGGAGCAGCTCCTTGAGCGCCTCCGGTAACCCGATCTCCTCGAACGTCATGATCCGCTTCGGCAACAGCCTGAGAACGCACCCGACATACCCTTTCTGTTTGAATATCGATACGCGGAACCGAGCAACATCCTCAAATGCGAACCCGAAGTCCGCGCCACCGACCTCGCCGAGCTCCTGCTGGTGGTCAACCGAGGCGATACTCTTCATGAGCCGTTCGGTGTCCTCGGGCCGAAGCGGCTCTTCTCCAAACGGGTGGAGCTTTCCGTGAACCCGTCCAACCGGCGGGTTACCGACCGCCAGGTGCAGGTCGGAACCGTCCCTGTCAACGAGCATCTTGAGCAGACTGACCATATCGTACGCCATACTACAACGCCTCCACCATAACCGCTCCCGCCAACGCCTCGTCGGCCTGACTGACGCGCATAAGTTCCGAAAGCGTCGTCACACCATTTACCACCTTCGATATTCCGTCCTCTCTGAGAGTATCCATCCCGGACTCGCGCGCCTTCTGTCTGAGCTGAACGGACGAGACGTTGCGCAGTATCATTTCCCGTATCTCCTCGTTCGTGACGAGAAGCTCGAAAATACCCACTCGACCCTGGTATCCCGTGTTGTTACAGTTCTCGCACCCGACACCCTTGTACAGTTCTCTCACGTCAGCGCCGGGCGTCACACTTTCTATGACTTCCTTCTCCTCATCAGAAGGTTCGTACACCTCCTTACACGTCGTGCAGATACAACGCACCAGCCGCTGCGCCAGAATCGCGCGAACCGTGGCCGCTACCATGTATGGTTTCACGCCGATATCAACCAGACGGATGATCGCGCTCGGCGCATCGTTCGTATGCACAGTAGAAAACACCAACTGGCCGGTCAGTGCCGCACGTGTAGCTATCTCTGCGGTCTCAAGATCTCGAATCTCACCTACCATCAGCACGTCGGGGTCCTGACGGAACATCGACCGCAGCACGTGTGCGAAGGTGCGGCCGATCTCCGCGTGCACCTGGACCTGGTTAATACCCCGCAACTGGTACTCCACGGGATCTTCGACGGTGATGATATTTTTCTCGGGCGTGTTGAGTTTGTGCAGGGTCGCGTACAGCGTCGTGGTCTTGCCTGAACCGGTCGGGCCGGTCACCAGGACGATCCCGGTTCCACCGGTTACGATTCGTTCCCACGTTGCTTCATCATCCGGCGTGAACCCCAGTTCGGCAAGACCGAGCATCAGCCCGCTCTTATCGAGTATCCTCATCACCATGCTTTCGCCGTATATGCCGGGCAGCGCCGACACGCGGAGGTCAACGTTTTTCCCGAGCAGGTTCAGCTTGATTCGCCCGTCCTGCGGCACGCGTTTTTCCGCAATGTCCATACCGGACATGATCTTTATACGTGAGATGATCGACCCCTGCGCCTTTTTAGGCGGCGAGGGAACATAATGCATGACACCATCAATGCGGTACCGTACTTTCAGATCTTCTTTTTGGGGTTCAATATGAACGTCGCTCGCCCGCTCGCGGAACGCTTCAAGAATAAGGTTGTGCACGTACTTGATAACAGGCCCTTCGTCGATCTCCTCCGCCGATGTCGGCTCGTGAAAATCTATGCTCGCATCGCTCACGCTGCTCAGGCTGCTGAACCCGCTGAGCGAACTTGCTGAACCAAGCGAGCTCAGCGTGCTCAGCGAACTCATAGTGCTGGCGCTGCTCATCGTCGACAGCATGCTCTCGACAGTGCTCTCGTTAGCGCCGTAATATTTGGCGAGCGCCCCGCGGATATCGTCAGGGGTGGACAGGAGCGGTCTGATCGGCGTCTCGAGCAGCCGTTCGAGATTGTCAAGAGTGTCAATATCCGTCGGATCAGCCGTCGCAACGCACAACGCGCCGTTGTCGGTACGCACCGGTACAATACGATATATGAGCGCGACGTTCAGGGGGACGCGGTCGATAATCTTGCGGGGAATTTCCGTCTCTTCCAGGTTTACCGTGGGAATCCCGAGCTGCTCAGCGAGCCCTTGCGAGATGTGTCGTCGAGTTATGTACCCGAGACGCACCAGCACCTCGCCGAGCCGTCGGTTCGACATGCTGGTCTGTTGCTTGTGGATGGCTTCTTCAAGTTGTTGTTTGGTGATGACTTGTTGTTCGACGAGCGTCTCACCAAAAAGGCGGTACCGATCTTTGGCCATCGTTCCGCACTCCCTTCGCCACCAGTATACATCATCATCGCAAAGAAAGTCAACGAAAAAAGGGCAAAAATTCATGCGAGCAGCCATGTTACAACGTTCGCCGGTGTGAAAACTCGTAATATAACGAAAACCGACCGCGCGCCACGGGAAAACCCGTGCGGAACCGCCAGTCATCGGGGTCGTGGACAGGAGGAGACCCTACAACTGGTAGAGCCGAGTCCGATGGAGGGATCAGCTTCGCCGGCGTGCACACAACCGGACATCAGGATCGTTGCGCTCGGCCCCTGGTGAGCTATCCGGATATCGCAAACTGAGGAGAGGTTGGGACGGGATACAGCCGGCACGCACCGCAAATGCTGAACACCTTCTGATCGCCCGACCAGATTCGCTTTCAGTCTCGGCCGGGCCGTGCACCGACCACCAGACGCGGCGCCGTCGGCATGACGTCACGGTGATCGAGCGACACGGTGACGGCTACTAGTCCTTCGGTTTACGCAACGCGTCCAATACGATCAGCGTATCTCTCATATCAATGGTACCGTCACCGTTGAGGTCACCGAGCTCAAGCTGCTCCGGCGTGAGCGTCCCGCTGCTGTGCCCCGCGAGACTGAGCAGCGCGTTCACGTCCTTTCTGTCAACCGTCCCATCTCTGTCAACGTCACACGGGTCAGGCGGAGGCGATGCGTCAAGGCACTGGAGCGGCGCAGCATAGCGTATCTGGAACTCGAGGAACCGCGCATCGCCGTCGAGGTGTTCTACCCGGCTGCCCGGCACAAACCAGTCGTCCTCCTCGGTGGCCCTCCGCCAGCCGAGCGATGGGTTGTAATAGTATACCCTGACGCTGCCCACATCGAGCGCGTCGGATACCGGCATGATTACGGTCACCGGCGTCTCATAGCAACTGACCGGCTCGATGTTCACAGGGACACCGAGCAGTCTGAAGTCTTCCATCGGAACGATCTCGTCGCTCGGTCCCAGTCGCGGCGGCACCATCTCGCTATCGGGGTACCCGATAGCCACGCCTTCCAGCTCGGCGCCTTCTTGTGCGTATATGGTAGTCCACTCAGCGTCAGGATCGAGCACGATCAAGGTTGGCGGCGCGTTGTCCTCGGCTTTTCTATGTTCCTGAGAAGTCTCCGTCTTGAAACTGTACGCATACGGTACCATCGGGTAACCGTCAACGTCGCTCGCCTCAACGGTAACCGTGACAACTTCGTCGTAGTCGAACGCGCCGAGCGAATCGTACACGACCCACAAATATCGCATGTCGTCCGGGCTGAATACGTGGTGCACGGTGTGCGCCACAGCCTCACCGTTCATGGTGACGGTAATGGTATTTGCATCTACTCCGTCGTCGTCCTCGAGCATGATCATCACCGACGTATCGACCGGTACACGGAGCGTGTCTTTTGTCAGACCCTGGCCCGGATGCGGCCGTAACGCTTCGGTAACCACCCACGGTGCTGTCGGATGGTCCTCGTGGTCGGTCGGATCGGTACCCTGCTCATACTCCTCCAGGTTCGAGTACCCGTCTCCGTCGCTATCGGCGAGAGCGTCCGAGTCGTCCAGCGGATCCAGCCCATGCTCGTACTCGTATATGTCAGGCAGCCCGTCATTATCGGTATCATCGTCAGGATCGGGGAAGGTATAGGACTCAGTGCGTACGTCGCTTACGTTACCCGCGGGATCAGCAGCCAGGAACGTCACGGTCGTGTTCTCCGATAAATGCAGCGTCCCGCTATACACCGCGGACGATGTCGATGGTGTCGAGCCGTCGAGCGTGTAGTAGATAGTTGCCTGTTCCGACGACCGAAGATCGACCGTCTGCGGCCCGAAATAGTGGCTGCCCGACGGCGCCGCCCAGATCGTCGGTGCGGTCATATCCACGCGGCAACCATCGCTCTCCGGCGAGTACGGACTCTCGTTGCCGACCCGGTCAACAGCGGTTAGCACGTAATAGTACGTCGCGCCGTCGGCAGTCTGAGCATCCGTGAACGCGGTAACCGTCACAAGCGCCGGATTGAGCTTGTTGTATGGGCCGCCGGGTTGAGTGGCGCGCAGCACGTTGTACCCCGCAAGATCCGGCTCGCTGTTCGGATGCCACTGCAACATCACGTTGCCGTCCCTGTCATACGTGGTCGCAGCCGCGCCGTGTGCCCACAACAAACACGTGCAAGCAAGGAGAAGCACGTGGAAAACCACCAGAACAGAACGTCGTTCCATCGGGCGTCACCTCTTCTCTCACGATGTTGCTGCCAAACCGGGGAGAATCAGTGACTGAACCTTTATCTGGCAGCCTGGCTGACTGCCTTGCAAGCAGTCCCACGGCTTTGCGACCCGCCGTCACCAGCGGTGTGCCTTTTTCAGCAAAGATTCTTCCCGAATTCGCCGCGGCGGTTTTCCCCCACCCTTCTTTCGCCGCGTAGGGTAATAGAGCAACTCCGGTGCCGAGGAGACGGTCGAGGAACAAGGGTCTGGTAAAAGTGCGCAAGTCAATGTCGTGAATATAGTTACAACGCTATCGGCGAGATGTTATGGAGATTGCGCAGAAGAACCAACGCGAAACGGGATACAATACCGTCATTTTACACAGTTTTGCCTTACGAAACCGTTATTAAAGGCAGGATCCAGGGAGATTCCACCTGTTTAGCTCGAACGGGAGTGAGAAGGCGGTAAACCAAAGCTGCGTACGCCGAAGGACAACGTCGGCTTGGCACAGTCACCACGAAGGCACAAAGACACAGAGGAAGCACCTCATTCTTCAGCTTGTTCTTGGTGCCTTCGTGTCTTCGTGGTGAAAATAGGATTTAGGTTCAGCGAAAAGGTACACCCTTAGCGAGCAGGGATTGAACTGACCAAGAAGACTCAACGCAACAACGTGCGTTCGCTCAGGAATCTGGGGAAGCTGTACATGCAGACGAAGCAGTTTGATAAAGCCTTACAGCACTTCGAAAGGTTGGTTGAGAAGGTGCCACGGGATTATGAGGGGAATTGGTTGCTAGCGCAATGTCTGAAGAATACCGGGAGGGTGGATGATGCGCTGGTGCGGTTGCAGGAGTTGGCTGAGATAGCGCCGGGGAGTGACGAGGTGTATCGGGAGATGGGTATGATTTATCTGAATCAGAAAAGGGATATGGAGAACGCGAGAAAGATGTTTGCCAGATCCTTATCTCTCAATCCAAACCAACCTGAGCTGGCGATCCTGATGACGCAGCAACAGCAGCAGATGGAAACGCCTCAAGTGCCCGAGTTCGGGACGCCGATGCCGGACTTCAGCCCACCGGTGCCACAATTGCCCGCTCCACGCATTCCAGGAATGCCTCAAATACCGGGACGCTAATCTCGCCATTGATCTACCACGAAGTCACAGAGACACAAAGGGGAAAATGCCCGCCTTCTTGTCCGTGCCTTGAGGTCTTTGTGCTGAAATGATCGTTCACTTTCAGGTGAATGGCACACTTCGAACGGCTAGCGGTTGACCCGCGTAAGAAGCGCCACATAAACGAGGCAACATTAACGCCACGGGCACTCGGTGACAGGTAGCTGCATCAGCAGCAGTCTATGGAAAGGTGCTGCTTTGCCTTGAGTTTCACTTATGACGGATGTCCCGGGAATCTGCTAGAGATTGCTCGAGCGTTTGACGAGCACGAAGCTTATCAAGAGACCAATCAAGCTGACCCCCATCAACAACAAAGCAGGACCCATAAGACTCCATCGCGTTATGAGCAGGAAAGCAAGTCCGCAGATGATACCCGCAAGGGAACCGCCGAGTAGAATCACCCCTCCCTGTCGTAGCCGCCCCTTCACGTCCTCCCGCTTTCCTTCTACCGGCAGGCGCTTACCCCCCTGTATGAAGCAGACCGCGCCAGCCGCCAGGCCGATTACTCCGAGAACGACAAGAGACCACCCTATCCCTGACAGGGCACCGTCTGAGGCGATAAGCAAGGTGGCACCAACCCCGACGGCGCCTCCGAGGGAGAGTATCCACAACACCCGACCCATCGTCCTCAGCCCCAGCCCTTGGGTAACGTTGCGTTGCGCGTTTCGTGAGCGTTCAAGCAAGAGCCAAGTACCTAGCCAGCCGCCGAGACCTACGAGGCAAATTAAGATCGCAATGCCGACGCGCGACGCTCTTGACATGAATATCACGGCGAGTCCTGACGCATAGATCAACAGGGACGCGTGGTGCAAAAGCAAAGGCGTAAACGGGTAGCTACGGTTTCGCGTTCTTTGATCACTCATCACTGTGTTAGTCCCTCACCCCCATCGTCGTGGCGGGTGCATTTGCAGAACCTCTGGTTTCAGATCGATCTGTAAGACCCGCTTAAACACGGGAGCTACGAGGCCGACCCCGCGCTCCTGCGGGCCAGGTCCCTTATATCCGTCCGCTCGTTCGTTTATGCTGCGACCATATGTAGAATCCCAACGCGACCCCGCCAACTAAAATGCCGAGGCCCAAGGTTGACAGTCCGACGCCGCCCAACACGGCGCCTATCGTACCGGCTTCCGCGATAATCCCGCCCGCCTCCATGAAGGCACCCCCGACCTCGAGTGCGCCGAGCACAAGGCCCGCGATTGCCGCCACCGTAGGCCAACCGGGACCCTGCGGCCCTTCTGGCGCGGGCGGCGCAACCTCTGGTGTGTTTCCTTGCGTTGAATGGATCGTTATGTATAAATTGCCATGGCCGTCATAGTAGTTCGGGTACGGCCAATCGTCGCCCGCTTCCTCCCCGCAACTCCCGTTATCACTCTCAAGACCCAGCAGATCTTTGAATGACGTCGGATTGGCAAGCGCGTACCAGTAAAGGTTCGGCCCATTCAGCCCCAGTGGCTCGCGTATCATCCACCGCGCCACTGCCGGCGAGTAATACCGGAACGGGAAGTAGTAGAGCTCAGCGGTATCATCCCACTCCTGCCCGGTGAACCGGTGCCTTACGTCCGAACCGGAGTGGTCGTACACCTGTCCGTACGGGGTATACTCGTACGACGCGTACGAGCTCCCGTCCACGTTCCTCACCCGCCGTGTCGACCCGATGACATCCTGGAAATAGTACCGGTACGTACCAGTCGACGGATTGCTCCCCTCGATGTGCGCCAGTATTGTCCCTACCACTTTCCCCGGATCGTTCACATAGGTCATCTGCAACCCGCCACCGGAATCCTCCTCGCTGATAACGTTCCATCCCGCATCCCAATTGTACCATATGTAAGTCGAGGCGTCCGTTCTCTCCCTGCGTTTCCCGTCGCCACCGTACTTGTACCACACATTCCCCTCACCCGGGAAGTTGGATGTAATGCTCACTAGTTTGTCACCATACCTGTACGCGTACGTGGCACTGTACGACCCTTGCGCCTTCGACGTCATCCTGCCCCACACATCGTAATAGAAATTGGTGTCCGTGCCTTGTTTCGTCTGTTTCGTCAACTCGTTGGCGGTGTTGTACTCGTACGTCGTGGTCACGGGATCCGCCAGGCTCGTCACAAGCACGTCGTCAAAGTACGCATCGCTGTTCCCGTCACAGGTGAGCGCTACACGGCCGGCCGTGATGTCCGAGTCGGTCGCGCTCAGTATCTCCTCACCGTCACGGTAGACCTTCAGCGTCGACCCGTCCGCTACGACCCGCACGTCGTACCATGTGGACAGCTCGGTGTCCACATACGGGTTGTAAGTCAACGTCGCCCAGATCCCGTTGAGTTTTCTCTGCAACCGCGCTTCACCCGGAGCGAAGCTCGCGAAATACTTGTTGTTCCCATCATACTCCCGGAAATACATCCCGACCCTGTCGCCGCCTTGACCACCGTCATCCTCCGACTTGTACGAGAAGCTCACCTCGTAATTGTCCCAGGAGGTACTGCCACGGTATATCCTGGCAAAACTCTCCGACGTCTGGTGCAGCTCGCCGCTCACGACGCTCCACGTACCGCTACTCACCGTCCATCCGTCGTAGTTCCCGTCGTCGAAATCGTCCTGCATGAGCTCCGTGTTAGACCTCACCTTCTTCGTGACGAGATTGCCCGCACCATCGTACTGATACTCGTACTTGGTGAGCTCGTTGTCACCATGGGTGCAGCAATTTCTGGATTCCCGCCTGCGCGGGAATGACGACGGATGGGACGATCTTGACGGCACCGAGCGTGGGAATGAGGACGTGCTGAGGGAAGGACGCGCTCCCGCGCGTCCGCAGCTTGTCACGTCTGGCGCGATAGGTCGAAAACCGGCGGTCGAGGTGGAACTCGACCCTCCCGCGCGTCCGCACGTTGTCACCTCTGGCGCGATAGGCGGAAAACCGGCGGTCGAGGTGGAACTCGACCCTCCCGCCGGGTGTCCGCTGGATTGCCGCGCGCACGGGGATGACGAGAAATGGGACGGTCGTGACGGTAAGGAGTGCCGGAACGAGAACGGTGAGGTTTGGGGACTATCAGATCTGTTTCGCATAGTGGTTCACCCGCATTAGATGCATGGTGCGCCCTACTCTGCCCTTCCCCACTGCTTATTATACACCCAATCCGGCCGAATTATTCAACAATTTTTTCGAGGGATATTCCGTGGCAGCGGCGGTTGCGTCCAAGAACAAGACTTTATGTGACACCGACAGCGCGTACTTTGTGCCTTGGTGTCTTTGTGGTGGAGACGGGATTTCTGCTCAGCGCAACTGACCTGGATTCGAAAACCGTGCGTGGGTATGTGTCCGATGCCCAGCTAGGTCTCAGCGCGGCTTACTTTAACCGCGCAAACCTTGAACTCGGGGATTTTGGCGATAGGATCGAGCGCGTCGTTCGTGAGAATGTTGGCGGCGGCTTCCCGGAAATGGAACGCCATGAACACGGTACCTTTCGGCGACCGGTCGGTGACGGCAGCTTTCGCGAGCACCTCGCCGCGCCGCGAGGCGACCGTGACGAGGTCGCCATCAACGATCCCCAATGCAACGGCATCGTCCGGACTGATCTCGACCGTTCCGCCGGGACAGATATGCTCGAGCCCTTCCGACCGTCTCGTGAGCGTGCCGGTATGGAAGTGGTACAGGAACCGGCCGGTCGTGAGGATCAACGGGTACTCGTCGTCCGGCATTTCCGCCGGATCGCGGTACGGTGTCGGGTGGAACTTCCCTTTCCCTCGTTTGAACTCGCCTTTATGGAGATAGAGCGTGCCGGGGTGCGACCGGTCACCACATGGCCATTGGAGCCCCACGCCGTCGAGCCGGTCGTACGCCATCCCGCCGTATATCGGCGTCAGATTCGCGATCTCGTCCATGATCGCGCCGGGATCTTCGTAGCTCATCGGGTACCCCATCCGCGTCGCCAGGTCGCAGATGACCTCCCAATCCTGCCGAGCGTCGCCGGGCGGATCGAGCGCTTTCCGCACACGCTGGACACGCCGTTCCGTGTTGGTGTACGTCCCGTCCTTCTCCGCGAAACTCGCCGTCGGCAGCACGACGTGCGCGTACTGAGCCGTCTCTGACAGGAATATATCCTGCACAACGAGGAACTCGACTGTATCGAGCGCTTTCCTCG
>Ga0180433_10009344_pt1 | contig 12018 bp, 8 predicted proteins | sample SS_ome_8_FD_132980 | JGI IMG/M metagenome (GOLD analysis project Ga0180433, IMG submission 132980) | Hypersaline lake sediment archaeal communities from the Salton Sea, California, USA - SS_1_D_1 metaG | ecosystem: Environmental > Aquatic > Non-marine Saline and Alkaline > Hypersaline > Sediment... | reverse complement strand
CTCCCGCATAACCAGGGCTTGTTTAATAAATATTGTCAGCAGGGCTGCAGGCATCGCATGACCGACGACATCGGCTACATAGAAGCCGATGTGCTGTTCATCCAGTCGGGTGACATCATAGATGTCGCCGGAGACCCACTCCGCAGGCAGAAAAGTTGCGGCCCATGTGACCTCATCACAGTTAGGCAATTGGGCTGGCAGGAAATCACGCTGGACCTGACCCGCCATCCGAAGCTGGTCCGCCAAATTGTCAACTAATACTCCCGTCCGCTGAAGTTCGTCGCTTAGCCTGCTCTTGCCCATATTATCCGAATGGCTTGTCCGAACAGCCGGTTTGACAGCCATGCCCGCGCTTCTCTTGCGATATGCAAGATTCAGGCTGATTCTAACCCAGAGATCATCTGTGGAAATTGATTCCACCGTGTTGGTCATAGAGAAGCTACTTTTTGTCGGCGCCAACGAAAAACTCCTTATGGGCATCTGCACCCGCTGCGTGAGCAGAATTACCCCGATATTCTCCGCCTCCAGCGACTCGATAATACGAGCCAGATTCTGCTGCTGCGCGGTTTCGGGGGCTTCCACATCAATGATTACTGTGCCGACCGTGTCGATGCGCTCGCGGATTAGCGGGAATTTCTCGGTGGGAAGGATGAAAAAAGACAGTTTGTTGCGCTTCAACAGCCACTTTATTTCGGCGGGCATCTCGCCCTTGTCGGTTAAGTACAGAACGTCTATGAAAGTCTTGGGCAGTTCGATTGCAGCTAACGTATCTGCTTTTCCCATATCATACATTCCCTCATACATCTTATGGGACTGTGCAATATCCCGTGTTTTACCTCGTCTACAGTCAGGTATTTCGGCTGCTAAAGGGGCGCGCTTTGCTGCTTTTTGCTTTTTTCTACGGAGGGCAACAACGTATGAAAGGCGGCTGTGCAGCGCCGGTCGCCGGCGGAAACAGGCAGTGATGCTCAACCGGCGAAGATTGCCGAACCTATGCGCAAGATGGTGGCCCCTTCTTCGATGGCTATCTCATAATCCGAACTCATGCCCATGCTGAGCTCCGTGAAGTGCGGGCCTACGATTTTTTCGCCGCGCATTTCAATGAACAGCTCTCGCGCTCGGACAAAGCACGCTCGCACGACATTCTTGTTGCGCGTTAGCGGAGCCATTGTCATCAGGCCGACCAGCTCTATATTCGGCAGTGTCTCCAACTGCTCAGCCAGATGTGTCGCCGCGCCGACGGGAACGCCATACTTCTGTGGTTCGTTGGACGTGTTAACCTGCAAAAGGACTTTTGGGCGCAAATTGAGTTTGCCTGCCGATACATTTAGCTCCTCGGCCAACCGAAGCGTGTCAACGGAATGTATGAGTGAAGCAATGGGCACGACTTGACGGACCTTGTTGCGCTGCAGGTGGCCTATCATATGCCAATTGACTTGTCTCGGTGAAGGCAAACCGCCGTCGCCTTGTTCCAAGAAGTCGTTAACCTGTCCAGCCACTTTTTTTAACTGCTGAACCCGGTTTTCGCCAAGGTCGACGAAGCCCAGGCGAATGACTTCCTTGACGGCTTCGAGGGTGGCCGATTTAGTAACCACCACCAATCGTATTTCATCGGGGTCTCTCGTGGCCCGGATACAAGCCGATTGTATCGCGTCTTGCAGACGTTTTATTCTGTCGGAAATCTTTGTCATTATGGCAACCGCGAAGCAACCAAAAAGCCCATAACACCAAGAGACACACCCAATTCAGAGGTATCAGTCTAAGGAAGTTCTTGCCGATGTACAAGCGGGCACCCTCCGAAATTTGACCAATTTTTTGCCGGTCGGATCTCGCCAGCATTCTCTTCTTCAAGAATTTCCTCGGGGCGTTTCGTCGACCACGGCCACTTCAAAGCTGCCGGCCACTCCGTTGCGCCACGTGCTGCGGTCAAACCGGAACTACTAGTCTTCCAGGCCTTGCCATACGTCTAAACTGCCAATGCGACAATGTCATGGCAGCAGAGAATATGTACGGTGTCTCCTGATTCAGTCAGAAGTATTGTAAGCCCAAGCAGTTCCTATTCAGGGATGGTCACTTGCCTCTCAATAGCATTGGTAAGCAATTCATTCGTTGTGGTGATGACTTTAACTCTAACGCTTTGGCCGTTCTTCTTGTTTGTTATGACCACTCTGTGATCCTCAATCCCAGACAGTTGTCCATCAACGTAAGACCTGACATCGACAATCTCCTGTCCAGCAGGTGCAGATGTATCGAAGGAGACGGCCCATTGTCCTTCTGCCAGAGTTTTTTCCGCCTTTGGGGCTATTGTAATCGACGGCCTGCGAGCTAAAAGCTGGTTATAGCTTAACGCCGGCTGCTCTTGGATAAGAGCATCTATCTTCGTGGCAAGGGGCAAGGCTTCGTCTGCCAATTCTCCGCGAGCATCTATGCTCACAGCGATATTATCTCGGACAAACATAATATGGGAAAATCCGGCCCACTGCTCATACAAAGCAATTGTCCCAAGACCTTCTATATGATTTGATTCTGAAAATCCAGAAATTACTGATTGAATTGGCAAAGAGCTAACGCTCTTCAAGGATATCAAATACTGATATGCACCCTGAGAATGTGGTGCTAAACACGCGTTTATTCTGATTGAACCTGTTACAACTTTTATTTTCGATTTCTGATAGCTATCGATTTTGCGTCTTAGGTATTCCTCAACGAAATTGGGGTCATTTCGCTTTTCGGGGGTGAGATGTTCTAACAACCAATCTTTGCGCTCGGGCGGAAGGTGTGTAGGCAGGGGTTCAGGATTTTTAACCAGCCGACCCCACTTCCAAGTGCCGACGCCGCCAGCCCACGTCTTATCTGTAAAACATCCACCGCCTTTAGACATATATTCACGCGTTATCAGTAAAGGATTTGACAAGAGATTCTTATCAACATTAGGCATTGGCCGCAAAATACTTGATTCAGGCAATGCTTGTAGCTTAACCGCTTGACATACCTTACAAAAGCGATCTTTGAAAAAACCTGGAACTTCGATTAACTGAAACGCCGGCCCAGGCGCAGTATCTGGTGCACTTCCAGGCGCAACTCTGACAGTAATTATACTGAACCAAATCGCTACTAGTCGCTTTTGAATCAACATGTTGTTTTTCATTGCACAATTTCCAAACGAAGTTTGCAGCTTGCCTCAATCTCAGTTGAAGGTAGGATGACTACCCCCAACTGAAATCTTATGCCACTTTCTCTTTCACGACAACGGCCCGTGTCGTGTATTGCCGGAGTATGCTTCCCAGCGGTCTTTTTCAGTGGGGACCCCAGGCGCTCTTGCCAGCGCATGGAGTCCCCGATGGGCTTGAGAGAACACATTTAGTTGGTTGTCTGGCGCGGCTGAATCTGCATATTCCTGTCGTACTCCATGGTGAAGGTGTATTTTACCACCGTCGCATTTTCGTCAAACGTACGCGGTGCCAATTGCAGGTCCCAACGCAGAATATTCTTCTTGCGGGCCGTCCGCAGATATTCGGCGTCTTTGCTCAACGCCGGCTCGGTTTCGCCAAGTTCTATCTTGATGGAAGAATTGTCTGTGTAAGGAAGCCGGTCAAGCAACCGCACGTTGGCAGTGGTATTTCTGTAATTGCTCAGCGCGATACGGTAATGGTACGTGTCGATACGATTGCCGCCCTGGATCCGCGTCTTCTTGTCTTCGAGCTCATGAGCGACCTGGACCTGCGAATCGATGCCGAAGCCCGCGGTGAAGGTTTCGCCGATGGTGACTTGCGGCAACTGCCCCTTGCCCACGAACTCGCCGTTACGAAACATGGCCGCTTGTCCGGGCAGCAGGACGGTGTCACTGTCATTTAGCAGATCGGCTTGGAGATATACGTAGTCGGTCAGAAGCGGGGTGGCCAGCAAGCTGAATTCTGCCTTGGTGGTGATGGCAGCGATGGTCACCAGTTGCTGATCGCTTCTGCTGGGTAGGGTCAGCTTACCCGGAAGCTGGTAAGTGACACTGATCCCTTCAGTGCGCATGATCTCCGCGACTTGCTGTTTGAATTGCTCCACCTGGCTTTCACTGGCCTGAAGGAGGAAGGCTTGGTTATCCAGCGCCAGCATGTTAAGCTCCTGGCTGGCCTCTATGCCCTTCTTGATGTTGACGTTGCGGGCCCTTTGCTGCTGCCGGAATCGCTCCGCCTGTGCGCGCGCAGGCTGGCTTTGCGGCTCTTGGGTGGGCACGGGCCGAGACAGGTCCACGAGCATGGGTTCCAGGATTGGCGGTGCCGCCACCATAGTGGGCTGGGCGGTAGAGAGACTAACGGCAACTCCGTTCCAATCCTCGCCGCTGGTCTGATTGACTACCGCATGGTACTCGACCAGGACTTGCGACTCTTCCGGCACAGCGCGGAGATTGTACTGTGGAACCCAGTTCGCCCCTTCCACCAAATAGCTCAACTCAAGCGTGGCTTTTTTCTTTCCGTCGGAGCTAAAGAATAAGGCCGCCTCTCGCTCGGTGCGGGAGTGACCGGCAGCCAATTCCTGACGTTTGCGCCCAAGTAGTTCAAGCTCCTTCTGAAGACCGGCCTGCAGGTCTTGCAGGTCTATGATGGTCTGGTGCCACTGTGTGGACTTGGTTTCCAAGTACTGTGTAAAGGATTCAATCTGATCGGACTGCATCACCGACCGATTCAAGTCTACATTGGCCGCATCCACCGACATCTTCCATAGATCGCTGAATTTGCTCCACGTGTCATTGGCGTGTTTCAGGTCCTTTTCCGCGTGGTTTAGTCGATTCTTGACATCTTCAATCTTGGCATCGAGTTGCTTGACTTCCTCTCGCGTATCTTCCTTGACCGCCGTCTCGCGGTACCGCACGCTGAGCACTTTCACGTCGCCGAGAGTCTGCGCGTAGAGACTTTCAGGAACGATCTTTGCCGGCAAGTTTCTGACCACAAGCTCCGACGTGCCCGGCACCAAATCGACGTCGAGCGTGCGGGTCACCAAGGCCTGGCCGCGATAGACCGTGACTTTGGAGATAGTTCCGGTCGTCGCCGCCCCGACGACCGGCACAGTAGCGGCAATCAAGGCCAGTACCGCAACTACAACTGCAAGCTTTTGGACTTCAAACCTCATTTTTGTGCTCCTTTCAAAAGAACTCAGAAACATTTGTCTACACAGAATTCATTATGAGATATTCGCGGTTGAGAACAAAGTAAAATGCCTGTAAAATAACCACGGTGGTTTTTTACAAGATATTTACAACTCTTCGGCCTGGTTTTGGCCTATAATATATAGTAGAGCCATGACTGAAAACGCACACATACTGGTGGTTGAAGATGAGCAGAAGATCCGGACTGCGCTGACAGATTTTCTGGAATTCCACGGCTTCAGGGTCACTGAAGCGGTAGACGGTTTGGAAGCCGAACGCATTGTCGGCAAAGGGACGTTCGATCTGATTCTGCTTGACCTGATGCTTCCAAAAATCAGCGGCGAGCAGCTATGCACGCGGTGGCGTCAGGATGGCCTGCAAACTCCAATCATTATGGTCACCGCCAAGGGGCTGGAGAAGGAAAAGATAGCCGGCCTGGACCTTGGAGCTGATGACTATATCACCAAGCCATTTTCGCTGGAAGAGATGCTGGCTCGCATCAAAGCGGTATTGCGGCGGACCGACCCGGCCCGGGCGGTGGGCCGGACCTTCAAATTCGCAGACTTGGATGTCGACGTGGCGGCACTGAAAGCAAAACGCAAGGCAAAACTGATCGACATCAGTAAGCGAGAGGGAGCGATCATGCAGTATTTTGCTGCGAATCCGAACCGGGTCATCAGTCGAGAAGAATTGTACAAAGAGGTCTGGAGTGAAACGTGGACCGACCTTGGCACCAGGACCATGGATATGCACATTGCTAAGCTGCGAAGCAAGATCGAACGCGATTCCAACGACCCGCAGATTATCAAGACCGTCCGCGGTGCCGGCTACAAATACGAAACCTGACTGAACGAAACCGAACAGAGCAGATGTACACACGACTTTTCATACTATCTGCGATAATTGTTGCTGCGCTCTGTGGCCTAAGCTGGCTGGGATACCGGGCTATCGAGATACGGGCACAGGGACTGGAGGGGACCCGGCTGGGTGAATTTGCCGAGGTGGCAGAGCAAATCCGACAAGATGTCAAGCGCGAGCTCGATGAATTCATTGCCAGAGAGCAGCAACGTCCCTGGACAGACTATCAGTACTATTATGTGCCCGAAAACGTTGCCGGCGACCAGTCGCTTGGGGCCCAGCCCCTTGGGGGCCAGCAGCAAATGCCGCTCTTGCGCTCACCGCTGGGCTCGCAATTGTACAACGGCCTGGCGTACGGCAACTTTCAAGTCGAGCCGGGGGGAAACATTGTCACTCCATACTACAGAGAAGGGCAATCGCAAAAAGATGTTAACGATGCGTTGGTCAACGAAGCCGAGGCTCATCTGGATAACATTAAGCAAAACTTGCTGCCCACGTTGAGTCTGGCATCGAGGACATTTGTGCTGCCTTCAACGAACCTTACCGTAGCCAGCAGGACCGAGAGTGCAGCAGAATCTGCATCACGAGATATGCAAGCTACTGCCGGGAAGCAACCAGTCGCCAAGGGTGACTTCTCCCAGAGCAAGGCGAAGCGGACAAAACAGTACCCCATTGAAAGCCTGCAACAGCAACAACGTGCACAGGTCATCAACCAACCACGGTCGGTAGTCGAGTCCAACGTAGCCCAGAGCGCCGATCCCGCCAGACAGCAGGTGTCGGCACCGCCCGAGGCGCAGCAATCCGAGCGACAGGGAATACCGCCGACAAACGAACAGACCGAGCCGCAGCAGAGACTGCGAGTCCAGGCCCCAGCCCAGTCGCCGCAACCGAGCAGCCAAGCGGAGGCACCGGCGCAGCAACAGCAGGATGAGACGGTCCAGATACGGATTGAGCCGTTTGTCCCCGTGGTGGTCCCGGGTGAAGCTGGTGAGCAGTCTGTGTTCGATGGTCAAGTCTTCATGTTAAGACGTGTGCAGATCGAGAATAGGAATTTGCTGCAAGGTTTTCAGCTCGACGAGGACAAGCTGCTCGAGGAAATCAAAGCGTCCGGAGCACAGCTCATACGGGAAGGAATGACATTTGACGTGGCTCCAACGCAGTCTATCGACGAACCACAAGATGAGGTGACTGGCCCCGCAGCCTACACCGCAATACTGGACTTCGGCTTTGGCGACGTGATAGTAAGGCTGAGAGAGATCGACCCGGCCTGGATAGCCAAAGAAATAAGCGAGCTTCGAGCCTGGTATTTCAGCATCATCGCGATTGTTCTGTTGGCGGTGACATTGGCTCTGGCGAGTCTATGGTTCAACGCGCGAGCCCAAATCAGGCTGGCGCAGAAAAAGGACGATTTTATTTCTGCGGTATCACACGAGCTAAGGACCCCGCTGACATCCATCCGCATGTATTCTGAAATGTTGGAGAAGAACTGGGTCAAATCCCCGGATAAAATTGCGGAGTATTACCGGAGCATGCGACAGGAAGGGGAAAGACTGAGCCGGCTGGTAGAAAACGTTCTGGATTTTTCCCGGATTCAGAAAGGACGCAAGAGGTACTCATTCAAGCTCGGCAATTTGAATGAGTGCATCGGCGAAGTTGTGGAGATGATGACGCCCTACGCGGCAGAGCATGGTTTCACCATCCATACGGACTTGGGCGAGCTTGAACAAACCACGTTCGACGCTGATGCCGTGACGCAGATAGTGGTGAATTTGCTGGATAATGCCGTCAAGTACGCCCGCGATGCAGAGGACAAGACCGTTACGGTGCGCACCCGGAGCCAGGAGCGGTTTGTCCTGATCGAGGTCCAGGACCACGGCCCCGGCGTGCCACATAGACACCGAAAAAAGATCTTCGAGCAATTCTACCGGCTGGGCTCCGAGGCCACACGCGAAACGACTGGAACGGGCCTGGGCCTGGCGCTGGTGAAAAAGTTCGCCCAGGCGCACAACGGCTTTGTCGAAATCCTCACCACCCAGCCTACCGGCGTGATCTTCAGAGTGGCCTTGGCTGCTCGAGACGTGAGCCGAAGCAGATAAGGGATATAAGAACTAAGCCGGCACCCGCCAAGAAGAGCATGATTCTGCGGCGCCGCTGGCTGCAACGAGTGAGCCAGGCCGGCATGTTTGGATCAACCATCCGCCTGTTCTCGGCCGTTTGCATGGTCGCTTTGGAGCGGTCTTCCAAGGCTCTTCTGGCCGCAGCCAATTCTTCCAGGGTCGCTTTTGGATAAACGGTATTAGGGTCTTCCGGCTCGATACCCAGCGCCGCCGGGCCAAGGCGTTTGAGAACGTTCGGGTCTTCCTCCAATTGCCTTAACAGGGTGTCGTAGGCCGTGTTGAGGTTCCTGAGCCGCTCCAGAGATTGCTCCGCCGCCTGCAAAGCCTGCTTGTTTCGATAGTACTGTATCAAATCATCACAAAGCACGGAGATGCTCAGAGCGGTGGCCCCGACGAGGAAAAAGACAATAAACAGCAACATACGTACAATATTCTGGCCCTGCATCATTCGTTCTTCGCACTTTGCGGTTCGTGCTTCGCGATTCGCACAGGTCACGACCCACGAAACATAAATCCGGCGTACTGTGCGGCCGAGCCAAGCTCTTCGTGAATTCTCAGCAACTGATTGTACTTGCAGATTCTATCCGTTCGCGAGGTTGACCCTGTCTTGATCTGCCCCACGCCTGTGGCCACGGCCAGGTCGGCGATGGTCGTATCCTCTGTCTCACCGCTGCGGTGACTTATCACCGCGGTCCAGCCGGCCCTGCGTGCCATATTGATCGCCCCGAACGTTTCTGTGAGCGTACCTATCTGATTGAGCTTTATAAGGATAGAGTTGGCACAATCGAGCTTGATGCCTTTTTCCAGCCGCTTCGTGTTTGTCACGAATAAGTCATCACCGACCAGTTGGATCTTGTCCCCCAGTGCTTGCTTGAGTTTCTGCCAGCCGGTCCAGTCGTCCTCGGCCAGGCCGTCTTCGATGGAAATGATGGGATATTTGTCCACCCATCCGCTCCAGTGTTTAATCATCGCATCGCAAGAAACTTTTTTGCCCGGATCAGATTTGAAAAATTTGTATTTCCTGGTTTTGCTGTCGTACATTTCGCTGGCCGCCGGGTCCAGCGCGATGGCCACATCCTTGCCGGGCTTATAGCCTGCCTTTTTGATGGCGTCGATGATCGACTCCAGGGCCTCTTCGTTGGTCTTGAGCATCGGAGCAAAGCCGCCCTCGTCACCGACGGATGTGGCGTAAGCTTTCTTGGAGAGCACTTTTTTGAGCGTATGGAAAATTTCCGCCCCCATCTGCAACGCCCGGGGAAAATCCTTCGCCCCGGTCGGCATAATCATGAATTCCTGGAAGTCGACGTTGTTGTCGGCGTGTTTTCCACCGTTTAGAATATTCATCATCGGTACGGGAAGGATATTGGCATTGCAGCCGCCGAGATAGCGATACAGTGACAATCCTGCCGCATCCGCTGCCGCCTTTGCCGTCGCCAGTGAAACGCCGAGTATGGCGTTGGCGCCCAGCTTGCTTTTGTTTGCCGTGCCGTCCAGATCGATCATCAACTGATCGATTTCTTCCTGCTGCGTGGCGTCCATGCCCAAGACTTCCGGTGCGATTTTCTCGTTGACGTTCTTAACAGCCGTAGCCACACCTTTACCCAGATAACGCTTTGTCTTGCTGTCGCGCAGCTCTATCGCTTCGTGGACGCCGGTGCTGGCGCCGGAGGGGACCGCCGCCCGGCCGAACGAGCCGTCCTCCAATAAGACATCTACCTCTACGGTAGGATTGCCGCGAGAATCTAATATCTCCCTTGCCGTGACATCAACAATCGTCGTAAACATGTCGCCTCCTTTCGCCATATATCATTTTCAAACCGCCAGATATTTCTTGTCATCCTGCAATTTCGCGCCAGAGCCTACCGGCTGAGCCAATAGACGTCAAGGCTCAATTGTATCAGCGGGCCGGTGTTATCCGTGCAAAAATTAGTGTTTCCTGTCGCATTTTTAGCCTATGTTTGCTCTTAATAATAGAAGCGCTTCGCTATGAAGGGTTTGTACAGTGCAATCGGATGCTGAATTAGTACACGCTGTTCTCGATGGTCAAGGGCAGGCTTTTGCCGGACTGGTGAAACGCTACGAACGCCCGATTCGTGCGATCGCGCTGGATGTTCTGGGCGACTTTCACTTGGCCGGCGATGCTACCCAGGAAACTTTCATAAAGGCCTACGAGCAGTTGCCGAGGCTAAGAAGGCCCGAGGCCTTTGGCTCCTGGCTAACAAAGATTGCTTACCGATGTGCACTGGACGCGGTCCGCCGCAGGCCGAAAGAAGGTTCGCTGGACAACGATGCCGCTGCGGCGCTTGAAAGCCCCAACGGCCAGCTTGACCAGGAAAAGCAAAGGCTCCTGGCGGCCGTCGTGAGGCTGCCTACGGCGGAAAGACAGGTCGTGATGCTTCGGTACTTCGGCGGCCATCGCGTCAGAGACGTCTCAAAGATAGTGGGCAGAAGCGTGGGTACCGTAACCAAACAGCTTTCCCGGGCGCACAGACGCCTGCGCAGGATGTTGGAGGTTTGAACGATGACCGGTCAAGAACATATGGAAAACAAGCTCAAACAGTTGGGTAATGCGATCGGCTCGGATGACTCGCTGGTTGATAGCGTGATGAGCCGCGTTGATGCCGGATTCATCCGGCAGACCAGCAGAGCCAGAGTAATACGCCTTAAAAGGAGATTGATCATGAACGGTTTGACCAAATTTGTTGCGGCTGCGGTTATAGCCGTAGCGGCGGTCCTGGCCGTGGCATTTCTGCACAAGTCCGCTACGCCGGCCTACGCCATTGACCAGACGGTAGAGGCATTGAAGAACGTGCGGTACATGCACGCTGTTCGGCGGGACAGAGCAGGAAATATCGAGGATGAACGGTGGGTCGAGATCGGTCCGGACGGAGTCCAAGCGCGCTATCGCCAAGACGCGCCGGAGCGCAACTTCTTTGTGGTGGACGACCAGCAGACCGTCATGGTCCACCACCCGGACAAGAACACCGTGATCCTCTATGACGCACAGGATAAATGCTGGACGTGGATCTACGCCCCCGGCAAGCTATTCCAGCAGCTTGCTGATGGCGGCCCCGATTACTACAGCGTTGAGGAAAACGTGCAGTACAAAGGCCAGCCCGCGCATCATCTGCGATGGGTTGTCGGTGACATGGATATCTACATCGACCCGGAAACCAAACTGCCGATTGCCCATGGAGATTACGAAATCAGCTACGAAGAACCCCCGGAAGGCACTTTCGACATTGTTATTCCTGATGGCGTTGTCGTGGTAGACAAGAGACCCGGAGCACCACCTTCCGAGGAACCTGAGTGGATGATAGAAGAAAGGAAAAAAGAGGAAATGGACAAAGTCGCCCAGGGTTACTTTGAAGACGCCAGACGCGCCCTGGCCGCCGGCAATTACGCCGAAGCCGCCGAGCTGTTCACCAAGACAGTCGAAATCCAGCCCGGGCGCAACTGGGCATGGTTCTGGATGGGGATCGCTCTCTACAAGGCAGGCGACTACGACGCAGCCATCTATCGGCTCTCCAAGGTCATTGATGCGATCCGTAAGCATGACTTGACGATACCCTCTTATCAGTTCGCCAGGGCTCTGGCATACCAAGCCAAAGGCATGACGGACATGGCGAAGCTGGACATGGAAAAGGTCTTGCCAAAGATGATCCAGGCCCTGCGCAACACCCGAGCTGCGTGGTCGTTTGACCTTGCCGACGATCCGCTTCGTCGCGCAGACGGGTTTCGCAGCGAAGAATGCCACGAAGCGCCGACGAAAGAGCAGAGCCTCGCTATGATGATCAACCGCCTGCGACTCATCACCGGTCAGAATTTCGGCTACGATCCTCATGCGACAGACGAAGACAACGAAGTCGCTATCGCTGCGTGGGAAGCATGGTTGGATAGCTCCGG
>Ga0180433_10009342_pt1 | contig 12019 bp, 10 predicted proteins | sample SS_ome_8_FD_132980 | JGI IMG/M metagenome (GOLD analysis project Ga0180433, IMG submission 132980) | Hypersaline lake sediment archaeal communities from the Salton Sea, California, USA - SS_1_D_1 metaG | ecosystem: Environmental > Aquatic > Non-marine Saline and Alkaline > Hypersaline >... | reverse complement strand
GATTGCTCTGCCTCGCACCAAGAATAATCTTTGTGTTTTCGGAAGCAGAAGTTATCTCATAAAGTGGTACAAAACTTCCATCAAGGACATAGTCATTTGGATCCGTGCTTACATTCGAACAAAGTACGTTCGTAAACCTAGCACCTGGTGGAGTTACAATTTCTTCAACAAATGATTCATATACCGACTGACTCGTGTTACTATAGAAGCTAAGTGTGTCTGTTTGTGGTTCCATATCAGATGAATTGAGCGTTGTGACTGTGGATGGAACGGCATTATAATCGATTCGAAAGAAAAGATCATGATTATTTATAAAATCTCCAGGGTTAAATATACTAGTCCGAGAAGATTCCTTGGTCTCTCGTATAACAATCTGTTTTGTCTGCAACCCGGGTGTATTTAAAAATACATTCGAATTACCAAACAAGTTTGAAAAATCACCTTGGGAATGATACTGAATTCTGAAATCATCGCCCGCACTGAAAATGTTCGCACCGTCTGTTATGGTCTGATTCGCATCCATGACCACGTTGGACACCATAACATTTGAACCAAATGAATGTGTGGGGAGGTCTGCCAGGAGCACGTTGGTCTCCTCGGTTCTGTGAACATTTGTGAAAAATTCCAAATTCTGAACTTCAAAGTTAACATTTGAGAAAAGAAACTTGGTTCCCAGATTAGAAGTCACAGACATGATGGCCATCTGATCCACCGCGATGGTGGTACCATCCCTGGGCAGGGTCACAGAGTTTCCCACCAGGTTGGAATACACTGCTGTATTATCTATAGAAAACAACTCCTTTTCCATGTACGAGAAACTTCCACCTGGGTTCTGGGGCTGCACGATGAAAGAATTCTTGGAACTTCTATTCAGATCACTAAATTCAAAGTTTCTTATGCCCCCCTCTATGGTTGTGGGATTCTGTACGGTGTCCTCATAGACAGAAACATTTGCGGACAACTTGAAGTTACTCGCGGGATCTACCGTGCTGAATATCTGATCGGTGAATAAGCTTGTACCCAGTGTGTGGTTGTACAAATCGATGTAACCAATTGAAATACCAGATTCGGAAGTTGCAAACCCAGTAAACTGGGTATTAGAGAGATTTTGATTATTTGACTGACCCACGAGGGACTGATACAAGATCTCTGTGGGTGGGGATGGAAACGAGATTCTTCTGATTTCATCATTATCAAAACACACGGTCTCACTGGCCCCTATGGTGGTGGTGAATTCACTGGGAAGTTCTATCACAGTTTCAGAAGCTTCCTGATTTTCAGACAGGACCGGAAGCCTTGTCTTTAGATACATATTTCCCAGCAGATCACCCATCTCCTTGGTCTTAAAGACATGCTTGACTGTGTTACCGAAATATGTGGTATCTGTCTGACCAAATGGGGTCTGCCTCTGGAATATAGCATTACTCGGACTCTTTGTGAACGATGGTAAAAACTTGGAATCATTACTTAACATATAACTGTTATCTTGTGGTCCTATTGCATCTAGGGTGAGGACGGCACCGGGCAGGGCCCGTCCTCTGATATCTGAAGGGTCAGAGCATACGTTGCTCGCCATTACTACTATTTGTATATTTTTAAATATTTAGGTCATTTTTCCACAGCTCGGGGATGGTCATTTTCTCCAAGATCTCCCAGTCCCTTTGCTTGTCGGCGGCCTCTTGGTTGAGCTTGAGAATGTTCTCCTCTGTATACTGCTCGGTCCTGAGGTTGAACAGGTAATCGTAGCAGGCCTTGACCTTCCGGAGTTCGAACTTCTCCATATCCACCTCGATCTGAGCTCGCTTGCGCTTGAAAACCACCAACTCCCCGTCCACCACGAGCTTTACAAACCGAGCCTTGTTCCTGGCCACCTCCGCCATGAACTTGAGCTCCCGGAGAAGATTGGCCTTGCGTTGCTTGTAGTGCTTCACGCGGACCTGCACAAAATCCAACAGGATTTCCTCTGGATTGGAATACTTCTTCATGCCCTGGTGGGTCATGAGCCACATGTTGGTGGTGTGGATGGCCTTGCTGAGTCCCAGGTCCTTCACGGGGTCGTGACCCTTGTACCCACGGATGGTAAAACTAGGACTTTCCTCTGTGCTATGATTATCATAACTGCTAATTTTACCCTTGTCCGACAGGGCATCCAGGAACTCTTTGTAGTCCTGGGTCCACTTGCCTGGTGGGAGTTCGGTCACCTTGACCGTCCCGCCGCCCGAGGTGGTGAAGCACCCCTCGGCGGTCCAGGTACCACTGTCCTTATTGCGGATGCTACCCTTGAACCCCTTGTACCATGGGACCATGGGCTCTGGCTTCTTGCCCTCCAGGCACCTCAGGATATTTTTCTTGATATCCTGGGGGTTGTAGCAAGGAATCTGGGAGCTGTATCCAGTACCAATACCATCTCCTCCATTTATCAGAATCATGGGCATGGTGGGGACATAGTACTCTGGCTCCACCGACTTTCCATCGTCATCCAGGAACTTCAGAGTACTGTTGTCCCTCTGATCAAAGATGGCCTGGGCCTCCTTGCTCAGCTTGGTAAAGATGTACCTGGGACTCGCGGCATCCTTGCCGCCCATCAGCCTGGTACCAAACTGACCACACGGCTCCAGAAGATTGATATTATTAGAACCCATGTAATTATGAGCCATACCAATGATAGTGCCCTGCAGGCTGGCCTCGCCGTGATGGTACGCCGAAACCTCTGAAATGTAACCCGAAAGCTGCGCAACCTTGATCTCCTGGGTTAGGCCACGCTTCAGGCACCCATAGATCACCTTGCGTTGGGAGGGCTTTAGGCCATCGATCATATGGGGAATGGATCGCTTCACGTCGGCCACGCTGAAGTTTACCAGGTCCCTGTTGATGAAATCAGAAATGGGCAACTTTGAGACCTCACCGTAGTTTACCTCGGGGCTGGGGGTCTTGATGTGAGTCTCCAGCCACTTCTTGCGAGCATCCGCTCGGGTCTTATCAAACGCAAGTATAACAGAACGGTTGGTCTCGGGAGTATCGGTAAAACCAACTGTGAGCTGATCAATTGCCTTGAAGTACTCCTTGGCCTCCGTGCTGGTGCTGGTACCCAGACCCTTGTAATACTTGACCTTCATACCTCTGGGGATCCTACCACCCTGCTCCTCCAACCACTTCTCATACGCCTGGTTGGTGAAGAAGCTCCTGGAGCCAGCCTTGATGATGGGAGTTACCATACTGACCACAAAACCCAGGGTCAGCAGGGATGGCCAGAAGCAGTGAATCATGTTCAGAACCAGGCCCTTGATGTGACTTCCATCCAAGTCCGCATCGGTCATGATCATCAGGCGACCATATCTGAGTTCCGAGAGATCCTTGTAGACCTTGTCCTGCTGCAATCCCAGAATCTTCTTGAGATCCGAGAACTCCTGATTGCTCATCAACTGCTTGACGCTCGCATCCCGAACGTTCTTGGGCTTACCCCTCAGTGGGAACACACCATACCTGTCCCTACCCACCACACTGAGTCCACTGATGGCCAGGGCCTTGGCCGAATCTCCCTCTGTGATTACCAGAGTGCAGTGTGCGGACTTCTGAGTACCCGCCCAGTTTGCATCATCCAGCTTGGGAACCCCCGTGATCTTGTTCTTCTTACCACCATCTGACTTCTTGAGCTCCTTTTGCTCCTTGAACAGAGCAACGGACATGAGCTCATCCTTGATACCCGTGTCCAGCACCTTTTTTACAAAGGCCGGCGTGGACTTCCAGGCGCTCCCAAACTCTGTGGCCTTGGTGGTGAGCTCAGACTTGATCTGACTACTGAAAGATGGGTTGACGATTGTACTCTTTACAAATATGAACATACTGGACTTTACGTTCATGGGCTTGAGCTTCGAGGCACCGTCCATCTTCTTCTTGGTGAGATCTGCAATGATGTCCTTGGCCAGGGAGTTGGCCACGTTGTCCACATGGGTCCCACCCTTGGTGGTGCAGATACCATTCACAAATGATACCTGGTTGAAGCCGGTGTGATTGCTCGGGGCCACCACCACATCCCAGCGATCGCAGGACAAGGCCACGGGGTTCTCGATACCCTCGTGCATCTTGGCGTAATCCAGAAGCTTTTTCACAGGGATGCGCTCATTCTGGAGAGTCACCTTCAAGTTGCCTTGCTGACATATGGCCGTATCCCACACGCGCTTTTCAATGAGCTTTACAAAGTCCGGGCTCATGGTCTCCATACCAAAGCGCTTCCAGTCGGGCCTGAAGGTGACCCTGACCTCACCATCCTTGCCCTTGTATGCCTTGGGCTTCTTGTCCATGCTATCACGTTGAATCTGCATGTTGTCCTTCCACACCCAAGTGTACTGCTTCTGATTTTCGGGATCCTTGACCATTACTTCAAACTCCTTGGAGTAAATATTAGTCAACTTGGACCCATATCCATTGCGTCCACCGGTGGTCCTGTTCTCCGTATCATCATAATTGGATGAAGTTAACAGGGTACCGAAGATGAGCTCAGGGATATAAATATCCTCGGTCTCGTGCTTGACGATGGGAATACCCTTGCCGTTGTTGGAAACCGTAACGGTCCCCATGGTATAATTGTAAACGACATCAATCTTTGTGACTTCCTTGGGATGAAGGGCATGCTGGTCCAGGGCATTGACCAGAATCTCATCAAAGATCTTCAGAAGCGCAGGGGGGTAAGTAAGATTCTTCTTTACAAACTTATCGTTATCAAGTACCCAGGAAGTCTCGGTATCAAGTTTAGTTGATCCGACATAACTGTCTGGGCGTTTGAGAACGTGCTCGAGGTGAGAGAGTTTTTCCCACTTCATCGTGGACTTATGATAGTTGTGCGTGTTATCTCTAAGCAAGGTAGGGACCTTGGGCTCTTTAATACATAAATTTACTTTTTAGTTACAGCTTCTCCAAATTCTTTCAGACCATTCCATGTGATCTGAGGCTCATCTCTGCAGAGCGTGTCAATTCGTGGGTCACTCGGTTGAACTACTAACTTATCATGTTCTGGATTATTGTAAATATCTACTGCACATTTAGACTTCTTAACCCTGTCGTCAAAAGACTCCTTCTCACGCTGGGATCCAAAATTAGTGACTATATTTCGTCCGACCGTCTCCACAAATGGTACAACTACGTCCTGAAATTCTGTACCATTGGACAGTTCATTATCGGCGCAATCATAAATCTCTCTCTGAAGTGTTCGCATAGTTTCCGATCTGCCCTTACTAGCATCTACCTTTGAGATCTTATCGGATACGCATGTGCCTATTCTATCGAGTATCGGCTGCACACTCTCCATATCCGCGCCGTCCAGAATAAGTTTAAGTCTGCCAGACACGTCATCTCTCCCGGTCAAGGCAGTCACTGGCTTAGTCATTCCGTTACTCAGCAGAATTTCAACGAGCTTTGCTATTTTTTCCTTATCAGCCGCATCACTGTCTGCACCCTCGGTGTTAGTCATATATTCGACCCTGCGAACATAACCCTCTTTAATTGATGTAACAATTATATCAACTTGGTCATCAACTACATTTCCAATATCCGTGGTACCGCTTGGTGACTCTTTTTCAGGGCTCGTGACTGGGCCGGTGACTGGGGAAGCATCGCTTTCCCTGAGTGCAAAGTACGAGGCAATTATTGCAATAACTGCAAGAATTACAAGACCTCCTATGATAGCTGGTTTCATGTTTATAATATAACACAATCTTTTTTTACCATAACTTTTCGTTGGGGTCGGCCTGAATGTGGGCCGGGGCGGGGCGGTTCTGGGGGAGCGCGGGGTCCTCCGTCTTTACCTCATCCTCGAAGCGAACCTTGAGCTTCTTGGCCGCCGGCTTGCGGACTGCGAGCATGTAGAGGGCGCCCAGGATGAGCACCATGGCCATAATAGTCATTGGAGTAACTTTCATCATTATATTATAGAAAAAGATTTAAATAATAGTATGACTGGATACATATTTAAGACTTCGGACCTGGAGGCGTGTTCGGACTACCCGGATGCATCCCTGCACTGTTCCCCTGGGGGGTGCAAGGTCTGTGGAGTTTCGGAAGATAGCGTCATGTTGTACGAAACAAAAATCACTCCACTTGTTTCTGGAAATTTTGAGGAAACAATAAAAATAAATAATTGGAAAATGATCGAGGACCATGGCGTTCTGGAAGTCACCCCGGGGTCTTTGATTTTCGATGGCGAATATTACACAAAGTCCACACCGGGTGAATATCTAGATTCCAGATTACCCGGGAATGTATATATTGCTAAACTTCCCATGGGACTCAGGGAATATTCGGGCCATGTGGTATTTTCCAGTGGGCGCGACCTGCTGGTGAAACTTGTGGACGAAGATGTGACTCTGAAAGTTCCAACTATTTATTCAAATTCAGAAGAAGACTTTTCTCTGAGAATTCATTCCGAGTTTCTCAGAGACTACGTAACCGGTGAGTATATAAAAATGTACTTAGAAGAAGACTACCCATTATGCATAGAGGACACACCGCACTTTGTGTACATCGCACCATGCCTGAACTGACCTGGTTTGGAAATTGTTATGCATGCAAGGCGCCCCTGGATATTATATTGTTTACGGAGAATGACCAAAGTTTTAAGTTTATAGAAGAACATGTTAATCTGAGAATTTTTTATGATAATGACTCCAGGTTCAAGTTTTTTGGACCCACGGCCCGGAGCGTGTGCAAGGCCTGTTTTGATAATTATAACCAGATGAAAAAGACCAGAAATATTAGAAACATAGAAAGAGGAAAGTTCCCACGTCTGAAAAAAAGTTTCCAGCAGGCCGAGCTAAAGGCGTGGTTTGGCGTCCTTAAAAAATCTTGGGAAAGTTATAATAAGTAATGTCCAGATGTATCGCAGTTGATATAGATGAAGTATTAGTACCTTTCTTACCAGAGTTAACCAAGTTTCACCAGAAAAGAGTAAAACGCAAGGTAAAAACTCCGGTCCGGTATCCGTACCACTATGCCCCTCTCTTTAAGATAAGTGAGAAGGAGTCAACCAGGTTGGTGGCCGATTTTTATAATTCTGAGGAACATTCAAACTTGAAGCCCCTGACCGGTTCCAAAGAAATTTTGGACATTCTTGCAAAAGATTACATGATAGTTGCCGTGACGGGGCGCCAGTCGTATGCCCAGGACCAGACGGAGAAACTTTTGTCTGCAAACTTTGGAAGTACCATAAGTGATATTGTTTATTGTAATCACTTTACAAGTTCTCAGAAGTCAAAGGCCGAGGTGTGTTGGAAGCTTGGGGCCGACCTTCTCATAGATGATAGCATGCAATCGTGTGCAGAGTGTTTACACAGGGACATCGGCGCTTTAAATTTTATTGGAAATCCCACGTATCCCTGGTGTGAGAAGAGTTCCATATCGGTCATAGACTGGTTCGATGTATTTAAATCTATAAATAACAGTAGGAATGGACAGCCTGGCCACACTAGAACAGGAAAAGAAAAAACAGAACGCAGCAAGCTGGTCCAAGGAACAGGAGATGATATTAAAGATATGGGCGGAGAAGGCCGCGGGGTATAGGTGGCTCCACGAGCATTCGGCCAGACATTATAGAAGATTAAATAATAGGTTCGTATATCCACAGATAGTTATCAGTACGTTGGCGGGTGTGGGTGGTTTTGGTACGACTTCGAGTGGTGAACAACATTTAAATTATTTGGGGTACGTCATAGCTGGAATGAATATATTCACGGCCCTGATGTCCTCTTTTCAGAAGTTCATTATGGCCGCAGAGAAATCAGAGACCCATGCGACCATAGCCAGACAGTTTGCTGCATATTATAGAAACATATCTTTGGAACTTTCTTTGAATCCCAGGGACAGGACGGAGTGCCTGGAACTTTGTAGGACCTGCAGGCACGAGTATGACCGTCTGATGAATGTGGCTCCCAGTGTTCCCCAGAAGATAATTAATCAATTTAAGAAAAAATTTCCCCATGCTAAAAACAAGCCAGACATAGCGAACGGTCTGAGTGATATGCACATCTGGGACCGGACCGAGGAAACAAAGTCAGAAGATGCATTCAACAAGATGCGAACATTTTATAAGTTTATGTTCAGGACCAAGGGTGCTAGCGAACCCACCACCCCCGCGCGGGATAAAAAAAATCTACCTGTATAATAAAATGGCTATCGAACAGGAGGTTGGTTCACGCATTCTGGTGTTACGTGGCAAGGCGAAGATGACTGAGGGTGGTCTGACCAAGAAGGATCTCATGATGAAGAACGGCCGCGTCGTCAGTAAGGAGATGGTGAAGCGCGGTCAGGACCCCGCGCTCAAGAAGTGGCGCCAGGCACTGAAGAAGGCTGCCACCAAGATGAAACTTCCTTACCCCACCCCCCAGGTGATGAGAGAGAACCCCGCCGTGGTGAAGGAGGCGCGCAAGATCTACAATAAAATGTAATTATTATAATAATGAAAGAACCCAAGGCTATATCTGACTGGAGGAAGTGCGTAAATTCCGCCAAGAAAAACCTGGGCATCCCCAAAAACACTTATGTGGTACTACAGGGCAAACTGCTCCGCGAAGCGCAAAAGTGTTATTGTGCAATGGGTTATTAAAAAATTTTTTACAGTTTGTTAATAATGCGCATGATCTCGTTATAGCGCGTCTTTGTTATGTTGTGGTTCCCAGCCACGTCGGGAAAGTTGAACTTGTTACCATCTATGTAGTATTTCTTGATCTTGCCCGCATTTTCCTCGGCTGCAAGGATAGCCGCAAAAAATGGGATGTACACGGTCTTGCTTCCCGAATACTTGACACCCAGAACTGCCATGAGCCTCAACAGGCGCCCAACATCCTTCATGAAGGCATCGGCGCATATGGAATCACAGTCAATCTCATTATACCATTTCATAATCTTCTTTTCACCATCGATATCAATTTTACCCGAGGCATGGTTCAGCCAACAGTAAAGAAGCCTTGAGATAATCTCGAGGTGTTCATAGCGGTTGTTACTGCTCTTGAGCTTGTACAAGTTCTTGCTGAACTCGGATTCTTTTTCCTCCTCATCTTCGAGGATGTCCTTAAGAAATTTCCTCGCAGATGTTGTGATCTGAGAATTAAGTTTCTCACCGAGCTTGGTGTTACTGGCATATTGCCTCGAGAGAAAGAACTTTTCAATCTCCTTATCCGTCAGCTTACGACTCGCACAAATGACATTAATCTTGGTAGTCATGATCTTTGAGATGATCTTGGGATCGGTGTCCTTGTAGTACTTACCATTGTATCGCACCTTACCTTGAACAAAGCGGATAAGTGAAGTGCACCGCTGTTTCCCATCCAGTGAATCAAACGCTGTATGTAAATCATTCACGGGATGGAAGTACACACCAGGGATGTCACCCACACAGTAGATGGAATCTATGATACCACTCTGCCAATTTTCGGGATGAATGACATTGCGCTGATGAATCGGGTCTAGATTGTACATACCAGACTCACAGTCCTTTACGAAATTGCGCACCGACACACTCTCGGGGGTGAAAGTAACGTTCTCGAGCACGACCATGATGTATGGGACGAAGGGGACTTGCACGTCCGTGAAAGTTGTATCCTTCCCTCAGTGGCTACCTAGGGTGTTTCCACACATTAAAAAAATTTCTCATGTAATAGTAAAATGAACTCGACCGGATTCGCCAACGTCAAGCGCCGCGTGATCTACCGCAACCCCAAGACTGGTGCGTTTTTTGTAAAGACCGCAGAGGGTCTGAAGAAGTACAGCCCCACGGCCCGCTTCCGCATGACCAACAACGGCAAGGCCCTGCGCATTACCATGAACACCCGCAACAACGTGCCTAACAAGATCCGTCCAGCCCGCGTGCGCATTTCGGCCGCGGACGCCAAAAAGAGGGCCCAGCAGCGCCGCGCCAACAAGGCCGAGGTCAGACGCGGTGCGTCCATACTGGACCGCATGATGCGTGGCCTGCGCCCCAGCACCCGCAAGGTGCGCAGCAACTACGGTAAGGCCCGTAACCTGATCCTTTCTCCCGGGGGTAGCACCCTGTTCAAGGGCAAGTCGGCGGCCACCATGGCCATGAAGAAGCGCGCCATGGGCGCCAAGCCCCGCAACGCGTCCCAGAATCTGATCAACGCCGGCTTCAACCCCCGCATCGTGCGCCAGGTGCTGGCCAAGATGAAGGCCTCGGGCAAGCCCAAGACTGCGTACAGCAAGACCACGGGCAAGCTTAAGAAGAACTAAGCGTGAACGCAAAGCCCTTCAGTTCGGACTGCTGTTCGTCCTTGGGCTTGGGCTCGGGCTCCCATAGCTTTATCTGGTCTGCGTTCCATACCAGGCCAACCTTCTTATTAAAAAAATAAACCGAGCTTACGGTTACACTCACGGCCGCGGTCCAGCCCCTGTTGTCCCCACCGGATACATCAGATGGTATGGGCTTTCCCTCTGAATTAAACAACCGCGTATTACGCGTGTGCTTAACACGGAGCCGGTCATTCTTAAAGTTGCTATTGAACATCTCCTTGATATCTTCTGGACCCATGTGTCTCTTAAAGACACTCTGACTCTTTTCGGAAATTTTTTGAATAACTTCATCTTCCATACTTCTGATTTTATCAGCCAGGGCATCGTCCTCTATGGATATTTCCAATGAAATGTTAGGATTTCCATTTGGGGGTACAAACTCCGTGAACCCAAATGGAATACTACTTCTGGGGATCATAAAGCGCAGGGCCTTATCATCCTTGCAGATGCTGAGCATCTTTCCGGTCGTATCTTTTAATTCGATAACCATTTATATTAGTTATATTTTAGTCTTTAAGCCGAGCAGGTCTCACATGGTTCCAGTGTAAACTGGATGGGCCGTGATTTGGCCTTGCTTCGAAGGTAGTACATGCCGGTCTTGAGACCCATTTTCCACGCATACATGTGCATGCTGGAGACCTTGCTCATGGTTGGCGATTCCATGAACAGATTCATGCTCTGGCTCTGGCAGATGAAGGCGCCCCTATCGGCGGCCATCTCTATGATGACCTTCTGGCTGATCTCCCAGACCGTCTTGAACACGTCCCTGACTTCCTGTGGGACTTCCACAAACCCCTGGACGGATCCGCTCGAGCGCACGATAGCATCCTTGACCTGCTTGTTCCACATGCCCAGTTCCTTGAACTTTTTCACCAGGTGCTTGTTCACCACCACAAACTCACCGGCCAGCGTTCGGCGGAGGTAAATGTTCGTGGTGTATGGCTCAAAGCACTCGTTGTTACCCAGAATCTGACTGGTGCTTGCGGTGGGCATGGGGGCCAGAAGGAGCGAATTGCGCACGCCATTCTTCATGACGTCCTGGCGGAGCTTGTCCCACTTGGCGGTCATCTCTGGCTCCACACCCCAGAGGTCAAACTGGAACTTGCCCTCGGAGAGCGGCGATCCCTGGAACTTTTCATAGGCCCCCAGCTCCTTGGCCAACTCCATGGACTCGGAGACCGCGGCATAGTAAATGTGCTCAAAAATAGACTTGTTCAGACCACGGGCCTGCTCGCTATCAAAGGCACACTCGAGCATCATGAACACATCGGCCAGGCCCTGGACTCCAATGCCTATGGGCCTGTGCTTCATGTTCGAATTCTTAGCACACTTTGTGGGGTAATAGTTCTTATCGATCACCTTGTTCAGGTTCCTGACCAACATTCTGGTGATGCTCTCAAGCTTTGTAAAATTGAAAGTGTTGTTCTTCTCATCCACAAATCTGGGCAGGGCTATGGAGGCCAGGTTACACACCGCCGTCTCGTCCTGGTCCGACACTTCCAGAATTTCCGTACACAAGTTACTGGACTTGATTACACCAATGTTCTTCTGGTTGGACTTGCGATTACATGCATCCTTGTAGAGCATGTAGGGCGTGCCGGTCTCGATCTGGGAGCGCACTATGGCCTTCCACATGCTCTCGGCCGGAATGGTCTTTCTGGCCAGTCCCCGCTGCTCGCACTCTGCGTACTTCTGGGCGAACTCATCACCGTAGAACTCGGACAGG
>Ga0180433_10009341_pt1 | contig 12020 bp, 8 predicted proteins | sample SS_ome_8_FD_132980 | JGI IMG/M metagenome (GOLD analysis project Ga0180433, IMG submission 132980) | Hypersaline lake sediment archaeal communities from the Salton Sea, California, USA - SS_1_D_1 metaG | ecosystem: Environmental > Aquatic > Non-marine Saline and Alkaline > Hypersaline > Sediment... | reverse complement strand
TCAATAATTTTGCTGTCTAAATGATCGATTACTGAAGAAAGATTGACAACTAAATTTGGATCATGAAATTCCGGTTGAGAAAAAATATTTGATAATCCGGTGTAATAATTGTCGCATTCGGAAAAAGCAACCATCACGCCTTGCTTTGATAAATCTGCAATTGTTTTGGCAAAATTTTTTACTTTTATTCGATCTTCTGCTTCTTCCTTTTTTAGCTCATCAAGAATTGCAAGTTCTTTTTCTGATAATTTTTTATTTTTATCTAAATAATTATCAATATAAAACTGATAGGCTTTTTCCGTAGGCACTCGGCCGGCGGAAGTGTGCGGTTGAAAAATAAAACCTTCTTTTTCCAGATTTGCCATTTCATTGCGGATCGTGGCCGGGCTGACAGACTCTTTTATTTTTCCAACCAATAAGCCGGAAGCAATTGGTTTTGCGTCTTTTATAAAAGTTTCAATAATCTTTTTTAGAAGTGATTTTTGGCGGTCTTTTAGCATAATAGAAATTGGAAAACTGAAATTTGAAATTAGGGTTTGCTGAAATTATTTAAAATATTTCATATTGATAAAATCACGTTTAGCAGCAACGCGCCGCGGCGCGTTGTTACTAAAACACATTTTAAAATTCTATTTTATTATAATACACAGTTTAGCACTCTGTCAAGAGGACTGCTAAAGCAGGGATTATGGATTAGTAATTAGGACCAAGGGAACAAAATCAAATAAAAAAGCGCTTCTTATAGAAACGCTCTATTTAACTGTGAATTTTTTCGCGAAAGCGTTTGAAATCATCATAGCTCATGCCTTCTCTGCCGATCGGAACTTTAGAGGTAAACCGGCCATGATTGTCTGAACCGGCTGTCATAATCAGATTGAATCGCTTGGCAATGTCAAAAAATTCTGTTGTTTCTTCTATATTATGTTTTGGCGAAAAAACTTCCATAGCGATCAAACCCGCCTCAACCAACTGGCGCAATAAAGTGTAAAATTTGGTTCTGCCTCTTTGTTCGCTATTAGTCAAACGAACCAATCGTCTCAAAGCTTCACCAGGATGCATTAGGCAAGCTTCGCCACCATAATACTTGATAAACTCAATCAATTCAGTTGGTTGCATCAGGCATTCTTCTTCGTATGGGACATAAGCACGTCCACCGCGCGAAGTTAATTGTTTACTAACCTGATATGAAATGCCGTGCTCTTTTAATAAGTAATCCCTACTCCACCAAGCTCCAAAATATGGTCCATGTGAATCAGATTCTCTTACAACTTCTTTAAAATCAACTTGGGGCAAATCCAACAGCTTCATAGTCAAGGTAAGTATACGCTCTGCGCGACGATGACGCATATCAGTAACTTCAAGTAATTTCTTTTGAAAAACTTGATTCTGATAATTTATATCATATCCACCAATATGAACTTCAACTCCATGGAACAAAGTAGAGCCTTCAAACGCCGGCATTGTATCAATTCCGATTTTTTGAGCTGTATCAAGGAATTCAGCCACTCCCATTACATTATCATGGTCAGTCAAGCAAGCTGCTTGCAATCCAGTTGCTGCCATAGCCATTATTTCCGGCGAATAAGATCCGTCAGAATACCAACTGTGCATGTGCATGTCAACTTGTGGTTTCATGTTTGCCTCCTTTTTTGTCAAGCTGCGATAACAATTCAAATTAGCAAATTATCAAAATATTGTCAATTGCCGCGATTGCATAAAAAATCAATGGCAAAAAACCATCAATCTTTTATTTTTATGTAAATTTAGCAAATTTATTGCACTACTCCGTCCTGTAATTTTCCACGTTCATCCCAGTTTAAGCTTGTTGTAACATTACTGATTGCTTTTTCAATGCTCTGCCCTGTTACTGTATCAGTACCGCTGATCTTGATATTTGATAATAAAACAGGATAAGTGCCGACTTGATTTTGGCTTGGCGTAATGCCAACTTCAAAAGCAAAACCAAAATTTTGAGCGCCTTGCGGTACGCGGCTGATTGACCAAAATATTGATTTGTCAAGAGAACTGTATTGAACCGCGTTGCCGATCGGAACATTTGATCGATCTGTCCATTTGACATTGTCTGCCAAACGAGCGGTGACAACCGCATTTTCCACATCATTAATATCATTGGTTAATTTCACAAAAACCCAATATTTTGTTTCCTGACCAACTTGTGCTGGGATCGGACCGCGCCCCAATTGATCACCTGTGCGCGCAAAATACCGCGGATAAGCTTGCAAACTTAAATTTGTATTTAGCAAAATATCAACTTGATTATTTTCAATTTCCACGTCATTGCCTTCCAATCGATATTTTACAAACAATCGGCTGGAAAGCGCGCTTTGGCTTGAGTAGGAATATTGTTTTGTTTTTACTTTTAATTTAATTTGTCCTGATTCACCGGGCTGAATAAGATTTAAATGCTCAACTTCATTAGCTGTCCAATAAACAATATTATTTTCAATTCTGCCTGCTTGTTTTTCCATTTGCGCTAAATCCCAATAATCACCAATTAGCTCAAACCCGATTTCAGCATTTTCAATACTGTATTTTCCTTGATTTTTATAATTAATTTCAAATTCCACCCAATCGCCCGGAGTTACTGCCTTGTCCGGCTTTTGGCTTTGACTAAGTTCAAACTTCGGATAAATAACTTCCAAATCCTTATTCCACTTGCTTTGCAGAAAATTAAATTCATTTGTCTGCCAATAAGCATCAGCTTTTAATTCTATTTTCCCTAATTCTGTATTGATTTTGGTTTTGATAATAAATTCCTTGCTCTGGCCCGGACCCAAGTTGGTTATTTCTAACTCCACCGGTTCAACCATAATAATATTTTGCTCATCATAATTTGGAATTACAACAGCTTTTTCAAAATTTATGTTTGAAGAAGTATTTTTTAATAAAACGCGCCAATCAATCACTTGATTATTCACTACTTTGTCCAGAGCGCTTGATTCAATTTGCAAATAGCTATCATTGATTTCATAACTTAGCACAGAATTGGTCTGAAATTGACCCCACAGTCTTTTGTCGCGCTTATCTGTTTTGAAATATGACAAACTCACGATGATATTTTGTTTTTCATCCAGCTCACCGATTACTTGTCCTGTTACGTTAATTTGACTGTTTGCGCCGGGCAAAAGGTCGCCCAATAAAAGCGTATTATCCTGCTGATTATAATCAGATTGTGAAATATTTTTTAATTTAAAATGCTTTGGAAATTTAATGCTTAAAACAGCATCTTCCAGCCGATATTCATTTTTATTATTATAATTGATTTGAAAATTTACATCTTGTCCGTTTGTAACCTGTTCAAAATTAGCAACAACTTCAAGTTCAAGTTTATTAAAAAAGTAACGCGATCCGCCAATCCACCAAAACAAGTTCAAGCCAATCAACGCAAAAATTACCAGCATAATTATAATATCCATGTAAAGATGTTTGATATTAAACTTGTAGCGCACATGCCAGCGCCGCTCCAACCGCTTGTAAGTATAAGAAATGGGGTGTTTGATTAATTTTTTAATTTTACTCATATGTTTTTTGTTTATTTGAACATTATTAATACGTGATGTACTGATTGAATACAGATATACATGATATGCGAAAACTTTTTTTCATCAGTAAATCATGTATGTAATCAGGTACATCAAGTATTAACTATACGTAGACTAAAACCCAGCCAAAGTAAATACATCACGCGTTGTCGCAATAATCTCTGCCTTGCCATCGCCATCAAGATCAGACGCAGCAACTTCCACACCACCACGCTGAGAGCTGTCAAAAGCAAAAAATTCCGGCCCATCAATCTGTCCATGGCGATTAAAACTGCGCACTTGCGGACCACCACCTTTGCCAGGACCGGTAACAATTTCATCAACTCCATCTCCGTCAATATCAGCAACAGCCACATTCACGCCACCGCGAAATCGCTCATCATAAGCAAAAAAGCCTGGATTGATCAGCCGACCGTCAGCAGCAAATACTCGCACATGCGGACCACCACCATAACCGGCGCCGGCGATTATTTCCAAATAGCCGTCGCCTTCCAGATCACCGATTGAAACATTGACTCCGCCGCGAAAATTCTTTGCATAAGCGAAAAAACCGGGGTTGATCAGCTTGCCTCTGTGATTAAAAACCCGTATATGCGGGCCGCCACCGCGCTCTGTGCCGGTGACGATTTCCATGGTGCCGTTATTGTCAAGATCGCCGACCGAAATATTGATTCCTTTATTATAATGCCGTTCGTACGGATAAAACGTGTTTAGCAAATTTCCCTTGTAATTAAAAATCTGAACTTTTGTATCATCAGCAACCACAAATTCGTTTTTTCCGTCATAATCAAGATCTTGCTCAATCACTTGATTGCCACCTTGGAACATTTCATTATACGCAAAAAAACCGGCTCGCGCAACATTGCCGTATTGATTATAAATGCGCGCGAACGAGCCGTTGAAATACGCGGCATTGGTTATTTTTCCGATCGAGCGCAGTAAAATCAAGCCGTCTTTGGCAGGAATAGTAACTCGCGAAACAAAAGTGCCGTCATTAATGCGCGGGTCCTGCGTGCCGCGGATTTTTTCATATTCAGCGCCTAGGTCAATCGTATAACTGCGACCGGTTGAATTTACCAAGACCAATCCGTTTGTAAAATCTCTGCGCCACAATCCTTCGCGCAATTGATTGCCAGAACCAAGCACGTATTCAGCTTCTCCGGCTGGCTCGCCCAGAGCTGCTTCGTATTCATCATACCACCAGATCTCATGATGCGACTGATCGCCACTGTCAAAACTGTAATACCCGTTTTGCAAAAGCGCGCTGGCCAGGCCATAGCGCATTTTTTGATAATTATCTTGATCGCCAGAATTGTCAACATTTGAATTGATAATGCCAATGGCCGGCTCTGCTCCGCGATCTAAAATATTTTTGTATCTTAGTAATGTTTGATCCCAACCATAGTCAGGAAAATGCTCAAACAAAGTGCCGTTAATATATTGATAATATCCTTCCCCGCCATTGGTTAAAATAAGTTTGTCATTACCCAGCAAATTTCTAGTGTTTTGCAAAAGCTTGGTCATGCCGATCTTCCAAGCAGAGCTGATTTTGCTGTTGGAATCAGAGCGTCCGTCATTATCAATATCAATTTGGAATTTTTGTGATAAAAACGAAACATCATCCCAAACATTGTCATAAAAAACTCCATCCCAATATCCGCTATCCACAAGTTCGTTTTTTACAAATTTTGGCAATTCATCATACCAACGCGAACCGCTTGCAGTACGCGTATAATCAGTTGGATTGATCAAAGGATTTCCCTGCCACCATTCTACTTTTCTGCCGGAAGTATCTCTTAGCCACCAGTTTGAATTTATTTTTCTGTATAATTTCTGGCGCAAACTGCCACTCAAACTGCCGGAATCTCCGCGAATATCAGCAGAAGCTAAGTATGCTAAAATTTTTATATTGGGATTATATTGTTTTATTAATTTTAAAGAATCAGGCGTAATGCGCTGCACCTCCATATCAATAATAAGAATATCCCATTTTGCCAATTCTTTGGCTTCGGAAGTCGAAATATCCCAGCGAAAAAACAAGTTGGCCACTTTTGGATAAGAATGATTTAATTGCAAATCAGCGCCATAGATTAAAAATGGCATTATTAATAATCCTGCCACTGTTACAAAAAATCCAATTGTTTTTGGTGTCATGATTTTCATGTTTTTTTAACGCACAAACTAACATTCTACGCTCTTAATAGCTTAAAGCTACGAAGGTCAAAAAGTTTGGAGAAAAATCTTTTCCTTGCAAACTTTTAGTTTGCGCGTTCAAGCCTGCAAACGAAAATTTGGAGGAAATTATAAAGAAACCAACTTCTCATAAATCTTTTCTAAACTCTCAAGATATTTTTGCTCGGAATTTTGTTTTTCAACTGATTTTCTAGCTGCTAAACCGGCTTTTTCAATTTTTTCGTCATCAAAATATATTACTTGAATTTTTTCTGTTAAATCTTTAACATTGCCGGATTTAAACAACCAGCCTGTTTTCCCGTCTTTCACCTGCTCCGGAATTCCGCCGATATCAGCGCCCAAAACAGGCTTTGCCATTGCTTTTGCTTCGAGAACTGCCACTGGATAATTTTCATACCACTCGCTCGGCACAACCACAACGCGCGATTTTGAAATTAAATTTTTCAAGCTTTGGCCTGTTTTTCGGCCGGTAAATTCCACGTTTTTCAATCCTTTTTTCTTGGTAAAATCTTTTAAATCTTTTTCAATCGGCCCGGTGCCAACTATTTTTAATTGAACTTTTGGCAAATTTTTCATTGCTTTGAGCAAAGTAAAAAGCCCTTTTTCACTGCTCAATCGGCCGACAAAAATAAGGTATTTGCCCGGCGTTGGATTTGGCTGAAAATCTTTCAAATCAAGGCTATAACGAAGATGCACAATCTTATTTTTTATGCCCCAGTCTTTTGTTTTCTTTTTCATAAACTTGCTCGGCGCAATAAAAAGATCAATTCGCTCTTTGTTAGTGGTGAAAATCCTTTGTAAATATAAATCTAAACAGCCCAAAGCACTGCCAGCGTATGAATCATATAAACATTTATGAATAATGGCATTGTAAAATTTTGTTTTTTTGCAGCGCTCGCAGATTTTATTTTGAGTAAACAGACGGCCGTTCGGACAGATTAGCTGATAATCATGCAGAGTTTGCACAACCGGAATATTATGCTTTTTTAAAACTGACAAAATCGATGGACTGAGCTGGTGCGTAAAATTATGCAAATGCGCAATATCCGGTTTTTCTTTTTTTATCAGTTTTTCCAAATTAACTTTTGCGTCACTTGACCAAACAAAATCAATTGCAGTTGAAATTTTGTCTAACAAACCTTGCTTTTTATAATAATCAATGTTTTTTACAAAATAATTGCTGTATTTTGAACTTAAGTTGAGCTTGTCTTCCATCGAAAAAACACTCACTTGATGCCCGGCTTTTTCCAAAATCTTGATGGTATCAAAAAATACGCGCTCACTGCCGCCTTTGATGTAATGAAATTTATTGATTTGAAGAATTTTCATAAGATAGAAATTGGAAACTTAAGAACTGAAGAACATAAGAACTAAAGAACATTCATGACTACGAATAACAAATATCCTACGAAATCTACGAATCTTTTGGAATAGGGAATAGTATGTACCAAGTAATTCGTAGTATTCGTATAGATTCGTTATTCGTAGTTATATTTGATATATTTTTAAATATTTTATTTTGTATTCTGGTATTTGAGTTTGTGTATTTTGAATTTTATATTTTATATTTAATATTTGCGATTCCATATTTGATATTTGGTATTTTTTAAGTATTTAATATTGTATTTTAGTATTCTAATTTGAATTTTATATTTTATATTTTATATTTGCGATTCCATATTTGATATTTGGTATTTTTTAAGTATTTAATATTGTATTTTAGTATTCTAATTTGTGTTTTTTATTTTTTATCTTTTATATTTGCGATTCCATATTTGATATTTGGTATTTGTTTACCCAGTACCGGAAGGATGACTGGTACTGGGATATTTAATATTTCCCCTTTATCCCTTTCTTGGGCTCCGAAGCTCCCAGAGCGAAGGAGGCTGTCCCTTATCAACGTCGCAGATATGCCTCATGATGCGTGACTCATAATACGTGAATAAACATCCTCATATAATTTAATCGACTTGTTAATATCAAATTTTTCCACCACCTGTTGCTGCAATTTTGCTGCCATGCGACCGGCTTCTTCTCTGTTGTCCTGCACCCAATTCAAATGCCTGACCAATTGTTCAATGCTTTTGGGCTTAAACAGCAAGCCAGTGCTTTTATGTTTTATAATTTCCGGCACGCCGCCGACATCAGTGGCAATAACAAACTTGCCAGCTGCTGCTGCTTCCAAAACAGCTAAGCTAAGTCCTTCGCTCACGCTGGGCAAAACAAAAACATCCATTTTGTCCAAATATTCGCGCACATCATTGATAAAGCCGGTAAAAACAACTTTATCTTTTAGACCAAGGTTTTTAACAATTTGTTCCAACTCGTTGCGCATCGGGCCATCGCCAACAAGGTAAAGTTGCCAATCTTTGTTTTGCAAAAAACAGCAGGCGCGAATAAGATGCTTGTGCCCTTTTTCTTTGCTCAGTCTACCGATCGAACCTATTATTAATTTCTGACTGCGAAAAATTTTTGGTTTTTTATTGTAAAACTTGTCAATATCAATGCCATTATAAATTACTTTTATTTTTGATAAACGAATTTTTTCTTTTTTAATTAAAAAATCACGAATCGCATCAGAAATTGCAATCACGTTTTTCATTTTGCGACGCGCTCTGCGACCAAGAAAGTTGCGCACTGTACCTTCGTCCAGAACATCGTGTTTGGTTGAAATAATATTTTTTAGACCGGCTTTTTCTGCTGCCATAGCGCCCCAAAAATCACCTGCAAAAAGATGCGTATGCACAATATCCGGATTTATCTGACGTAAATAATCTGCCACGCGCTCGATTACATCAAAATCAAACTTGCCTTTTTTATCAAAAACCTTGACTTTAACTCCGGCGTCTTCAAACTGCTCCACTAAATCGTTATTTTTTTTCAAAACAATCACATTAATTTCAAAACGCTTTTTGTCAATTTTGCGACAAATGTCTAAAAGCAGTTTTTCCGCGCCACCGTAAGTTAGATTGCCTATTATGTGAGTCACTTTTATCATATATTATTTTAAAATCTAAAGTCTCCGCCAGAGGCGGATCAGCCTTTGACTGATAAAGTCAAAAGTCTAAAGTCGAATTAAAAAATCAAAAATTATAATTTAAAACTTTACCTGCCTGTCGGCAGACAGGGACTCGACTTTATACTTTATACTTTAGACTTTTGACTTTTGACTGTTTGCGTACAATCTCACTCCTGCCAAGCCGACTCCGATCGGTAGCCACATCTTAGCAATAAAATACGAAGTTGAAAACATTTGAAAAAATATTACGCCACAAAGTAGCAGTATCAATGTTAACAACACTAATTTATTTTGCATTTTGCGCTCTTTCCAAAAAGCTACCAAATATTCACGCATAAAATAACTTAATAAACATATAAATGTCATAAAACCCAACGCGCCTGATTCTGTAATAATTTTCTGGATAAAGCCGTGCGCGTCCAAAGGATTGCCAAATTCAACCACAAAAACAAACGATCCGCCGACCAACGGGACAAACTGGTTCAGCCCATTGCCAATAATTGGCGAGCGCCAGAAATTATCAATAGCCGCCTCTGTCATCATCAAACGACTGGCAGTGGAATATTGAACCTCCGTGATCCTATCCCACACCAAAAAATAAAATCCAACAACCAGCAAAATTATAAGCATTATTAAAATCAAATTTTTGGCTTTTAAAATTTTGGCTTTTGAATGCCAGGACAACATCACAAAATAAATTATAAAAAAGAGCAGCAAAAGCCCCAGCCAGCCAGTACGCGAAAAAGTCAAAAGCAGTACAATAATGCAAAGTCCAGCTGCTAATAAAAACAAGCCTTTTTGTTTTATTTTTTTGCTAAAAATGTAAAGTAGCAAAATCAAAGGCAATGTGATAATCATGATTTCCGCCACAGCGTTTTGATTGCCGCCCATCAGATTGGTACCAAAAACGGAAATCGGCGATGCTCTGCGTTCAAACCAATTGCCACTGCCAAATAAAACAGATAAAATCCCCAGCAAACCGCAGATTAATCCGCCGGCAACCATGATTTGAATTATGCGCTTAAAAATTTCTTTTGATTTAATAATATTAATTGGCAATAAAATATAGCAAATATAAAAAAACAAAATCGGGCGCAGCAGATATTTCAAGGCGGGTAAAAATTCCGGATTATTGGCCATGGCAAAAGCACTGGCAATAAAAAACAATGCAAACCAAAAAATTCCAGAAAATTCGCGCAAAGCAATGGCTTTTTTATTATTATTTATAAAGCATATCAATGTACGCAAAACCATGGCAATAAAAACAAGCAGTGCCAGTAAATCAACATAAGGCACGTCAATCTGGCGCCAGACAAATAAAAATCCCCAAAACGGATACAAAAACGCGATCATATACATGCCGATCTGAGGATATTTGTAAAAAAATAAAATTATTAAAAGCCCAATATCAGCTGCCAAAATATAATTAAAATCAATCAAATTCACAAATGCCAAACTAGCTATGGCAAATAAAACAATTGCCAAAAGAAAAACTTTGGTTTCATCTAAGCGTAATCCGTTTATTTGTTTTACTCGCGCCATTTTAATTTATTTTGAAAAATCCAATTTGCAACTTTGAGCGGGTTGCGTTTGATCGCGGTGCGCGCGGTGCAGACCATCCAGTAGTTATTTTCAAATCCCAGTAAACTATCACGCGCTTTTTGCGCTTCAGAGCTAAACCAAAGCTGCTCAAAATTATCAACATCCAAAATATTTCCCATGATTACATTGTCAATAACCGATGGGTAAACATCGCCTTTTGGATCAAGATAAAAAAAGTCTTGTCCTGAAAAAGGCTCGAGCGGCCGCTTTTTGCCTGTTGCGATCTTCAAAAGCCCGTCAACAAAATACGCTCGCACCCAGTCCTTTGGATTCATGCCGGCTAAAAGTTTTTTTATTACAAATTGAAATTCTTGTTTTAATTTTTTATCATTAAAAAATTGCGCTTTTTTGTCCTGACCAAAGAAAAAATCCGATGAATGCGCAATTGCCATGGAAAATTCCAAGTCCATTTTTTGGCTCCATTTGTAAGCCTCGCTCAAATGATCCAGATTCAGATTATTCAAAGTATAAGCCAATTTAACATGTTTGATTTTTGCAATTGAACGACAAAAATTAATTGTTTCAACAACTTTTGGCCAAGCATCCTTAACGCGCCGAACATGTTCGTGCATCTGACCGATTCCGTCAACAGAAATTGAGACGGCAATATTAGGATCGATTTTTTTAATTTCAGGCAATGTTTTTTTTATTACATGCGTTAAAAATCCATTAGTGGAAATATTAATACGCGCTTTGGGGCAAGTTTTTTTGATAATTCTAATGATCTCAGACAAATCATGGCGCAAAAAAGGTTCACCACCGCTGATATTGATATCGCGCAAGGTTTTTGGCAATTTTGAATAATGCTCAGCACTGATTTCCGGAAAATCCTGGATTTGCCAAATATTGCACATGCGGCAGCGCGAATTGCAGCGATAAGTAACTGCAATCACTGCATCCACAGGTAAATTTACTTTATTTTTTACCATAAAATTTGCCTTTTATTGGCTAAAGGTTGTGCTTTGATTATAGCATAAAAAGTTAATTTAGCAAAACTCTTCTTTTGATTTTTTTCTTCCCAAAACTGGGTTTTCTTGTCCTCCGGAGCTCAATGAAATATGCGCGTAGGAGGAAACCCAGGTCCGGTGCTTTAGCGCCAATGCGACTCGCAGCTGAAGCAGCGAACCCGGCTTCAAAGCCGGTTTTGGATCTTTGTTTTTTCTTTCATCTTTCCACTTTCCCCTTTCATCTTAAATAAAAAAGACGAAACCACATTGTGATTTCGCCATATCAATTTAGAAAAAGAACAATTTAATTTACCTGGGACAAATACCAGGAATCACCAGCTCAGCCTCGCCGACCGGGTCGACAACGCCTGCCTGAACCTGATAGGCAACAGGCACGCCGTTTTCATCATGGCAATATTGGACGTCGCTAAGGGACCAGTTGCCCCAGACGCCCGTAACTCTGTCCCTACAATTGAAATCAGCCCAACCAGAGTCAACCACATCCGGATGCTGACCGCGCTCGCAAATGTGCGAAACAGTCATCTCCAGCAGGCCGCCCTGGGTGGCATTTGGCGCGTCCGTGTTCCAGGTGTACGGCGGACCACCCCAATGAGCATAAACCGACTGATCGTCAGTACGACACTCGATGTAGCAGAAGATACGACTCTGCGTACATCCCTCATCCACCTGCCCATC
>Ga0180433_10009340_pt1 | contig 12020 bp, 13 predicted proteins | sample SS_ome_8_FD_132980 | JGI IMG/M metagenome (GOLD analysis project Ga0180433, IMG submission 132980) | Hypersaline lake sediment archaeal communities from the Salton Sea, California, USA - SS_1_D_1 metaG | ecosystem: Environmental > Aquatic > Non-marine Saline and Alkaline > Hypersaline >... | reverse complement strand
GTATTGGTTTCGATATTAGCAGAGTATGTTTTCATTCAACTATGGTGAAAGAACAAACACTTAACTATATAGCGCAAGTATGCCCTAATATAGAAGAACTTTTTTTGTTCAATTGTTGCCCTCTCTCCTGTAGTTGGGGAGATTGTAAAGGCTTTAAAAATTGGAAAAATTTTAAAAATCTCAAAAAAATCAATTTGTGCTACTCATCTATTGATTTAGAGGGTCTCAACTCTATTGCTGATAATTGTCCAGTTGAAGAAATTAATTTAGCTCGTTGTAAAAGTGTTGTTTGGGATAATGTTGCATGGGAAAAATTTAAAAACCTCAAAAAAATTAATCTTTCCTATTCCAAAGTTACATCTCAAACTCTTGATAGAATAGTTCTATGTTGCCCTAAGATTGAGGAAATTAGTGCTAGATATTGTAAAAAAATCAATGAAGCTTTTGAATCTAAGATTAAAAAAGAGAAACCAGTACGCTTTAATTTTGATTTTTTTTGTTATGCTTCAAAGTATGAGAAGGAAAATAGCGCTAGATATTTAAAAAAAATGAATGAAGAGTTAGAACCTAAGAAGCATAAAATAGCTTCCTTTGATTTTGACTGGGATGGGGCCCAATCAAAATCCCAAATGAATTGGTTACGTGTGTGGAAGTCAGCAATCTACGAGTATTTTGTATCCAAAAAGTAACATTAGAGTGTTTATTGATGAAAAGAATAATATTTGATAGGTGGGGGGCACCATGTTAAGAAGGATATTTTTGTCAGTTTTCTTAGTAACAAATTTTTTTGTTATTTTGCCCATGAAAAAGGAAGCAATATGTACAATGCAGGATTCGAATAACAAGCAGCAAGAGAAAGATAAAGCTTTGTTTGCTGCTTGTAAAGCAAATAACACAAGGTTGGCTTCTGTACTTATAAGAAATTGTGCTAATGTGAATGCTGTAAATGAAAGGGGAGAATCTCTTTTAGACTGTACTTGTTGTCGTGGCAACAAAATATTTCCATTTTTAGACGAGACTATATCTTACGGCGATCCTACATATGATGAATGTGGATTTGAAGAGTTCTACGATCTTGTTCTCTGGTACGAAAAAGAGAATCTCAATACGATCAGGCTGCTTGTTGAAAATGGTGCTGCTCTTACATTCAGATATTCTGGTGAAGCGCTACTTTACAAAATGGCTAAAGGATATTTTTGCAATGTTGCTAGACTTAGAAAAGCCCTACCTATGGAGGATAAATTGCAATATATATTACAATGGATACAATCGAAACTATATTTGCGTCGTGTAGCAAAGCATATGCATTTTTATGTGAAAAAACGAACGAAGACTATGATGCAATGTATAATAAGATTTGTTCTTTGCCAATCGCTTAAAGATAATTGGGGGAACTTTGAGGATTCTTTGTTTATAAGATTAATTAACGTTGCAGAATATAACCCAGAGGTGGAAAGAGCTATTTTAGATACTTTTAAAATAGCAGAAAAAAACAAGATGATTTTGAGAAAAAAAAATCGCATTCAATTTATAAATCACTTAATTCATTGGGATATTGATAATTTTGAGGGATCATTGCAATACAGACTTGCAAATTACAAAAGCCTTCTTTTAGGTAAGAACGATGAAAAAGATCGGCGAGATTTTGTTTTAGCTATGAAAGCCTGCGAAAACAGTAAGTTCAAAATAATAATTGATGGCCAAAGTGGGTCAATAAAAGTTTTTAAATTGTTTTTCGGATAACTTTAATATTTCAAAAGCGAGGCTTCGATGAAAAAAATAACGTTAAAGAAATTACTTGTTGCTTTTAGGGGTTAAAATGTGTTTTTTATCAGTGTTAAAAAGTGTGTTGCTGTGTCTTTTGTTTGAGGTCACTTTTTTTATAGGTGCAACACAGCATATTGTGATACTTATGGGGCCCTCAAGTTCAGGGAAAAGTTGTTTAGGTGATGAATTGGCGCAGTATGAAGGTTGGTGTAAAATAGAGAAAGATGCCATTTGTTACCAAGAGCTACCGAAACTTTTTGCTCGAGTGTCCCCAGAATCTTATAAAAAAATTAGGAAAGTGATTGATGAGAAAAATATATTGCATGCTGTTATAAAGGAACAATATTGTTTTAAAGATGATGTTTCTGATAGTGCAAAGAAGGAAGCGTTGAAAGCTGTAAGTGATATTAAATCACGTCTTGATCATGGGCCGGATTCAGAAAAGTTTGCTGAAAAGTTTCACACTCGTTTGACGAAATTAATTTTTGATGAGGTAGATACTGCAATATGTAGAGGAGAGAGTATTCTTCTTGATGTATGGGGGCAAAAATCTTTTTTTACGATATTGCGAGAAAAGTATTCTAAGAAATCTATAATAAAAAGAGTGCTGCTTCACTATCCGATTACAAGATCTTATGTAGCTTTTCAAAAAAGAAATCAGATTGCGCAAGATACGAAAGACTTGAGAGGATTGCGCTTTTGGCGCTCATGGATAGAAACCAATGATATGTATTACGTATTTTCAAAAGAAAAAAAGGCGAATTATTTGTCTTTTATTTCCCGAAATGATCTTGAAAACATTCTTCATGACGTACGAAAGCGGGTAGTTCAAAAACGAGAAGGCAGAAAGAGATTTCTCTTTTCGTCTAAAGAAATGGATTTGCTCGATTTTGAGCATTATGAACGAACATGGCTCAGCGGTAAAGAAAATGATACTGATATTTTTCTTTATGCCAAGCAGGAGTATGATCTGATTATGTTGAATAATGATAGCCCTGCAAATTTAGCACGAAAAGTTAAGGAATATGCGGATAAAAATTTCTAAATTATTTTTTTACCAAGTTTTCTGGTCTCTGTAACATCTTAATTTTAGATTGCCAAGTGTTACTTCTGGTGCCTTCTTACAGCCTTTTGATAACTTTAGGATCTGCTATAATTGTGGATTAAAGTTGCAAGTGCAATAAGTTTAACTAATTTTGCCTTTTAAAATATATTTTGCCATTATCAAGCCTAATTGCTTAAATTGCAGGGCATAAAGAGCAAGATTACAACGTTTTTATTTCGATAAGAAGTTTTTTGTATGAAGAGAGCGATTTCTCGAAATTGCAGAATTGGAGATGAGATGCAGATTGAAAGACTGCAAAAAGGATTGGGGGAGGTGTTTTGGTGCTCGTGGGCGCTCTGATAGCTTGTTTTGAGAGGTGGAAGTTTTTTGCTTCAGCAAGAAATGGAGGAAGGCTTGCTTTTTTGACAAATTGTATATTTTAGTTTGACATAAGTGAAAATATGTGGCATTCTTGTATTAAGTGGATATTTTTATTAGTCGTTTAATTTAAAAGGAATAAAGTTATGGTTTCTACTCTACGAACAAAGAACGTACTGATCTTGCCACTCTTTGGTAGACATTTTGAATTGGGAGTTTGAAGGTGCGTTGTCTTTAATCCAAAGAAATAACTTCTATTTCATGATCCAGCAATAGTGCAGCAAAGATACCGTTGCCTATTTTGAGATTTTTTCCTGTTTCATCAAAAATTTTGCCACATCCACAGGTTGGACTTTTACTTTTAAGATAAGCCTTTTTTATGTTGTATTCTAGAGCTATTTTAAGGGCTTTGTGAGCTCCTTTAAGATAATTTTCGGTATAATCTTTACCATCTGTACCTATTATTCTTGCTTTTCCCTTAATAACATCTTGTCCGGTTCCGTTATGAATATTACATGTGGTTCTTGGTATTGGTTCTCCTGCTAATAATTCGGGACATACAGTGATCACTTCTGATTTGCTTAATATTTCTAGTGCCTTTTTGTTAAAAGCATTGGTGCCATTATATCGACATTTTGCTCCAATAAGACAGGCACTAATCAAAATTTTTTCTTTGTTCACAGTATTTTATCCAATTTTCTCTTTTTCTACTAGTCAGAATAAATTTTTCACAATAATAGGTAAGTCGTCTTTGCTTTTATCTCCCGAGTTGATTTTGTTCAAAAGTTCCCTTGGGGAAAGCCAAAATGATTCTATAAAGTCGTTGATGTTATAATTTGGGGTTTTATCTGTACGTATTAAGTAAATCTTCATATAGGCTGAAGCATTGTGCATTTTTGGGTTTAAACTACCAATATACTCATATGGTTCTGTGAGTATATCAATACGCAATTCTTCCATTAATTCCCTTGCTAAGGCTTGTTCGTAACTTTCCCCGGCCATAACATGACCACCCATACTTGCATCCAGATAAAGAGGGAAGATTCGTTTATCTTTTGTTCTTCGCGGTATCCACAGTTTCCCTTGTTTATTTATTAAAAAAGCATTTACAACTCTGAAGCTGGAAAGCTTGTTTGCATAAACTTCTGAACGAAGTTTTTGCCCAATTACATTATCATTTTGATCAACAATATCTAACAACTCATCTTTCATTGAAATATTTCTTTGTTTTTTGGTATCTCCAGATTATATATCGTCTTGAAGATACAATAATACGTGTGATCCTTCAAACTTTTTTTACACAAAACAAACCGGAAGCTTTTCAGAAAAAATATTTTGATAATTGATACGGTATATCTTAAATTTTCTTATACTATTTTTGCTTGTTATTGATAATTTTTTTTAGCTTATTATTATTTTTTCTTTTTTTTCTTTTAAGATATTTCAATACAGTTTCTCGGCGTCTTTCTAAAAAGTCTTCAATCAAATCATAAGGTCTATAATTATCATCTATAAGCTGAAAAAGTTTCATAGTAGGTGTCAATAAAGTAAAAAATAAAGTCCAAAAAAGTATTTTACTATTATCAACAGTTTCTCCTAAACCAGTAAGGTCAATAAAAGCGCGTATTGGATATCCAATTAATAGAGCAAGTAAAGCTGCAAGTAGAGGATTGGATATAGTAAAAGGAATCAAAGACCTTGTGCCAAAAGCTGTTACAGGATTATCTACTATTTATGATATCGTTGTATCTCTACATTTAAGTATTCTAAAAAAAACATCTCGAAAATTATCTCGGTTTAAGATCCTTATTGTCGATGTATTATCCACATCTATAAAAAGAAATCTTTCGTGATTGCATTTTTTTATCTTTTCATTTAACTTTAGGGTATTACTTTTAATTTTTTCAAAATTTAAAGACCTAGAAATAAGTAATTTATGCCTACTCTGCAAATCTCTCAGATCAACAAAAACTACATAGTCACTTACTCTTTCTTTGAAGAATTTATTTGTATTTTTAATATTTTGTAAGGATTCAGCGTTCAAGAAAGGCAAGATTTTCCATGTTGTTAGATGTTCTGGTATAAGATGCCTTACATTATTATATAGTTTTTTATAGTCAAATTCAGAGTGTTTTTGCTCTTGTTTTTTCATTGCAAAAACAGTAAAGCTATTTAAAAACAGCGTTAAAACAACTAAACTTGAAAAATGCTTTTTCATGGCAACCCCCCCTTTTTCCTTGTTCTATCTGGCAACTAGAAAAATACTACTTACTTTGTTTTTAACAAAATTGAGAAGCTGCATGCAATGGTTTTGTCTGATAACCCAGGGCAATCACATCTAAAAGCCTATAAAGATATTTCTTGTGTTGCTTATTAGCTATGATATGGTGATAATTTTTTGGGGAATTACTGAAAAAGTGATTTCCTTATTTTCTTTGAACTTGCTTGGAAAGTCATCAATGATTTTATAAATTTATAGCTTTTTTCTTCGTCTTTAAACCACCATTCTGCTAAGCCATCTTTTATTTTATACGTTTTTTTGAAAGTACCGTCGTCAAGTTCTAGGTAATCTATTTGATAGTTTTTAAATTTGTGATGAGTATCTTTAGGTAGTGAGGTGGGCGGTTTTTCCATATGTGTTGCCATAATCATTGCACAATTATCGTAGTTATTAGCTATTTCTATTCCAAGTTCGCAAACAAGTCTTTCTCCGGTGGGTCCAGTTGTACCTTTGTAAGGTTCATCGATAATTGCTAATATCTTTTTTTTGGTACTGTGATATTTTTTTACTTCATTTTTTACGCATTCGATTCTTTTAGATTCAGCTTGAAAGTATGATAAGTCCATTTCTTCTTGAGGTGTTAAGGCTGTTACTATTTTGGAGAAGTCTGTTATTCTTGCATTTTCAGCTGCAGCTATCCCAAGTTTTGATAGTAAAACGTTAAAGCCTATTGTTTTCATGAAATTAGTTTTTTCGCCACTGTTTGGACCAGTTATAATTGCTTTACAAGGAGATTTATTGCCTAAGTTTATGTTGTTGGGGACAGCCTTTTTAGTGTCTAATAGCGGAAACCATGCGTTTTTTAGATCAATTACAGGTGTTGGGTTATCTATTTTTTCTACAAAACAATATTTTATACCAGAGTTTTGATTTTCTTTAATCATAACTGCTATTGCTCGATAACCGCCAAGGCAAGCAATATTTTTTAGTAATGGTTGAAGGTTTTTATATACCTTTTTAAGTAGAAATTCTGTAGCAAGTACTGTGCCTCTTGAGTAAAATAATGATTGTTCGTTGTTAATGTTAAATGTTGGTGAATATAATAAATCAAATAATTTTTTTCCATCTTTTGTTTTTGCTATTTCATTTAAAGAGTTACTAATATTTTTTATAACCAAAATATTGTCTGTATTGTCTGTATTGTTTAATTTGTTAATGGATTTTAAAAGATCTGCTATTGCGATTAAATCTTTGTGTGATCTTGAAATATCTCTTTGAGCATTAATAGTTTTTTTGATAGTTGAAAAGCATATGAAAAATGGATAGAAATGCGGTAGCAAATTGCTAAATAGAGCAATAGGCGCAGATATTATAGGTGCTATTTTTGATTTCCAATTATTATTTAAGATAGTTATATTTTTTCGCGTGTTTTTTTTGCAGTTTGAAAGGAGTTTGTTTGCAAAAATATTGTAAAAAATAAAACGGTCGCCAAGTGTCAATTTTTTTTCATAGATTTTTCCTTTCGTGGAAACTTCCGAATTTATTCGGGAGAGGAAACGAAATAATTAAATTGTATTAATGTATTAATATAGTAGCATGGCAAAATTTAACTGTCAAAAGGGTCTGCTGGTTCAATACATATGAGACTTAAGGCGCCAACTGTTAAGCTTAAAATAGATATTTTTACAAAAAACATAGCCTTTTATACTGGGAAGGCACTTATAGAGGAAGAGTGAAAAAATAGAAAAAGCTTGTAAACATTGAAAAAAGAGCTAAAATACTTAGGCAGGGTAGCCAGGCAAATTGTGTTAGTGTTATTTGTCTTTTGTCGTTTTGTTAAAAAAATAATAGAAAATAGATTAGGTAAAAATTTTATGAAAACTATTGTTGAGATAAAATTTGGTTCCCATCTTTATGGTACGGCAACGGCAGAGTCTGATTTAGATATTAAAGGAATATATATTCCAAGTGCAAGAGATATCTTACTGCAAAGAATAAAGCCGGTTATTGTAGAAAAAAGAACTAAAACATACAGAGAAAAAAATAGACCAGAAGATGTTGATTATGAGCTTTATAGTCCGGAAAAATATTTGTCCTGTCTTGCAAAGGGACAATCTTTTGCCCTGGAGATGTTATTTGCTCCAGATTGGGCAATGATGAGCGAGCCACATCCTAAATGGTACGATATTAAAAAATTAGCCTCCAAGCTTTTGACAAAACAGGCGGCTTCTTTTGTAAATTATTGCAAACAGCAGGCGTATAAATACGGCTTAAAGGGTGCAAGGCTTGCGGCAGCCAAGCTTGCACTTGAAGCGTTAAAAAAAGCAGAGTTAAAATATGGGACTTCAGTAAAGCTGGTGACTATTATAGATATTTTAAAAAAGATATCACAAAAAGATGAAAATCTTTTTGTAAGTGATGTTTCAAAAGAAAATAACCAGAAAGAGTTATATTTTCAGATTTGCGGAAAAAAAGCTTTGCTAAACGCTTCCATAAAAAATGCGCGATTAATTGCTGAAAAAATAGTAAATGAATATGGGCAGCGAGCATCAGAAGCTGAAGAAAGTAAAGGTGCAGATTGGAAGGCATTGTCGCATGCCGTGCGTATAGGATATCAGGCAATAGAATTTCTTAAAGATCATTACATGACGTTTCCTCGGCCCGAAAGAGAGCATCTTTTGGCTATCAAACAAGGGAAAGTTGATTTTCAACTAGTCTCTCAAGAGATAGAAGATCTTTTGGTAAAAGTGCAGAAAGAAGAAAGACGGTCTACTTTACCAGAGACCTATGATCAAAATTTGATAGATAATTTTATCGAACAGCTTTATTTAGAGCAGGTGTTAGAAGTAAAAAAAAATAATTTTTGAAAAATTATTCATCAAAAGTTTTACGTCGCATTTTTTTTATCTCTCCTCGCCATTTCTTCTTTTGCAAGCGTTTCTCCCTTTCTTTTTTAGGCACTTTTGTTTTTATACGTTTTTTTGGAACAGAAAGTGCTTTGCGAACTATGGCCGTAAGATGTGCAAGTGCATTTTTTTTATTTTGTACTTGGGATCTGGATTCACTATTATGGATTACGAGGTAGCCATCTGTAGTTAAACGTGATTCAAGGTTTTTTAGTACACGTGCTTTGAGAGTTTCTGGCAAAGCAGAAGTTTCTTTTACGTTCCAACGAATTGTAACACGAGTTTCTGTTTTATTTACGTGTTGGCCTCCTGGGCCACCAGATCGACTTGTAGTTATTTCTAGTTCATGATAGGGGATTGTGGTACCATTTTTGATGGTAATATCGTTCATAGATTTTCTCCAGTTTAATATGTTTTTTACAAGAGAGAGATTATTCTCACTTTTTATTTATAACATAAGTTTTTTTGGAAAAAATAAAAAGTAGATTTTGTTTAGAGGGGGCGAATGGGGCAAAGCATTGGATCCAATGGTTGGCAGGAGCGATTGTGAGAAATGGCTGCTTGTTTCTAGGTCTTTTAGACGAAGAAAAGATAAATATTCCTAAAAAATTAAATCTTCAAAATATAGATAAATATGTAAATGATATATCGCAAAACATGCGTATTCGTGGTATAACAAAGGAAGATTTTTTTAAAGAAGCACAGAAAATTTGAACTACGATTTACTTGGGCTTGAGGATTTTTATTATGCAATTGTTACTCGAATTCAGGAGCAAACCAAAAGGGATAATAAGTTTATTATTAACAGTTTTTATGTGCTTTAGTTTTTATACTCCCTGTTTTGCAGGTAAAGCAAAATCGAATGTAGAAATAAAAGAGAGTGTTGCACCAGAAAAAAGATTGGTTGACCTTATTCTTATTCTTTCTGGAAGATTTACCAATAGTAAGGGCGAAAAGTTGGTTGAGTGGACATAGTTGGGGAAAAAATGACCCAAAGATAGGCTTTTGCAAGTACCCTTTTTTCTCTGTATTTTTAAAAGAGTAAATATAATATAATCTTAATTTTTAGGGGGAACGATGAAATTCAAGAAGATTTTTGCAGGAGTTATTTTTGGCTGTTTGTTGCTAACTAGTGCAAATCATATTCAAGCCAAGGGAAGGCTTAAGCGAGCATTGGCAGGTACTTTTTTAGGAGGGCTCGCTGGCGGTGCCCTTGGATTTGGAGTTGGAGTATTAAGTGTAATTGGAGTGGGAGCTTGTTGTCCTTGTTGTGTTATAATTCCTGTAATAGGGGCCTGTGTATTAGGAACTGGGACAGGTGCTGTATCAGGTGGTGTTGTAGGAGCTGTGACGGCGAAAGATGGTGCAGAGACGGTTGATAAAGTCAAAAAAGCTAAAAAAACAAAAAACTCTTGAGTTTTATGTATCAATTTTGTTAAAAAAAATAATAAGTAATAAGTAATTTATAATTTTTATTATGTGGGGAGTAGTTATGAAGGGACAAAAAGTTATTTTTTTGTATTTTATTGTAAGTTTACTTATGATTTCTTCTTGTAGGTTTACGACTAAAGAGGTTGTAAAAAAAACAGATTCTGAGCAAGAGACTAAAAAGGTGCAAGTAAAAGGGGATCTTCCAACTGTGGCAATTGTCACCACGGGGGGAACTATAGCAGAAAAAAGGGATACTAAAACAGGGGGACTTGTTCCTGTGGTATCAGGCAAAGATCTTTTAGAGGCAATTCCAGGGCTTGATAAGATAGCTAAAATAAAAGTTATTGAATTTTCTGATATAGATAGCTCTCAAATGACTCCTGAAATTTGGAGTAATTTAAGCAAAAAAGTAGATGAGGTATTACAAGATAAAAAAATAAAAGGGGTTGTCGTAACCCACGGTACTGATACCATGGCCGAAGGGGCATACTTTTTGGATCTTACGTTACAGAGTAAAAAACCAGTTGTGTTTGTTGGGGCAATGAGAGGGGCATCGAGTCTTTCTCCTGATGGACCAGATAACATATACAATGCAATATTGCAGGTTACCTCTCCAGAAGCTCAGCACTTTGGAGTAACAGTGACGTTGAATCAATACATAAATTCCGCAAGCTATGTAAGAAAAACAAATACGACAAATGTTCAGACTTTTAATTCAGGAAATAGGGGGTACTTGGGGTATATTGCAATGGGAAAAGTACACAAGCTTAACGACAGAATTTGTGGTAAAAAAATAAAGTTACCAGAAAAGTTAGCAAAAGTGATATTGATAAAAACATTTGCAGGTGACGATGGGACACTTGTAAAATATGCGGTCGATACCGGGGCGCGTGGATTAGTAATTGAAGGTGTTGGTGCAGGCAATGTTAACAAACAGGTTTACAAAGTAATAGAATATGCATTGAGTAAAAAAATTATTGTAGTGATTGCAACTCGAGTATTTAATGGTGCAGTATATCCAATATATGGTGATGAAGGTGGTGGCGAAAAGTTGCAAAAAATAGGTGCTATTTTGGCTGGTGATTTACCTGGGCCAAAAGCAAGATTATTACTTATGCTTGGATTATCCAATGGTTTAAGCAAAAAAGAAATTGCGAACTATTTTGAATATTAGGTGTTTATTACTCGCCAAATTCAAAGCCTTCAAAGACTTTGAATTTACAATCTTTATCTTGCCATGCATCTTTTGGCAAACCAGCTTTAATGCTTAAATGTTCCAACATGGTAGGAACATCCCAACCCTCGCCTGGTGCAACCTGTGGAAGAAATACAGCGCCCTTTTTAGTTTTATCTACTATTTTTTCTAGGGTAACCCCGTGTTTTCCAATTACAATGTCATGATAGCTTTTTATTGGCTCAGGTGGGGTAAGTACGGTGATAGAAATAGTTATAGTATCAAGTTCTTTTTTGGTAATTGGCGAAAAGCGAGGATCACGAAATGCTGATGATTGTGCTATCTTAGGGACTAATTTGTACAAGGGAGTATTAGAAGTAATGTTGCCGATGCAACCGCGTAATTTTTTTCCCCGTTTTGTTTGTATGTGTAGTGTGACAAAAACTCCTGATTTTGTTTTAAGATTTTCGGTTATTTCAAAATTATTGTCTAATTTTTTATCTGGTAATAGTTGTTCAGTTATCGCGTTACGGGCAAGTTTTAATAATACCTGTTTTTCTTGTGGGGACAGTTTTGATCTGCATACTAAACCAGCATAGCAGACGAAGTTTTTTGCTGACGTTACTTGCGAGAGTTTTGAAAGACCTGTTACTTGGTTGTTTTTTGTTTTTATTTGTGCAGAGTTATAATAACTTGCAAGTGTACATTCAACACTCCCTAAAGCCCCTATTGCTATTAATTTTAAGAGAATTTTTATAGGGTTTTTGCCACAAATAGTAGCTTTTGTTTTTGTGATAGTTGAGTTAAATTCTTGATAAGAAGTCTTGAGTATTGCTTCAACTGCTGTGATATCAGATGTTATTGCATTAGCAAATGAAGGGGTATAGCCAAATCTTTCTCCATAATGGGTAAAATCAGAGCTTATAATAATTAAAGTTTTTTTATTATTACTTAATAATTTTTTTAGTGTTTTTGCAACTGTTTTGAAGTCTTTTTCTGAGAGTTTCCCAATAATTAATGGAACAAGCGAAAAGTTTTTTAAGCAAAACTGTAAAAAGGGGAGTTGTATTTCCAGTGAGTGCTCTTTTTGATAAATAT
>Ga0180433_10009339_pt1 | contig 12020 bp, 11 predicted proteins | sample SS_ome_8_FD_132980 | JGI IMG/M metagenome (GOLD analysis project Ga0180433, IMG submission 132980) | Hypersaline lake sediment archaeal communities from the Salton Sea, California, USA - SS_1_D_1 metaG | ecosystem: Environmental > Aquatic > Non-marine Saline and Alkaline > Hypersaline >... | reverse complement strand
CCGTCGAGCCCGGCCATGGAGCTATATAAAGATGTTTGAGCGATTTACAGAGCGGGCGAGAAAGGTGATGGCCCTGGCCAATCAGGAGGCCCAGCGGTTCAATCACGAGTACATCGGCACCGAGCACATACTCCTGGGCCTGGTCAAGGAGGGCACCGGCGTCGGCCCGAACGTGCTGAAGAACCTCGGCGTGGACCTGCACAAGGTCCGCATGGAGGTCGAGAAGCTCGTGAAGACCGGCCCGGACATGGTCACCCTGGTGCCGGAGAAACGGGAGGAGGTGACCACCGAGGGCGGCCTGGACGTCCAGACCAACTACGACCGTCTCGCCGAGGCCGTTCCGGCGCTGCGCAACGGCAATATCCTGGTCAGCCTGTTCATCGATCCGGACATCGAGCAGATCAAGGCCAGCGCCCGGCTGCAAGCCGATTATGTCGAGATCCATACCGGGATGTACGCCGAGGCCAAGGATGCCCAGGAGGAGGCCGATGAGCTGGAGAAGATCCGCCATGCCTGCGGCATCGCCGCCCGGCTGGGCTTCGGAGTGGCCGCCGGACACGGCCTGACCTATCAGAACGTGCGGCCCATCGCCGCCATCCCCGAGGTCGAGGAGCTCAACATCGGGCACACCATCGTCTCCCGGGCCGTTATGACCGGCATGGAGCGGGCCGTCCGGGAGATGCTGGAGATCATCCACGGTTCCTGACGATTAGAATTGTATTGACTTGCCCGGGAGGCCTGATTATATTGGAAATTCATGTCGTCAAGCTGTGACTATCACTGGCTCCCGGAACTGCACCGTCGCCGGACCTTTATCCCCCCGGGAGCTGCTGGATTGAAGAGGCTAAACGAGGTCAGCTTATGAGAAAACGCTTTCGCTGGAGAATCGTCATCGTGGTGCTGGCCCTGCTGCTGGCGGCCTGGTACCTGTATCCCACTATCCGGCTGGGCATGTTATCGGCCGAGGCCCGCGATCAGATGGAGCCCGAGGCCCTCTATGGTCTGGAGAAGAAGGCCATCAAGCTGGGGCTGGACCTCAAGGGCGGCATGCACGTGGTCATGGAGGTGGACCGGGAGAACCTGACCGACGAGGAGGCCGAGGACGCCCTCGACCGGGCTCTGGAGATCCTGCGCAACCGGGTGGACGAGTTCGGCGTGGCCGAGCCGGTCATTCAGAAGCAGGGCAGCGACCGGATCATCGTCGAGCTGCCCGGCATCCAGGACGAGGCCCGGGCCAAGAAGCTTATCGGCCGCACCGCCCTGCTGGAGTTCAAGATCGTTCAGGATCCGGATATCTTCCACTCGGTGCTGACCAAGATCGACGCCGCCCTGGTCAAGGCCGGAGATATTGAAGAAGGCCAGGAGACGCCGGCGGAAGCCGCCGAGACCACGCCCGAAGAAGAACCGGCCGAGGAGACGCCGGACCTGTTCGAGGACGAGCTGACCCCCGAGGCGGAAACCCCCCAGGAGGATCTGCTGGCCGAGAAGCCCTTCTCCGCCCGCCTGTTGGGCATGGGCCGTGAGGGGGAGCTGCCGACCGATTATTTCGTCCGGCCCGATGACTACGCCCGGGTCGATGCGATGATGGACAAACCGGTCGTCCAGGCGCAGATCCCGGGCGATGCCCAGCTGGCCTGGTCCAGCGATGTGGAAATCATACAGGATCAGGAATTTCGCCGCCTGTACCTGCTCAAAAAGAAGGCCGAGTTCACCGGCAAGACGCTGAAAAACGCCCGCGTGGAGATCGGCCAGGGCATGGACCTGAAGACGGCCAACAAGCCCTACGTGACGCTGGAGCTGAACAAGGAAGGCGCCCGGGCCATGGCCCGGACCAGCGCCGCCAATATCGGCAAACGGCTGGCCATCGTGCTGGACCACAACGTCTTCAGTGCCCCGGTCATCGAGGAGAAGATCCCCACCGGTCAGGCCCGGATCACCGGCGGTTTCGACATGAACGAGGCCCGGGATCTGGCCATCGTCCTGCGGGCCGGCGCGCTGCCGGCGCCGGTGGAAATCATCGAAGAGCGCACCGTGGGACCCTCTCTGGGCGCCGACTCCATCCACATGGGCGTGCGGGCTGCTCTCATCGGTCTGGCCATCGTGGCCCTGTTCATGGTCATCTATTATAAATTCGCCGGCCTGATCGCCGATCTGGCCCTGGTGCTGAACATTTTCTTCGTCATGTCCGTGCTGGCCGGGCTGGGAGCCACCCTGACCCTGCCGGGTATCGCCGGCATCATCCTGACCATCGGTATGTCGGTGGACGCCAACGTGCTCATCTTCGAACGCATCCGCGAGGAGCTGCGGGCCGGCAAAACGGTTCTGGCCTCTATCGACAGCGGTTATTCGCGGGCCTTCCGGACCATTCTGGACGCCAACGTGACCACCCTGATCACGGCTGTGGTGCTCTACCAGTTCGGCACCGGGCCGATCAAGGGCTTCGCCGTAACCCTGTCGATCGGCATCGTGGCCAGCATGTTTACGGCCATCGTCATCACCCGGATGATCTTTCATTTTCTGTATGAACCTCGGCCCCAGGCCAGGATCAGCATCTAGCCATCGAGAACATCCTGTCGCGAAGACATCGTCGCACCAGCAGGCATCCTTCATTCATTCCACAGGTGAGAGAACGTGCAAATTCTGACCAACACACAGATCGATTTTGTGGCCAAGCGTAAGGTGGCCTTCATCATCTCCGCCATCCTCATCGGCATCGGCCTGATCTCCCTGATCGCTCACGGGGGCCCGTCGCTGAGCATCGACTTCGCCGGCGGAACGCTTCTGCAGATCCAGTTCGAGAAGGATCTCTCCGTTCAGCAGATTCGCGATTCTCTGGAGAAGATCGGCTGGGGAGACGCCGAGATCCAGAAGTTCGCCCAGGGCAGGGAGTTTCTCATCCGGGTGAAGAAGCAGGAGATGGGCACCACGGTGGGCGACGAGATCAAAGCGGCCTTCACCAAAGACTTTCCCGACAATGCCTTCCAGGTTCGCCGGGAGGAGAAGGTGGGACCCAAGATCGGGGAGGAGCTGCGCGGCAAGGCCGTGTGGGCCATTCTCTATGCCATGCTGGGCATTCTCATCTACATCTCCTGGCGTTTCGAGTTCAAATTCGCGGTAGGCGCCATCGCCGCCCTGTTCCATGACGTGCTCATCACCCTGGGTATCTTCTCGGTGCTGAACAAAGAGATCTCCCTGGCCATCGTGGCCGCCCTGCTGACCATTGTGGGGTATTCCCTGAATGACACCATCGTGGTCTTCGACCGCATCCGGGAGGATCTGGGCATCATGCGGGGGAAGAGCTACGGCGATATCATCAACGCCAGCATCAATCAGACCCTCAGCCGGACGATCATCACCTCCCTGACCACCCTGGTAGTGGTCATCTGCCTGTTCGTCCTGGGGGGCGAGGTCATCCGGGATTTCGCCTTCGCCCTGATGGTCGGCGTCATCGTAGGAACCTATTCCTCCATCTTCGTGGCCAGCCCGGTGCTGCTGGAATGGCACAGCCGCCTGCTGGCCAGGAAAAAATAAGCTGTTGACATGTTCGAGACTATCGGACAGGTCATCGGACTGATTTTCTTTTTCCTCTTCCTCGTCCTCGGGATTGCGGTGATTCCTCTCGGCTTCCCGGGGACGTTTGTCATCTTCGCCGACGCCCTGGTCTACGGCCTGATCACCGGGTTCCGGGGCGCCATCACCTGGCCGGTCCTGCTCATTCTGCTGGGCCTGGCGGTGCTCTCCGAGCTGTTCGAATTCCTCCTGGGAACGTTTACCACCCTCAGATTCGGCGCCTCACGGTGGGGCGTCGTAGGCACTTTGATCGGCGGCATCCTCGGCGCCGCCTGGGGATCGGCCCTGCTGCCGGTGGTGGGCACGGTCCTGGGCGCGCTGGCCGGAGCTTTCCTGGGCGCTTTCATCCTGGAGATGATCCATCGGTCCGACCAATCCCGGGCCGCCCGGGCCGGCACCGGCGCCTTCGTGGGCCGCATTCTGGGCACGGCCATGAACCTTTCCTGCGCCATCGCCATGGCGGCCATCATCCTGGTTCGCCTGCTGTAACATCCTTCCTGAAAAATTCCTTGACATTCACCCGGCGAGATGGTATATTTTCTACGGCTATGTGAAAGTGTTCACAAGCCCATAATGCATTGACTGTTATGGACATGAAGAACAAGAAAGCTTCCGACGCCACGGTCACCCGGCTGTCCCGATACTACCGCTCGCTGGTCCACTTAGAGACGCAGGGTGTGGCCATGGTCTCCTCCAAAGCGCTGGCCCGCCGCGACGGCATCTCGCCGGCCCAGGTGAGAAAGGATCTGTCCTGTTTCGGGCAATTCGGTACCCGGGGCCAGGGATATCCGGTGGCCGAGCTCAAGGAGGCCATCTCTCGCATTTTAGGGCTGTATCGAACCTGGAATGTGGCGCTGGTGGGGGTCGGCTATCTGGGGGTGTCTCTGCTTGCCTATCGTGAGTTCAAGGCGCAGGGATTTCACATCGTGGCCGCCTTCGACAACGACCCGGAAAAGATCGGAAAGAAGAGGAGGAATGTGATCATCCGGGACATTCGCACCCTGCCCGAGGTGGTCAAGAAACTCGATATCGAGATGGCCATCGTAACCGTGCCCCAGGACGCCGCCCAATCGGTGGTTGACCTGCTGGTCCGGTCAGGCTTGAAGATGATCCTGAATTTCGCTCCGGTCAGCCTGAGGGCGCCGGTCGGGGTGGTGATCCGCAACGTCAATATCGCCATCGAGCTGGAGGCTCTCAGCTATCATCTGGCCTCCGGCGGGTGAGTGCATGAAAACGGCGGCCGCGTTCTCCAGCGGGCCGCCGATAGTACCCCGTTCACCAGTCTTTCTCGCCGGCGCTCTACCGAGGGCGCCGGATCTTTATGCGCCTGTATCTGCCGAGCGGCCGTTCACCGGCCGTACAATTGCCTCCGGCGCGCCTCCAGCAAATCGTCCTTCATGCCGGCAAAACCCGCCGCCGTGAGCAGCTCCACGTTCCTGGCGGCGGCCTCCTGAAAGATCCCCCGCAACCGTTCCTTCCACCGCCAATCCCGCGGCAGATGATGGTCCAGGATCAGCTTGCGGACCCCTGTTCCGGACAAAATCTCCTTCAGACAGCTCAGGGCTTGCCGAAAGCTCCTCATATCGACCTTCTTCCCCAGCAGATAAGTGGACGGCCCGTCGCAGAAGATCACCTCCGGGTCCTGGTCGAGCAGGAAACGGACCTGCGATTCCTCGACCGGCCCCTGCACATCGGAGGTATGCACGAAGGTGCCGTCCTCACGGATGGAGACCTCCACCACCGTCCCCCGGTTCTTTCCCGGACCATGCGGCACGGCCGGGGAGAACTGCAGCCGGGTGTCGCCGAAGGAGTAGGTCTTGCCATCGGCGATGAGCAGTTCCCGGGGCAGCCCCTTGATCCGCCGGAGAAACTTCTCCGCCCGGGCTATCTGATTGCGGTTCATGTGCTCCCGGGGATCCTTGAGAATCACCGTTTTCCCTTTGAAGATCCGGGGTTCCTCGGGATTGAAGTGGTCGAAGTGATAGTGGGTCAGGATGATGATATCGGAATGTTCGGCGTAATCCTTGATCTTGGCCCAGTGGTCCTTTTTCCGCTCCACCTCTATGGGATGGGGTGGCAGACCGAACCGCCGGGAGGCCAGATCGACGCCCGGGTCGATCAGCAGGATGCAGTCACGGGTCACCACCGAGGTGGCCATGCCGCGGGTTCCCAGGCTCTCGAAGGCCAGCGGCTTGATGTTCATGAACACGACCTCCGCTATTGGATATCGGCCTGATCAGCGGTGCATGGAGATTCCCAGACTCATCAGATCCCGGGCTACGCGGGTGTTGGGAAAGACGGCCCGGGCTTCTTCCAGGAGCACCCTGGCGCTGCGGTATCGCTGACTGATATGACTGAGAAGCAGCAGCCGGACGCCGGCCTCTTTGGCGTCGCGGGCCGCGCCGGCCGCCGTGGAATGGCCCATCTGGCGTGCATCCTCGGCCAGCTCCTGGGCGAACATGCCGTCGTGGACCAGCACATCGGCTCCCCGGGCCAGCTGGATCACCGCCTGGCAGGGCCGCGTGTCCAGGGCGTGGACGAACTTTCGGCCCGGACGCGGCGGGCCGAGGACCTCCTTGGGTTCGATCACCCGTCCATCCGCCAGAGTCACCTCCCGGCCCCGCTGCAGCTTTCCGAACAGGGGACCCTCCGGAACACCCAGCTCCCCGGCCCGCTGAAGGTTGAATTCTCCCGGCCGGTCTTCCTCGATGAACGCATAGCCCAGGGCGAAGATGCTGTGATCCATGGGGCTGGCCGTGACCTGGTAGCCTTCTCCCTGATGCACCAGCCCGCCCTCGCTCTCCTGCACCGTCAGTCCGTACTGGTGATGGAACCGGAAGGTCTTCCGGGCCACCCGGACGAACTGCTCCAGGCCGGGGGGGCCGAAGATGGTCAGCGGCTTGTCCCTGGAGAGCAGAGACATGGTCATCAGCAGGCCGGGGAGCCCGGCCAGATGATCCCCGTGCAGATGGGAGATAAAGATCTTGGTCAGGCGTCCGTATCCCACGCGGGCCCGGCGCATCTGCAGCTGGGTGCCCTCGCCGCAGTCGAACAGCAGCATCTCGCCCTCTCGAATCAGGACGGTGGCCGGCAGGGACCGCCGTGTGATAAAAATGGCCCCGCCGGTGCCCAAAGTGACGATTCTCATCTCCATGATATCTCTCTCCGCGGCCGAAACGGCCCGGTCCGGCGCCTACATTTCCGGTTCCACCTGGATGTTCCGCTGGGTGAAATGAACGATATAGATCCCGATGAAAAAAAAGGTCACCGCCAGCAGCATGCCGATGATCAGAACCATGGCCGCCAGACTGAGCAGATCCTGCCAGCCGTCCCGTGAGCGGCCGGTGACCTGCGCCCAGACGACGCTGTCGTAGAACATCTTGCCGGCGAAGACGATGAACAGAAGAATACCCAGAGCGCTGCGGGTGAAGTCGATCGGCAGGTGCATCCGGCGCCGCAGGGGATAGAGCAGCCAGGCGACCAGGACCCATTTGGCCGCCTCGAGGATCATTCGGATCGTCTTGTTCCGGCGCAGGATCGACATGGCTTGCTTCTTCCGGGATCTTCACCGGACCGGCGCGCTCTCCGCCGCCTTCAGGAGCCCGACACTCTCGCCGGCGCCTCAGGCCAGATCCACCATCGTCCGGCGCCGTCCCTGATAGGTGGCAATCTGCGTATATCCCACTCTCTTAACCAGATCCACGGCCCGGTCGAAATCCATGCCCACCTCCCGGGGATGATGGGCGTCCGATCCCAGGGTGACCGGCACGTCATACCGGCGGCACAGTCTCAGGATCTCCTCGCTGGGATAGATCTCCCGGCAGGGCTTGCGCAGGCCCGAGGTGTTCACCTCCACGCAGACGTCCGCCTCGGCGATGGCCTGGACCGTTTGTTCCAGCAGCTCGTCGATCTTTGGCTGGGTCCAGTGATTGAACTTCTTGATCAAGTCCATGTGACCCATGACATCGAACAGGCCGCTGCGGGCCGAGCGCTGGACGAGCTGGAAATAGTCCCGATGGGCCTGCGCGGCCTCGCGGCCCTGATAATGATCGGGATACAGGCGGGTATCGTCGAATCGCCAGTCTCTGATGATGTGCACCGAACCGTAGACGTAGTCGAACTCATACCGGTCCAGAAGCCGGCGCAGATCCTCCTCGTGTCCGGGGACGAAATCGGCCTCCACGCCCAGGCGGATGCGCGGCCGGGAGTATCGTTTCTGAAGCGCCCGGACCTGTTCGACATAGAGAGGAAGCTGGTCGGCGGCCATGGCCAGCTGAGGGTCCTGCACGTGAAAGGTGGGGGCGTGATCGTTGAAACCCATCTCCTCCAGATCCTTCTCCACGGCCGTCCGGACATACTCTTCCATCTCCCCGACGGCATGACCGCAGAGCGCGGTATGAATATGATAATCGACCAGCATAAACTCCAAACCTCCAAGAGAATGCCCCCAACGCAACCACGGCGCCCGGGGCTCTCGCCGGCAGGAATTTCCTCGGCGGCGGCCACGATCGGCGGAGAACGGTTTTCAAGAGAACCGCCTCTCAGGCCGCCATGAACAGCGGCCGGTCAGAACAGGCCCAGTTGTTCCTGCGCCTCGCCTTCGCCTTCCTCCCCGAAGATGCGCACCTGTCCGAAGACGCCGTCGAAACCGGGCTCGATGTGGAGTTGGCCCTTTCGCATCCTCAGAATGCCCTCTCCGATCCGCTCCGGAAGATCGGCTCGAAGCTGATCCTCGGGTAGATCCATGAGGATCTGAAATTCCGGTCCAAAGCGCTGTATCAGATGATCGTAGGTGGACCGTACGGTCACCGTATCGACGCCCTTCCCGACGGCTTCGGCGATGATCTCGGCCAGCGGAACCAGGTGCGTGCAGGGAATGGCCCCGGGGGGGACGTACCCCTCCGGCCGGTCGGCCAGCTCCTCGACCCGGTGCATCACCCCGATGGTCAGCCGCTGACCGCATTGAGGGCAGCGGTCCTGCTGGCTCATCGATTCCCGGGGCGAGAGGACCACATCGCACTTGCGGTGCCCATCGTAATGATATTTCCCCTCCTGGGGAAAAAACTCGATCGTTTTCAAGAACTTGCCGTTATCCCGGTTCTTGATGGCGGCCATGATGGCGTCATAGTCCAGCTCGGTCTCGAACACATTGGCCTCCCGGCCGATCTTGGCCGGCGAGTGGGCGTCCGAGTTGGACAGCAGACAGAAACGGTCCAGGGCGCTGAGCCGCCAGTTCATCGGCGGATCGGAGGACAATCCGGTCTCCACGGCGTAGATATGGTCGATGAGATCCCCGAAGCATTCCTCGGCGCTGTCGAACCCGGCATTGGCGCCCAGTATGGAAAACCAGGGCGTCCAGATATGTGCCGGGATGACCATGCAGCGCTCATCAACATCCAGGACCATCCTGAGCAGATCCCGGGCACTCAGCTTGAGCTGCGGTCGTCCGTCCGAGCCCAGCTTTCCATAGCCCTGCAGGCGAGCGTTGATCCTCTCGACCGCCTCGAACCCGGGGGCAAAAATGAGTGTGTGCATCCGTTTCCCGGAGCCCCCGGCGTAGAAATTATTGCACACCTCGGCGGTGAGAATGAAGTGGGTGTTTTCTTTAATGAATAGACCGTTGCCCAGTGGCTTGAGCTGTTCCTTCAGCTCCGCCAGGTAGAACGGATGGGTGAAGTCGCCGGTGCCCATCAGGGTGATCCCCTTGATCTCGGCATACCGGCTGAGATGTTCGACATCCATCTCACCGCTGGTGGCGCGGCTATATTTGGAATGGATGTGAAAATCGGCGATGAATCTGGGCATAGACACTCTCCGGGCAACCAGAAAGCCCTCTGTTCGTATAATGCATTAGACATAACATAGGCCATCACCTGACCGATATCAAGGAAAAAGCGGTCGGTGGATTTTGATTGACATAAGACCATTCCTGTCGTATTCTTTGGCCGGCAGAAGAGTCATCAGCTACATCTCCGGTCCGTCCGTGATCGAGAGGGACCAAAACCGCTCAAGGGAGGGGAAAGAGACCATGAAAATCCACCGATCTATCGCTGTTCTGCTGCTGCCTCTGGCCCTGGTGATGATGACCGGTCACCGCTCAGAGGCCATGCTGGTCCGGGCCGGAGAGGATGTGTTCGTCTCCCAGGAGGAATCCCTGTCGGAGGATATGGCCCTGTTCGCCTCGACCATCTCGGTCGATGGATATGTCGATGCGGACGTCATCGCCTTCTGCAAGAGTCTGGTGATCACCGGGGTGATCAATTACGATCTGCAGGGCGGCGCCGAGACGATCGACCTGACCGGCCAGGTGGGCGACGACTTCCGGGCAGGCGGCCGATACGTGGACGTGCGGGGACCGGTGGGCGACGACGCCATCGTTTTCTGCGAGCGGTTCACCCTAGGCAGCAGCGGCCGGATAGGGGGAGAGGCCCGGGTGTGGTGCTCTGAGGCCTATTTTCAGGGCGACGTGGACGGGAATCTGCGGGCCAGCTGCGGTCGCGCCGAGGCCCACGGACACGTCGGCGGCAATCTGGCCATCGAGGCGTCATCGATCAAAATCTCCGGTCCGGTGGACGGCAACGCCGATCTCAAGGCCGCCACCATCGTGCTGCTGCCCGGATGCGTCATCAGCGGCGGCCTGGTATACAGCAGCCCGCAGGAGATCGAGATACAGGAGGGCGCCCGGGTGGAGGGACCGATCGAACGCCGCGAGGTCGAGGTGGAGGCGGAGGAGAAAGAGACGATAGAGGAGTTTCTGGCCGGCATGGGCGCCATCTGGGTCTTTCTCAAGGTGGCCTTTTTCGTCGGCCAGATCATCGTCGGCCTGATCCTGCTGGGCCTGTTCCGGAGATTTTCGGTCGCCGCGGCCGCCTCCTTCTCGGGCCATATCTGGAAGAGCCTGGGAATCGGGATCGTCTTCACCTGCTGCGCCATCATCGCTTCCCTGATCTTGCCCTTCACCGTTATCGGCCTGCCACTGGCCATCATGCTGATCTGTTTCTCGCTGATTATCTGGTACCTGGCCTCTATCGTGGTCGGCCTGTCCGTGGGCGGTCTGATGGTCGGCGCTTTCAAAGAACGGCGCACCGGACGCCTGATCGGCGGTCTGATCCTGGGGCTGCTCATCCTCCGGGCGCTGAGCTTCATCCCCATTCTGGGATTCCTGATCCAGCTGTTCGTCGTCCTGGCCGGCATGGGGGCCATCCTCATCTCGCTGAAATCCGCGCCCGGCGGAGGACAGGGGAGAGGACAGGGCTAAGAGATTCAGCACCGGGGTCAGCACCAACCGCGAAGAGCCCTCCGGATCGTTCGGAGGGCTCTTTTTATGATGGGTGGTTGCTTATTTTTATTTCAAATTAAAGCGCGCCACTCAACCACTCCCCTCCCGTTGTGCTTGTTTTCATGCTGGCACGGTCGGGAAATTTGAAACGAAAATAAACAACCTCTCATCTTCGTTCATCAAGGGAAAACGAGAGGGATCTATCTTTATTCAAAATTTCCCGCTCCCCTTTTCTTCTGTTCATCAAGGAAAATGAGGGGTTGTCTCTCTGAATTTCAAATTTCTCGCCCCCTCCACCAACAAATTAAACGCACACCGTGTGGAGGAAGGGAAGGGAGGAACACTTTAATTTGAAATGAAGAGAGACAACCCCTCATCACTCACCATTGCATGCCCAGATCCCCCAAGACCTTCAATATTTCCTCCGTCACCACATCGACCACCCCCTCATCCAACTCACCGGTCGCTTCCAAGCCGCTGCCGCCGTTCTCCCGCCCGCAGGTGCCGCACTGGCTGCAGGTGGCCACGTTCTCGCCCAGTCCCAGCTGGGACCGCATGGCCTCCAGACGCCGGACCTCCTCCGGCGGCAGGGTGCGGATATTGCCCAGCTGGCGGGCCGCCAGGGTCACCTGGGCGGCATGCTCGACCTTCTCCAGCTTGCGGTAGGCGCCGGTCAGATCCGGTCCCACCGTCAGGGTGCCGTGACGGTCGAGGATGAGGGCGTCGTGTGTCCGGATCAGCTCGCGGACCGCCTCCCGCCCTTTCTCGGTCGAAGGGGTGGCATATTGGGTCGTGGGGATGGTCCCCATGGTCAGGACCACCTCGGGAATGACGCACTGGGCCAGGGAGATGCCGGCCACGGTGAAGGCGGTGGCCAGCGGCGGATGGGCATGGATGACCGCGCCCACGTCCGGGCGCTGCCCGTACACCTCCAGATGCATGGGCAGCTCGGAGGAGGGCCGTTGAGAAGCATCTTCTGACCCCTGAGCGGTTCCGGCCGGCCGGCCCTGGCGATCGACGATGACCAGATCCTCCGGCCCCATCTCGCCCAGGCAGACGCCCGAGGGGGTGATCAGCATCCGCTCGCCATCCAGCAGGACGCTGATATTGCCGTCGGTGGCGGCCACGTAGCCGCGCTGATACATCTTCTCCCCGACGGCCACCATCTGTT
>Ga0180433_10009338_pt1 | contig 12021 bp, 10 predicted proteins | sample SS_ome_8_FD_132980 | JGI IMG/M metagenome (GOLD analysis project Ga0180433, IMG submission 132980) | Hypersaline lake sediment archaeal communities from the Salton Sea, California, USA - SS_1_D_1 metaG | ecosystem: Environmental > Aquatic > Non-marine Saline and Alkaline > Hypersaline >... | reverse complement strand
TGTATGCCGCATCCTCTATCCCGGCATCGGCGGCGTAAAATCTGAGCATCCTCTCCTCGTGATGCGCGGAGGAGTGGAGGCCGGAGGTCATGAGCAGCAAAAGCGGCACTAGGATGATGCCAGCCAGGATTATCACCACCAGGACCCACATCAGGGCGAATCCGGCCTCATCATTCCTCAGTTTGATGTTCTTTCTATTAAGCATGCTCCTCATACCACATACCCGAGCTAGGAATTAGGTCTGGGTTCAATATTATATGTCCTGGTCGCAATCTCGTCTCCAACCTGTGCTGTTATCACCAGGGTGAGCACATTCCCCTCCCAGGTGATATTAGTCTCATCTGGGTCAATATATTTAGCCACAAGCATGGTCTCTTGGCTAACACCGTTAGAATAGTCACGCCATAGTTCCTTGAGCCCCCCGGAGCCGTCTTCAAGAGTGTAAACAACCTGGTGCGTATCGCCTTCCCAATCAATCCAGTCTAGGGTGAGCCGGTCAGTGCCATCAACCGTAACGTCGTAAGCCTGTACCGCATCGCGGCTGACGCTGAAGCCGGCGTTCTGCACCTGGGTGTAGGCAGTCATATAATTGCTATTGCGCTCAGGCACCGTAATCAGCTGAAAGATAACGGCTGCAGCAGCAACAACTACGAAGCTAGCGATGCCTATAGCTACCACCAGCTCCACCATTGTGAAACCCTTTTGGTTCAAAGGCCTGTCGCTCATCGATTTACCTTATAGCTTACGGTGGTGAGTACCAGATCACCGTCGTAATAAATCTCGACCGTCACCTTCTGAAGGCCCAAGTCCCCCGAAGGTAAAGGTTGATATGTATCCGGGTCAATAGGCACGGCACTAACATAAATAGTGTACCCAGTGGGAGGGATGATATTCACATTTACTAGACCTTGATAATACTGGGTCGGAGAAACGCCTTCATCATAATCGGGGCAGCTTTCATCGTAGTAATCACAGCTCTTAATGTACTCCAGCGTGGCTCGAGTCAGGCTCTCAGCGGTGGTGTTCTCACTGACGCTATGTGTAGTTTTGTGGCTGACATTCAGGGCGATAAACAGGCTAACTGCTATTGCCGCGAAAACAGTCAAAGCTATCAGGACTTCGACCAGGGTCAGCCCCTTTTGGTTGCCTAGTCTCTTCACTCGATTTGCCCCATCAAATCATATATTGGTGTAATCACGGAGAGGGCGATGAAGCCTACCGCTACCCCAACCCCAATGATTAATAAAGGACCCAACATTGCCGTGGCTCTGCCAACGGCCCTGTCTGTCTCCGTCTCATAGAAATCGGCCATTGTTTCAAGGTTTGCTTCCAGGCGACCGCTCTGCTCGCCAACAGCTACCACCTGGCCGAAGAGGGGCGGAAATACTGGCTGCTCTTGAAGCGCCTGGGACATCGATACTCCGGCATGGACATCGGAGTGCACCTTCACCAGCGCCTCCTTCATCTGGGCATGATCCGTGGTCTGGATAACCAGCTCCAGGGCCTCGGTCAAGGTAATCCCGCCCCGAATCAGGACAGCCAGGGTCCTTGCCAATCGAGACATTGTCCCCATGACAACGATCTTACCCATCACCGGCAGTCGCCATACTGTGGAATCCTTTGTCCTTTTCCCTGCCGGTGTTTTGAAATACCACCAGCCAAGGAAGAGGAGACATGCCAAGCTGAGCACAATATACACAATGGCGGCATTGACGAAATCGGACAAACCCAACATCATCCTGGTGAAGATAGGGAGGTCCCCGCCATAGGCTTCGAAGAGGCCGCTCAGTGCTGGTATAACAAAGCCGAACACTATGCCGGCAGCGACGACAGCAACCGCAATCACAAAGGTGGGATAAATCATGGCCCCCCTGACCTTACTGGTAACGGCAGCCTCCTTCTCCATATGTATCGTTATGTCTTTCAGCATCTGCTCCAGGTTGCCGACTTCCTCCCCCACTCTGGCCATGCGCATAAAGAATGGCGAAAACACCTTGGGATGCCGGGAACAGGCCTCGGAGAAGGGGCTCCCTGTCTCTACATCTCCGATCAGTTGCCGAATCACCTTCTTCATGCCGGTCTTCTCGGTTCGCTGGTAGAGCATATGTAATGCAGGTATAATAGCAATCCCAGAGCCAAGCAGGGTGGCCATGTCGCGGGCAAAAGCGACCACATCATTACGGCTTACCCGGGAGAATAAAGGTAGAGCTTCATCCAGGGTGGGAGCGGTCAATTTTTTCTGCAGGCTGACGATGGTCATATTGGATTGCCAGAGCACAGTCTCGGCAGCCTGCTCGGAGGCGGCCTCCAACTCTCCAGCGGTCATGTTACCTTCGGCGTTGTAAGCTACATACTTAAACCACATCGCGTCTCCCCATTATGTCAAGTTCGTAAAAATAAAAAAAGGTTTGAGGAGCGTTGGCGCCGCCCAAACCAGTGTTCTTATTTTTTTATTTGTGTTTTATAACATAGCAGGTATTTCTGAATTTGTCAATATCAAATCAACTCAGCCGATGGTAAAGACGTGACGGATTACTTCCCTAGGGGTAGTTATCCCATCCTTTACCTTGAGCATGCCATCACGGCGCATAGTGATCAATCCTTCTTTTGCAGCCTGTTCCCTAACCTCCAAGGCTCCTTCCTTGCGGTTCACTATCCGCCTTATTTCATCAGTCATGGGGATCAGTTCGAAAACCCCGATCCTGCCCGAAAAGCCAGTATTAGAGCAGAGGGTGCAACCATTGCCATAGGCGAATTCTGCTTTTTCTTCCCCTAGCTCCTGCTGATAAGCCATTGCTTCGGCCTCTGTTGCTGGCTTCATCTGTTGACAATGAGGGCACAACTTCCTCACCAGGCGCTGTGACATAGCGGCAATAACTGCTGAGGTAACCAGGAAGGGTTCCACTCCGAAATCTAACAGGCGAACTATGGCGCCGGCAGCATCATTGGCGTGGATCGATGTCAGCACCAGGTGCCCGGTGAGGGCAGCCTGGATTGCTGTATTTGCCGTCTCTGCATCTCGAATCTCACCGAGGAGGATAACATCGGGGTCGAGGCGCATTATCGCTCGCAGCCCACTTGCAAAGGTGATCTCTGCTGGTCGATTAACCTGAATCTGGCGTATCCCCTCGAATTGATATTCAATGGGATCCTCGATGGTCATAATATTTAGCTCTTTGGCATCGAGGCGGCTCACCGAGGCATAGAGGGTTGTGGTCTTGCCTGAGCCGGTTGGGCCGCTGATCATGATCATGCCAAAGGGGGAATCGATAGCCTTTTGATAGATTTCAAGGGCAGAAGGTGGCATTCCCAGATCGGAGAGCTGTATCAGAGACAGGGACTTGTCCAACACGCGCATCACTGCCATCTCCCCGTGAGAGGTGCCTATGGTGGCAACGCGAAAATCCACCTCTCGGCCAGCAATTGTGGCGCTGAATTGACCATCTTGAGACCGCCTGCGTTCGGCAATGTTCATGCTGGACATTACCTTGATTCTGGTGAGCAGCGCTGAGTGTACTTCGTGAGGGAGTGAGACGGTATCATGAAGGATGCCATCGATCCTGTAGCGGACTTGGACCTGGTCCTCCTCAGGGACAATATGGATATCTGATGCCCTGTCCTTTATTGCCTGAGCGAGCAGCATCTCCACTGCGCGCACAACCGGGGCGTGGCTGATTGCATCCATGGTAAGATGGGGCTCTATCGCCACCCTTGCCTGAGTGCTGGATAGCAACTGTCTAACTTCCTTCTCGATCTTAGTGGTCAATTTATATTGGCTGTCTATCGCTTCCTGAATGCCCCCGTGGAGAGGGATGATTGGCTTGATTCTTTTCTTGGTCAATGCGGCAAGGGTGTCGATGAGGTGCAGGTTATCGGGGTCCTCCATGGCCACTGTCAGGGTGTCACCTTCGACTAATATAGGTAGGACATTGTGCTCCCGGGCCACCTCCTCCGGGATCAATCCCAAAGCAGCGGTTTGGCTCTGCGTCTGCTTCAAGTCAACAGCAGGAACATTGAGTTGGAAGCTAAGCACGGTGGCAAGGGTCTCAGGGCTGATGAGACGTTGTTCTAGGAGAACATCCTTCAAATCCTTGTCGGAGTCCTTAGCAGCCTCCCGGGCGGCTTCAAGCTGTTCAGAAGTGATAAAGGAGCCCTCCAATAAGAGCTCGTCTATCTGCTTTCTAGCCTCCTCTTCCCTGCGCTTTTCTTCAGCCATATCCCGCACCCTCGTGTACTATATGTTGCCGCATTCTGCTCCATGATCCCAAGTTTAAAACTAAAGACTGTAGCATACGAATGTGTCTATATTTAAGCATATTTAGACAGAAAAGTCAATCTTGGTATAGGAGTTCCAGCTAGCAGCCGGTAGTTTGGCCGTACCTGGGCCAACTTGACGCTGCGTTAGCGATTTGTTAAACTTCCTCGATACGTTTGCTATAAAACATGGATGCCTGCTTGGGCTGAGAAATATGGCAGATATGTCCTCGTGTCACACCGTTACTTAGAACGTGCCGATCGCTGGTTCAAGAAGCATGGTGATTGCTGCCCTCGTTGGGATTCTATATTTACCGACATGTAAAAGCAGTTCATCGGAGGAGCAGCCAGTTCTCTATACTCTTGCTCACAAGCAGCATTATGTATTATGATAGGAGTTCAAGAGAGGAGGCGATCATGAATGGTGATAGCGTCACTGCTCTGCGTCAGAATCATGCTTTGGAGCACGCTACCATAAGCCTATTGATCAGGAAACTGGGTTTAAATGTTAGGCTGATTGGCCGGGCGACTCCTACAGGCTTCTATATTTATGGTGATGCTCCTACTGAAGCCGTTCAGGAGGCTGCTCAAGAGGGCTTGGCTCGATTGCAGCGGGGTGAGAGCCAGTTGGCGCTGTCTCCCCTTTGTGGCACGAACATTTCCGTGGCCGGGATAATGGCGGGGACAGCCTGTTTTCTTGCTTTGAGGGGCAAGAAGCAGGGATGGCGGCTGCCCCTGGCAATCCTGGCGGCAACGTGGGCTATTATTGCAGCCCAGCCCATCGGCAGAATTGCTCAAAAGTATCTCACAACCTCGGCAGATCTCTACGGTGTCAGCATTAAGCGGATCACGCGGCGGGGTACGGGCACTCGGATTCTTCACCGGATAGAAACCACTCGAGAACTGGCGATGGAGTAGAGCTGCTGCCCCCCAGCAGCGAACCCGTGCTACTTAAAGACCTCCAACACTAGATCACATGTCTCTTTGGTGTCCATCTTAAATATTACACGCCACTGCTCGCCTCTCCTCTCTTGGACCTAGATAGGCTACAGTCGATGGTCACTTTCACTTGCCAGTGGTCTTAGCTAGGTGTTAAAATGGGGCATGGCAGATGTGAACTTGTCCCTGTAGCTCAGTGGATAGAGCAACTGCCTTCTAAGCAGTGGGCCGCTGGTTCGAATCCAGCCAGGGACGCCAGATGCCCAAATCAGCTACGAAAAACACCCACTGCCTCCCCCATCCCCGGCCCACGGCCGGGTTTTTTTGCGAAAAACACCCACTGCTTTGGCAAAAAGTGTCACCGATGGGGGGACAAAATGGCAGAGAAGTTCGAAGAAGAACTGGAAATGATCATCCGGCGAAAGAGCCGGCAGAGCGAGCTCGAAAACCTCCTGCGCGGCTACCGGATCTGCGCCCGGAGCGAGGGAAAGAGCGAAAACACGATCAGGGCCACCGAGACGGCGATCACCTCGCTGGGAGACTTCCTCCGCTCCAACCGCTTATCAACGGACGCGGCCGAGATCGGCCCCCACCAGATACGCTCGTTCATCCTCCACCTGGGGCAGGTGAGGGCGTATGCGCACCACCCGTACAGCAGGCCCCGGGAGAGGGGGCTATCAGGGCACACCGTGAACAGCTACCTCAGGGCGGTAAGGGCCTTCTTCTCGTGGCTCCTTAAGGAGGAGATCCTCAGCTCGAGCCCCTTTCCCCGGGTGAAGGTGCCCCCCGCCCCGAGGAAGGTGATCCCACCTTCTCCCCGGCGCAGCTCAAGGCGCTGCTTTTGCAGGTGGACACCTCGAAGCCGACGGGGTTCAGGGGCTGGACGATGGTTCTCACCCTGCTTGACAGTGGACTCCGGGCGGGCGAGCTGGTGGGGGCTCAGGATCGAGGACCTCAATCTGGAGGAGGGCACTCTCAGGGTATACGGCAAAGGGGGGAAGGGAGAGGCTGGTCCCCATCGGCGCCAGGGTGCAGAGGGCGATCTGGAACTACCTGGAGCGCCACCGCCTGGAGCCGGCGACTCCCATGTCAACCACCCTGTTCCTGACCCAGGGCGGGGAGGCGGTGCAGCATGGCCTAGCTCTCCTGCAGAGCCAAGCCCTCCAGAACCACCAGAAGAGCCGGAGCCGGCCCCACCAGCGCCGACACCCCCACCCGCACCAGCACCTGCCCCTGGGGAACCCGATGATGAAGGACCTTTGGGCCTGGCTCCCGGCGCTTGGGCAGGAATAGGCATCGGAATAGCCTTGGCGGTTGCTCTTATGCTGTGTCTGGTATTTCGCCAGAGGCTTAGGCCTGGCGAGCGGTAGCTAGAATTGGTTAAATTTTAAAACCGACGTCGAAGAGGCTATGTCTTCCCAAAAGGGATACCGAGCCTCTTCGTTGTGGATTGCACGTTATGACGTTTCGTTTGGTAGGCTCAAGATTCATTCCAATCGCAGATTGCTTCCCACTTCTGTCACACCCAAGGGAGCACCACCAAGCGGGGATTGGGTACTCTGGCTCTAGCTTCCTGAAGTCGAATTGCGTCCAACAATTAAGGAAGATGCAAGCCGCCTTTGCTCTTTTGGGACCACTGCCGGATTGCATGCTCTAAGGCAATCCACCAATCATCTTTTGGTATTCATTCTCCGTGAAAGCACGATGGGTATCGGTGTGCACATAGCCAAGCGAACCGATAGATAGGGCGGCCTTGGCCACCGTTTCGTCGTTTGGCGCTTCCACCACGAACATCGTATCGTACTGGCGCATCCCCATCACAGCATAGAACGTTTTGACCTCAACACCCATGGCACGGAAGCTTTGCTTAGCCGCCTCAACCCGCTTAGGGCTCTCCTTGATGTTCTTTACGCCATGCTCGGTAAAACCGAAGAACATGATATAAGTGGCCATCGCGAGACCTCCTTCATCCTCAATTTTCCACACCAACCACCGCACAGCAGACGGTGGATACCCTAGCTGCATCAACCACATTCAAGTATCTGTATGACAAAGGCTCCTCCGTCGATGCCCTTGTCCAGTTTCAACTATCGCGTCTACTATGAGAAGTAGCTTAACCGTTCAACCCCTTTAGTCTTTGAAGCCCAGGGCAAAGCGCCACCCGGTGAGCGGCGATGTCTTGAATACCACGTCCTTCGGCAGGCCAGGGTCCTCGGTCAAGATCAACTCCGTGTCCGAATGGAGCGCTACCTCACCCGCTTCATTAACCGCATAAAACACCATGTCGTCTGATAGCCCCAATTCTTCGGAAAGAGTGTTGCTCAAATCTTCCAAGAAAATCGAGACTCCAAGCCCACCGATGACTTCCCCATCCTTCATCACCGGCACCGCAGCAACTAGCGACTTCTTGCCGGTTGCCTTGCTAACCACTAAGTACCCAAGCACCTCATTACCGGATATGAGGCTAGGGAAGTAAGCCCGATCCGAAAGGTTCTGGTCCGTCTTGCCTTGCTCCACGGTGAAATACGAACCGTCCGGCAACACAAACCACACGATGGCAGGCACCAGATCCTGTTCAATGCCCCTGAGCAGGCTTACCATCTCTTCCCAATCTCCAGATTGGACCTCCTGCGTGATGGCGAGAGCTTCCATCGGGGTCACATAGCCTTTAATGTGGCTATCCGCAAGCGCCGCAAGCGCAGAAACCCCCATCTCCGTATCCATCTTGTCGGAATCCTCTCCTCCCTCACACCCCAAAGCAGCCACGAGCAACGCCAAACACAATCCCAGGATAACGCTGGTTTTCTTTACCGCAAGCTCCTTTCTCGTCTCCAGTCCCAAATATCCATTCCAACTCAGCACAAAACTTGCCTATCGCTGTCACATGTAATCACAACCGCGTCCTTTGTGATTCTTCTCTATCTCACCACGTCTGGCAACACGCATAGGACAACTTTCGACAGTCACGCGACTGTATTGTAGAACTACAGAACTACGGCAAGTTTACCCTAATTTTAGGCAGCTCGCAATAGTAGCCGAGAATGGCAAAAGACTCATTGGGGATAAGGACAAGAGGCCAAAATATGGCGATTACCTGGCAAGCAAGTATCTGGCCACCAAGGAGATGGGCGAGAAGTAGGCCCAGCCAGCGGATTTGGAGAGGACAGGCCACTTTCTTCGGTTCGCCAACTCCATCGTTGCACTTAATGACGACTTGTTGGATCACAATCCGATGTTTTGTTACCTATGACGCAATGTAAAACTGGTCTGTTGGGTTTCATCACACTTTGATCGCCAAGCATGAAGTGATAGCTCAATAACTCAAGAGCTTCTCTGCTATCATTCCGAGCATGAACCCAAGAGTTGCCCCCACTGCTGGAGTCCAATGGTTTTTGAGTTTAGCCATTGGCGCTATGTCCTGAAATACTAGATAGAGTATTGCTCCCGCGGAGAACAACATTAGCGAAGCAACGAGTTGGTCGTGGCCAGCTAGAACTGAGTAACCAAAAACGGCAGCAGCCATGCCCGCCAAGCTGAACGGGACAAGTATCAACAAAGATCTGTTAGACGAGAAGCCACTAGCAAGCAAATCCCCGAAGGAATTATAGGCCTCAGGTAGGTTTTGCATCCCTATGAGTAAAGCTAGCAGTAGACCTGTTTCCCTATCAGTTGAGAAAATGGCACCTAAAGCAATAGCCTCAGGAATGAAATCCATTAGCATAGCCATGAGCTGCGCTGCTCTTCCACCATGCCGACCAATGAATCTGTCCAGAAAGAGGAAACAGACTACACCGAGAAAAAACACACCAGTAAGAAGGGGCAAGGACAGCAATTCTATTCCCTTGGGCGCTAGCACAAAGGCGACTGCAGCCACAAGTACCCCGCCACCAAAGGCGACGATGCCGTGAGAGATCTCCCTACCCAAATCGCTCTGAGGGAATATGTTTGCCCTTGCCAGAAATCCGCCAACGACTACTGTGGTGCCGGATGCCAACGAATACAAGATTACCTTTGTGATCTCTTCCACGGCTTTCAGTATAACACTGTGAATCGTCAGCGAAAATGGGATACATTTAATACATATTACAGAAGTTAGTGGACGCTCTTGGGCTTGGTCCCCAAATTCATCCCCCGTGTCCGTAGCTGAGTGTCAATCTGACGCTGGGGTCGTGACACAGAGCCAAGAATCAGCCCTGCTTTCATCCCATGGTAACACTGCATTCGTATTACCACGTCTGAAGCCGCTAAATGACTAGCGATTCGTGCAGTGCCAAATGGTTAGGCAAGGGCTCGGGGTCTTGCATGGTGGGGTATAGTGTGTTATACTTTTAGCAGGATCGGGTGCACGAGCCTTTTTATTCCCCGGGGAAACTTCATCCCACAACCAGACTAATACCTTCCCTGCATTCGTAGGCAACTTCCATTTGTGCTTCCAAACGATGTCCGCCGTAAAGTCCACCAGAGCCAGAGACAGCGGGAGCAGAAAGCGCATCGGCAGCCGTGAAGGGTATGCAAGCAAGGTAGTACATCTATAAACAAAAGTTGTGGAAAAGGCAGGTGACTTTCAGGAATGGCTTCCAAGACGTTTAGAGATATGGACCAGATTCCGCAGGCCGATGAGGAGCTTGCAAACGTTGGTGGCGAGTACCTTGGCGACCAGAGTGCTGAGGATGAGCAGCCAGCAGAGGCTAAAGGCCCCGCTTTGCCGACTGAACGGGGGATGCTGGACAACTTGGTAACACTTTACCTTGCTGAATCCGGTCAGACGCCGCTGCTCAATGTTGGGCAGGAGAAGCGGCTGGGTCGAGAGATAGAGCAGGGAGAGTATCTGAGCAGGCTGGAACAGGAATGGGTGGCTGAGTATGGTAATCGACCCTCTGAAACCGACTTATTGTGCGCCCTTGTAGAGCGGTTTTCTGGGGCATCCGAGCTATTTGAAGCACTGTGCCGGCATCTCGAGCTTTCTCAAGCACTTGCTATCGCAGACAGAGTGCGCAACTCGGCGCTCCGCGAGGCAATCGACGGCCGCATCGACCCGCAACTCGCCGACGCTATAGCCGAAGTTACCGCGTCAAGCAGACCTCGAACTACAGAGGCCTTGATTCAACTCTCGCTGGACACCCGGTTGATACCCTGGCATCTACTGAGAGAGGCAGGTCAGATGACCTCGGTGGCGCAGTTTCAAGAGGTGCTGCGATCATCGGAATTCCGCTACTGGCTGGAGAAACACCAGCAGCAAGTCGACCTGCACTTCGAGCAGATCAAGGGGAGAGCACGAAAAGCAGCTGATCACTTGGTTCGGGCCAACCTGCGCCTGGTGATCAGTATAGCCAAGAAATATGCGGGCCACGGCATGCCCTTCCTCGACCTTGTTCAGGAGGGCAATATCGGGCTAATGCATGCAGCTAGAAAGTTCGACTATCGCAGAGGCTACAAGTTCAGCACCTACGCTACGTGGTGGATTCGGCAGGCGATAGGCCGGGGGATAGCCGACCAGTCACGCACTGTGCGGCTGCCAGTGCATATCCAGGAAAACACCTCTAAGTTGGCCAAGGTGAGGCAGCGATTGGGCCAGGAGTACGGCCGGAAGCCGACGGGCGAGGAGCTGGCTGAGGAAATGGGAATCCCTTCTGAGAAGATCGACCAGCTTGCGGAGGTCGGGGCGCGGCAGCCCATCTCTCTGGAAACGCCCATAGGTGATGAGAATGGAGGGAGTGAGCTTGGCGACTTACTTGCGGACGAGGCAACGCCTGGACCCGAGGAGCAAGCGGCCGAAAGCCTCTTCAAGGAAGAGCTAAGGAGTGCTGTGGCCTTGTTGCCCCCCCGGGAACGCCGCGTTATCGAATTGCGGTTTGGACTGCAGGACGGACGCAGCCGCACCCTGGAGGAGGTCGGTGCGGAGTTCGGGATCACGAGGGAGCGAGTACGTCAGATTGAACACAAGGCGCTGAACGAGCTACGTCAGTCAAGCCGCAGCCGTAAGCTCAAAGAATACCTCTAGCATCTTATTAGCATTCGATCTGACGGAGTGGTAAACGCTACATTTCACAGTGTGTCACGCTTGCATGTAATTCTACAAGTCTACACTGTGCTGTTGCTGGTTGCGCAAGCGGGCACTATAATGCGATTGCCTGCTGCAGCACGAGCAGCATTGGGAGACAACCGTATGAAGCGGCCCAGAATCGGCGTCAATTTCTATAAGGTTATTGTAGGCGTTGGCTTTTCATTGCTTTGGGCTAAGGTCATGTATCTGGCGTGGCCCAATCCTTCCTACGTAACTTTCATTTGGTTCTATCTGATAATAGGAAGCGTGCTGCTGAAGTGGGTCTTTTTCGGGGCTATTGACCGGATATATCTCAAGATAAGGCTCGGCGCCGCGCAAAAGGAACTCGATGAGTCGGGAATGCGCGTTGAGGAATCGGGTAGAGTGAGCCAACAAGAACTTGGCCAACAGGTAAGCCTTGAGAAGATCGACAAGGCTGCGTTCGATGAGAAACTAAAACAGCTTCAACAGGAAGTCTCAGCATTTGGCAGTATGGTCGAGAGGGCCATGGAGCGCTCGATTGAAAGCATCACCAAAAGGGACATAAGGCTTGCCGCAGATGTCATCGCGGAAGACAACAGGTTGGATCAGAGACGCTTCATGATCGAAGGCGGCTGCATCCAGCTGATTGCTTCGGGTCATGCCACTGATAGCGAACTGCGTACCATAGTTGCCGTCCTAGGCATCGCCACTGAGCTGGAGCGCATGGGTGACTACGCCAAGGGAATCGCCAATATCACGTTGATGATGGGTGAGGAGCCAAGTTTAGAGCTGCCGGTGGAAAT
>Ga0180433_10009337_pt1 | contig 12021 bp, 10 predicted proteins | sample SS_ome_8_FD_132980 | JGI IMG/M metagenome (GOLD analysis project Ga0180433, IMG submission 132980) | Hypersaline lake sediment archaeal communities from the Salton Sea, California, USA - SS_1_D_1 metaG | ecosystem: Environmental > Aquatic > Non-marine Saline and Alkaline > Hypersaline >... | reverse complement strand
GATTCAGAAAGACTCATCGTCCGCATAGCCAGCCTGGCTATCCTTCCGGTCCCGGTATGCATAACAGAATCCTTTGGCGGTGTGACCGATCCTGTAAGGATATATTGGCCGGGAATTTCCCTTTTATCGACTTCAGAACGAACTGCATCCCAAAGAACTGGTGCCATTTGCCACTCATCTATTAGTCTTGGGGTCTCACCTTCAAGCAATATAGAAGGATTCGCATCCGCAATTTTCATAAAGTTCTTACTTTGGTCCGGATCCTGCATTTTAAGAATGCTTTTTGAGTGGATTGATGCTGTGGTAGTTTTCCCACACCACTTCGGACCTTCTAAAAGTATCGCCCCGAAAGTCTCTAAATAAAAATCTATTGTTTTGTCTATAAGCCTTGGTAAATATTTCCCTGCCATATGATCACCCATATTTATTGTATTCTCAATTCAAACAAAATTCAATTTAGATTTAAGTAATTTCGGGTTTTTAATTATAGTATTTTCGGGTTTAGTGTTATAGTATTTTCGGGTAATTCGGTTACTACAAGCTATGTATGCATCATAATACCAAAAGAAGAGTGATTTCTGCAAAGTGTGGAAATTTATAGCCAATATAATAACAGTGCCAGGGCGGATATGGCACAAGAAGATTAAACTCATAAGAATTTCCTTACCAGTCTCCAACCTATAATCCCCCGCCAATCGACAAATTGGTGATTATCGGACATAAAAACAACCTCCGGCTGGAGAAACTGACTGGAAAAAACATGGAATAGAAGAAAGAACAAATAAAATCTTATATCAGCCCATATATTGCGGCAGACTCATATAATACCACCCGATAAAAACCTTAGCACACATGGTCACTGTCTATATAGTCATCAATAATATACTCATCAAACTCTTCGGAATCCTCTGCTACCCTGGGAGGAGCCCTCTTATTACCAAATTCATATATTCCCGGGTGATCAAGTATCTTCTTAACCACTTCAATTTCCACCTACCCGCTTTATTCAAAATATTGCATGTGATGCTATGACTGTATAAACCAGGAAGATATTAAAAATGAATCAGGCTGGGCTGACAGGGCATTGAAATCAGCTTTGTTCAGAAAAATTATCACCTATGGAAAGAAAGGAACAATATCACATAACAAAGAAGGAGATGGCAAAGCTATGTATTTTTTAGAAAATACTTCAAAAAGACTATTTTTATGTTATTATATTTCAGTAAGTTATAATTATATATAACTATATGATATGTAATGAAATTTAAAGAATTCAAAAAGAAAATGAAAAAAAATATATTTTCAAAGGCAGAAGCCCAGCTTGTTGCATTTGAAACGTCTCCCGAAGTTCTTAAACTGCAGTTACATCAATGGGTAAAATCAGGAGATTTGATTTCCATAAAGAAGGGGTTATATGCATATTCTGATGTTCAAATCAATAAGGTGGAAATTGCTAAGTATCTTTATTTTCCATCTTATATCAGCCTTGAATATGCTCTTAGTATTTATGGTATCATCCCTGATGTCCCTTTTAGCATGACCATGATCACTACTAAAACAAGCAGGACTTTTGATACAGTGTTCGGTCAATTCATTTATCATAAGATTAAGGCAGATGCATTCTTTGGCTTCGATACTGTGACATTAATTGCTGAGAGAGAGAAGGCTCTGGTCGATTATTTTTACTTTAATACCAAATATTTCGTTCCAAATTTTAAATTCTGGGAAGAACAGAGATTCCAGAATTTAGATGAAGTAGATTTTTCCAAAGCATATAGCTTCCTGGAAAAATTTAATGTCAAAAAATTAACAGTCCTGCTAAGGAGTCTCGAAGAATATGCAGCAAATATTAAAAATAATTGAGGGTTTGAAAAGAGAAAATCCTTTAATCACATCAGAGGAATTAATTAATGCTTCAAGAGAATATCTCCAAATAATAGTTTTAGAAAGCATATATCACTCAAAATTTGGCCGCTTTCTTTCATTTATGGGAGGAACATGTCTTAGATTATGTCATAGCCTGAAGAGATATTCAGAGGATTTAGACTTTACATTAGATATCAGATCAAGTGAGTATGACTTCAAAAAACTGAGTCTTATTATTCAAAAAGACCTGATGCTAAGAAATATAAAAAATGAAATTAATGTAAGTCAAGATAAGATTGTACAAAAAACATTTATAAAAATCGTTGATCTTTTAGATATGCTGGGTTTGTCCAGGGTGAAAGGCCAGAGGCTTCATATTAAATTAGAAGTAGATACAAATCCTGTTGATATAAGATTTGGCAAGAGAGAATCCTTCTTTGTTGCTAAATATAATGAAATCTTTCCAATCTTAAAACATGACTTGCCAACACTTTTTGCAGGAAAGATCCTTGCAGTTCTAAATCGTCCATACAGAAGGGGTAGAGATTATTATGACCTTATCTGGTATTTAAGTCAGAAAATTAACATTAACATTACCTATTTAAATGAAGGTATGAAGCAATCCAGAACAAAAGAGAAGTTCTTAGATGAGAAAGAAATTTTTAAAAGGATAGAAGAGAAAGTATCACAGATCGAACCTGATTTTATTCTGAAAGATATTGGCAGATTTTTAGAAGATCCTAAAGATATGGCCTGGATTAAAAATTACAGACAAGTTTTTCTGCAATTAAAAAATTTAAATCTTAACCGCCCAGCCGGATAAAAAATTTTTTGTAGCTATGGATTTTGCTTTAAAAAAACTTTTGCCAGTGGATTTATCCATCTAAGCCGGAAAGTTTTTACCTCCGGAGGCGGGCCGCACATCTTCCTGTATACGTAAAGACCTTTATAAACTATTCCCGCATCCTGCAGCCAGGTCATATCGTTTTCGAATTCACGGGCTCCAGCTTATTTATCTTTTTTATCTCCATTGCCAGGAGTATCCCGGTCACTGCGATGGAAAGAAAGTCAGCTATGGGAAATGATATCCAGATACCGCTTATGCCCATTGCCAGGGGAAGAAGCAGTATCAATGGTATCAGGAAAAGGACCTGCCTGGTAAGCGAGAGCGCTATTGACTCCACTGCCTTCCCTATGGACTGGAAGAACCCGGCCCCTATCACCTGGAAACCTACCAGCGGAAAAAGCAGCACTATCATCCGGAAGGGAAATATGCCGCTTTCTATAAGGGCGGCATCCGTGCTGAAAAGCCCTATTATCCTGTCCGGTATTATCATAAACGGGATAAAAAATACCAGCCCTATGACAAATGTGGCGGCAACTGATGTCCTGAGCGTCTCCTTAACCCTTTCAAACCTGCCTGCACCATAATTAAACCCTATCATGGGCTGGGATCCTATTACTACCCCGAAAAGCGGCATAGTCACAAACATTATAACCCGGTTTACCACGCTGAAAACGGCAATTGCAATATCCCCGCCATATAACTTAAGGGAATTGTTTACTACTACTATCAGGATACTCATGCTTACCTGCCTTATAAACGAGGCAAAACCCAGGCTTATCATCTCCTTCAGTATGGCAAACTTAAGCCTGAAGTGATGCATCCTGATGGAAAGTGAGCTTCTCTTAAGAGCATAATAAAGTACTATATAGGTAAATCCGCAAAACTGGGCGATTATGGTTGCATAGGCAGCGCCCCTGATGCCCAGGCCCAGCACAAAGATAAATACCGGGTCCAGGGCGGTATTTATACCGGTGGCCAGAAGCATCACCACCATGGCATTTTTTGCGTCTCCTTCAGCCCTTACAATATTATTGCTGGATACCAGGAAGGGGAAATATATAAAGCCGAAAGCGACCACAGAAAGGTATTCCCTGGCATAGGGAAGAATATTTTCAGTAGCTCCAAATGCTCTCAGTATGGGATTTAAAAATATAAATACCATAGCGGCGGCAAAAGTGCCGAATAGCAGGGAGGCGATAAAGGAGTTTCCGGCTATATTGGCTGCCCGCCCGTAATCCTTTTTCCCCAGGCTGCGGGAGATCATGGATGCGGCCCCCATGCCGAAAAGCTGGGCTATGGCCATTATTATCATCTGTATGGGAAACACTATCCCTATGCCGGCAATAGCCAGGGTGCCCACTCCCCTGCCGATAAATATGGTATCCACCACATTATAGAGGCTGTTGGCTATCATGCCTATGGTAGTGGGTATGGCCAGCTTGGCCAGGAGCGGCCCTATGCGCTTATTCCCCAGGTCCAGTATGTTTTTTTCTATGCGGTTCAAGAAAACCTCGCTTTTGGATGAATGCAGAGATTCTATTTAAGATGACGGGGAATGTCAAATTGTCATAGTACTGATTTTAATGTATTTTCCAGCCAATGACAAAAGATTATATATGCACCCTATAACTATATTTTTTCTTTTATCGATCCATCTACTTTTATGGTTATATCCTCAACAGGTATATCCTTGCCTGATGCCGCCACTGCATCATGCAGAAGCTTTACCATGCCAAAGCAGCATGGCACTTCCATATGGGCTACAGTCACTGACTTTATGTCATTATTCTTTATTATTTCGCTTATCTTTTCACGGTAAAATCCGGCGTCATCCAGCTTGGGGCAGCCAACCAGGAGTATCTTGTCCTTTAAAAGGTCCCTGTGGAAATTGCCATAGGCAAAAGGCACGCAGTCAGCCGCCAGCAAAAGGTCTGCCCCTTCAAAATAGGGGGCATTTACCGGCACCAGGCTTATCTGCACCGGCCATTGCCTGAGTTCCGACCTCTGCCTGGCACCTCCGGCATCCTCTTCCTCTTCGGATTCATCCCTCATGTCCCTTACGCTGGAGCCGGGACAGCCGCAGGGAAGTTTTTCTTCTGCTTCTTCCTCCAGTGGATTTTCGAAACCTTTTTCCTCCAGGTAATCGGAAGCCTGTTTTAATAGCTCTGTCTCCCCATGGTCTTTTAAATGTCTAAGGTGTGCTTTTATAGTGTTTTTGCCCTGTTTTACTATATTTCCCATAACCCTTGCCTCATCATAAGGTTCTGCTTCCCGGTTCTCCACGGATATGGCATTTTCCGGGCATTCTCCTATGCATGCTCCCAGGCCGTCGCAGAAAAGGTCGCTTATAAGCCTGGCCTTACCGTCTATCAGCTGCAGGGCTCCCTCGGGACAGCCGGGTATGCAATTCCCGCAACCGGTGCACTTTTTTTCATCTATGGTTATTATGTCTCTCTTTGCCATTTCTTCTCTCCCTTATCATCCATCAGCGAGCTTAAGCTGATGGACTGTAATCTTTTTTTTACATCTTTCTCGATATCATCTATTTTTCTCTTCAGTATGCAGCTATCCCTGTTGGGGCATATTTCCCGGTTAAGGACGCATTCATTCATACTGAACTTTCCCTGAAAGACCTGGACCAGGTCGATAAGGTATACATCTTCCGGCCTCTTATTAAGGCTGAATCCGCCATTATTTCCCTTATATGATTCTACTATGTGATCCTTTGCCATTTTCTGCATTATCCTTCTAAGCATGGGCCTGGTTATTCCCAGCATGTCTACCAGTTCAGTTACCGGTATCCTGTTCCTGCCGGATTCAGCAATATACTTCAGGGCTCTTACTGCATAATCTATTTCTCTGGTTATTAGCTTCATCAGTGTTCACATCTAAAATGATACTATTTTTATATCATTTGTCAAGAATAATTACTACTATTTTTATAGACTATAAAATATGATTTCAGGGTAGGTCTTATTTACCTGTATACCGGCTTATAGACTACGGTTCAGATTATATTAAGAGCAGGCGCTAAAGAATCAAATATCTCTGACTTTGACACCCTTACATCGCAGATAACTTTTTAATTCTTTTATATCAATAATGTTAAAATGGAATACTGATGCGGCCAGAAGAATTGTTGCCCCCGCCTCGACAGCCTGCAAAAAGTGTTCCATCTTACCGGCGCCGCCGGATGCCACAATGGAGGCTGAACAGGCATCGGCCATAGCTTTGATAACCGGAAGGTCATAACCTGTCCGTGAACCGTCCCCTGCCTTGCTGGTAGGCAAGATCACCGAAACGCCCAGGCCATCGACTTTTTTTGCCCATTCGACTGCATCGGCTCCTGTCCTTGTCCTTCCGCCGTCAATATAGACCTCATAACCGGATGGCATTGCCCTGTTGACATCTACATCTATGGCCACGGTTACTTTTTTTGGGCCAAATTCCTTTACCATCTCTTTGATCATCTCAGGATTTCTAAAGGCGGCACTACTTGTTGATATGCTATCGGCTCCGGCATCAAGCACCTTTGCAGCAGATTCAACATCTGAAATTCCTCCACCTACAGTAAAGGGGATCGTGGTAACTGTGGCTACTTTCTTAACAATTTCCAACATTGTCGGCCTGTTTTCGATTGTCGCTGTGATATCAAGAAGTGCAAGTTCATCTGCTCCTGCCCTGCAGTAAGCTTCTGCACACTCCACCGGATCTCCGGCATCCTGGATGTCAACAAAATGAACACCCTTCACTACCCTTCCATCCTGCATGTCCAGGCAAGGCATGATACTTACTTGTCTTCCCATATTTATCCCCCGTGACCAGTATTATACATAATTTGTGACTATTTTCTGGGATTATACAGTTGGTAATTAGCTTTTTCAAGTTATGTTTGACAGCCTATCTGTTTTATAGTTTAATTTTTTTCAAACTACGGTTCTTTCATTTATACAGGAGCTTAAAATGCCAAAACGCAGCGACATCCATAAAATATTGATCATCGGTTCCGGACCTATAATTATCGGCCAGGCATGCGAATTCGATTATTCAGGTACACAGGCCTGTAAAGCACTCCGAAAACTTGGGTACGAGATCGTGCTTGTAAATTCTAATCCTGCCACCATCATGACAGATCCCGGCATGGCAGATGTGACCTATATTGAGCCCCTGAACCTTGAGACTATAAGCAAGATAATAGAGAAGGAAAAGCCTGATGCTTTACTGCCTAATCTCGGCGGTCAGACCGGTTTAAATCTTTCGTCGGAACTGGCAAAAGCCGGCATCCTGGATAAATTCGGCGTCAAAGTCATCGGTGTGCAGGTGGATGCAATAAAACGCGGCGAAGACAGGATCGAATTCAAGAAGACGATGAATAAACTGGGTATAGAGATGCCCAGGAGCATGCCGGCTTTCAGCCCCGAAGAAGCTGAAGCCATTGCCGGTGACCTTGGTTATCCTGTTGTCATCCGTCCTGCATATACCATGGGCGGCACCGGCGGGGGTCTTGTATATAATGTAAACGAGTTGAGGACAGTTTCAGCCAGGGGGCTGGCAGCCAGCCTTGTGCATCAGATCTTGATCGAGGAATCTGTCCTGGGATGGGAAGAGCTGGAGCTGGAAGTTGTAAGGGATGCAAAAAGCCAGAAGATCACCGTCTGTTTCATTGAGAATGTGGATGCTATGGGTATCCATACCGGCGATTCTTACTGCACTGCTCCCATGCTGACTATTGATGATGATCTCCAGAAGCGTCTTCAGAAATATGCATATGCTATTGTAGAAGCAATTGAAGTGATCGGGGGGACTAATATACAGTTTGCCCACGACCCTGAAACCGGCCGGATAGTTGTAATAGAGATAAATCCACGGACCTCCCGTTCATCCGCCTTAGCTTCAAAGGCAACAGGATTTCCCATTGCACTGATCTCTTCCATGCTGGCCAGCGGTGTCACCCTGGATGAGATCCCATACTGGCGGGACGGGACACTGGATAAATATACACCCGCCGGAGATTATGTGGTTGTGAAGTTTGCCCGCTGGGCTTTTGAGAAATTCAAAGGAGCCGAAGACAAACTGGGTACCCAGATGCGGGCTGTGGGCGAGGTCATGAGCATAGGAAAGAATTATAAAGAAGCTTTCCAGAAGGCTATCCGTTCTCTGGAAAATGGACAATACGGATTGGGATTTGTTAAAAACTTCAACACCCTTTCCCTGGATGAATTGATGGTGCGCCTGAGCACTCCCACCAGCGAGCGCCAGTTTATCATGTATGAAGCCATACGCAAAGGTGCTCCCATCGAATTGCTTAATGAAAGAACACATATCAAGAAGTGGTTTATTGAACAGATGGCCGAATTAGTGAAGCTTGAAGAGAAGCTTCTTGCCTATAAAGGCAAGTCCATTCCAGATGCTTTATTGATGCAGGCCAAAAAAGACGGTTTTGCTGATAGATACCTGGCAAAGATCTTAGGCCTGGGTGAGGATTCGATACGCAGCCAGAGGATAAAGCTGGGTGTTACAGAAGGATGGGAACCGGTACCGGTCAGCGGTGTAAAAAATGCCTCATATTATTTCTCAACATATAATGCTCCGGATAGAATTGAAACCAGTAAAAACAGAAAGATCATGATCCTGGGCGGCGGCCCTAACCGGATCGGCCAGGGAATAGAATTCGACTATTGCTGTGTCCATGCTGCTTTCGCAGTCAGGGACGAAGGTCTGGAAACAATCATGGTCAACTGCAACCCTGAAACAGTATCGACCGATTATGACACATCAGACAAGCTGTATTTCGAACCACTTACCGTTGAGGATGTCCTGAGCATCTATGAAAAGGAAAAGCCTGAGGGTGTCATAGTGCAGTTTGGAGGTCAGACTCCGCTGAATATCGCAGGACAGCTTGAGAAAGCCGGTGTCAGGATCATAGGCACATCCCCGGAGACAATTGACCTGGCTGAAGACCGTGACCGCTTCCGGGAAATAATGGAGCGTCTTCACATACCCATGGCAGAATCAGGCATGGCAAGCGATCTTGACGAGGCGCTGATGATAGCTGAAAGGATCGGCTACCCCCTGATGGTCCGTCCATCTTATGTCCTTGGCGGCCGCGGGATGGAGATCATACATGATGACCATATGCTCCGCGAGTATGTCGGTGCGGCTGTCGAAGTCACCCCTGAGAGGCCCATTTTAATCGATAAATTCCTTGTAAATGCCATAGAGGCTGAAGCCGATGCCATTGCCGACGGAGATGATGCCTTTGTTCCGGCGGTAATGGAGCATGTTGAATATGCGGGGATTCATTCCGGTGATTCAGCATGTGTTATCCCTCCTGTATCAATACCCCGAAAACATATTGATACCATCAATGACTATACGCGCAGGATCGCTATCGAGATGAACGTGGTGGGCCTGATGAATATGCAGTATGCTATCGCCGAAGATATAGTATATGTACTGGAAGCCAATCCCCGGGCATCGCGGACTGTTCCATTGGTCTCGAAGGTCTGCAATATCCCCATGGCCCGGCTGGCAACCCGGATCATGCTTGGGAAAAAACTGGCTGATCTGAACTTAGTCAAAAAACCAATTTCCCACTTTGGGGTCAAGGAAGCAGTCTTTCCCTTCAATATGTTCCAGGAGGTAGATCCCCTGCTGGGTCCGGAAATGCGTTCAACCGGTGAGGTGCTTGGATTGGCAGACTCTTTCGGCCTGGCTTTTTTTAAAGCTCAGGAAGCTACCCAGCAGCCTCTGCCTTCAAAAGGTACTGTACTTATAACGGTTGCCGATGCGGATAAAGCTCATATCACTGAAGCCGCCAGATTATTCTATCAGCTAGGTTTCAAAATAACAGCAACAGATGGTACCTGCAGGCATCTGATGGACAATGATATAAAAGCAGATAAGATACTCAAAGTCTATGAGGGCAGGCCAAATATAATCGATGCCATAAAAAATAATGATATCCAGTTAATAATCAATACACCCATAGGCAAACAGAGTCATCATGATGACTCTTATATCAGGAAGGCTGCTATTGCATATAAAATACCTTATATTATCACTACAACTGCGGCAGTTGCCACAGCTAATGGGATCAAGGCCAGGCTGACAGGCGAGACTACGGTAAAGTCGCTCCAGGAGTATCATGCTGACCTGTTATAAGGCTTTGCAGGCATTTCCTGACTATCCTGGAACCCTTAATAATGGCTACGGATATATCCCCCTGAGTTCAACAGCCTCCGCCACCCTCTCAACTCCCAGGATGGTGGCAGCCCGCCTCATATCCACTTTCCTTTCCTTTGACACCTGATAGACTTCGTAGAAAGCCTTCTCCATGATATCCCTTAGCGACAGATCCACCTTTCGTTTGGACCAGAAATAAGACAGATTACCCTGTACCCATTCGAAGTATGATACTGTCACCCCGCCGGCATTACAAAGGATATCCGGGATAATAAAGATACCCCTGTCATTGAGTATTTTATCTGCCTCCAGGGTAGTGGGGGCATTGGCGCCCTCGGCGATAAACCTTGCCTTGATCTCGCCTGCATTAGACTTCTTGATCTGGTTTTCCAGGGCAGCCGGGATAAATACATCGCAGTCGACAGAGAATATGTCATCCCTGTCCATATTTTTGGCATCCCTGTATCCGGCTACAGTGCCCGTCTCTTCGGTATGTATATAGGCCTTATGGGGATCTATCCCCGATTTATTGTATATGGCGCCTCCCACATCTGATATGGCAATTATCTTAAAGCCCAGATCATGCAGTATTTTAGCAGCATTGGAACCCACATTACCGAATCCCTGTACAGCAATATTCAGATCAGTGGAGTCTATTTTATGCACCTTTAAGGCAGATAAGAGCGAATATACCACTCCCCTGCCGGTAGCTTCTTCTCTTCCCTGGCTTCCTCCCAGGGCTATGGGTTTACCTGTCACCACTCCTGGTACGGCATAGCCCTTGTCTGTGGAATAGGTGTCCATTATCCAGGCCATGACTCTGGCATTGGTGCCTACATCAGGAGCAGGTATATCCCGTTCGGGACCTATTATGTTTATGATCTCAAAGGTGTATCGGCGGGTAAGGTTCTCCAGTTCGGCCTGGGAAAGCTGTTTGGGGTCTACCGCGACACCTCCTTTGGCTCCGCCAAAAGGGATGCCGGTTACAGCACATTTTAAGGTCATTAGCAGTGCCAGCGCTTTTATCTCATCAACATTTGCATCAGGATGGTAGCGTATGCCTCCCTTGGCTGGTCCCCTGTTTGTATTGTGCTGCACCCTCCAGCCTTTGAATATATCAATATCTCCCTTGTCCCTTTTTACGGTAACAGCTACTTCCACTACCTTCCTGGGCTCTTTGATATATTCCTTAAGACCCTTAGAGATCTTAAGGTCTTCCATAACATAATCCAGGCGGTCTTTGGTCATGTCCCATACTGATTTTTTCTGCTTCAGGCTGTCTGGAGTGATCTTTGATGTGTCATTTTCTATCATAGTCAAATCCTCTTCTATTTAGTTTTTGCTTAAGTCTTTACAAGATTGCCGATTTTCCTGATTCGGATGTACGGATACGGATGGCATCCTCTACCGGCAGTATGAAAACTTTTCCTGCTCCTATTTTTCCCGTGCGGGCAAGAGACACGATAAGGCGGGTCACCTCATCTACGATGTCTTCATCTACTACGATCTCAAGCTTGGTCTTTTTTCGGAATTTGACTTCCTTTGAGGGTTTCTCTCCATTCAGCCGGCCTCTTTGCCTGCCGAATCCCTCCACTTCTGATACGGACATCCCATCTACGCCTGCTTCAATAAGAGCATCTTTGATCTTGTCCAGCTGTGACGGCTGGATGAAGCATTCGATCTTTCTTAGCATTTAGGTCTTCCTTTCTATGGGTTCCCTTTTATTGCTGATAATTTTTAAGATTATCGATTATATAGACTTATTTTTCAATAGGAAGTTCCACCCACCTGCCTTCATCATTGGATATCATGCTGGCTTCCAGCACCTCCTGCACCTTATACCCGGAATGTATGTCTGAAACAGGTTTCTTTCCTTCTGCCACATTGGTTATAAAATCAAATGCATTTCCGGAATGATACCTCATCCAGCCCACTGAAAACTTGGGTCCGGGGAACTGGGTAGCAGGCTGGGGATATCTCTGTACTGTCTCTATGGCAGTAAAGCCCCTCCTGCCGCCTATAGGCTCTCCGGCATCCCTGGTATCATATACCTCCAGGAAGTTTGGCTGCATACTGTTAAACTTGATTGCCCCCTTTTCACCATGTATCTCAATACGGTATTC
>Ga0180433_10009335_pt1 | contig 12023 bp, 13 predicted proteins | sample SS_ome_8_FD_132980 | JGI IMG/M metagenome (GOLD analysis project Ga0180433, IMG submission 132980) | Hypersaline lake sediment archaeal communities from the Salton Sea, California, USA - SS_1_D_1 metaG | ecosystem: Environmental > Aquatic > Non-marine Saline and Alkaline > Hypersaline >... | reverse complement strand
GACGTTTATTAAATTATCAACTTTTTCAGATTCCTTTTCATCCATGAAGAATTCTCCAATAATAGTTTTTGCCATGACATAAAGTATCAATAAAGTACAAACATAACTTTTTGAGGTAACGGAGATCTCCTCATCAAAATTCATTAAGATCTGCAATTCTGTCATAGATGCCAGATAGCTGTCAGGATTATTGGTGATTCCGATCGTTAAGGGTTTTGCTTCCAATGGAATTGAATTTACTTTTCTTAATAGTTCTCGAATCTCTCCCGATTCACCAGATTGGGAAATAAAGATAATACCGGTATCAGTAAAACAATTATTTTTTGTTTTTGGAAATGTATTAAAGAGAAATTCTCCCGCTTCACGCATCTCCACGGCAATTCCATACTCATTAAGAATATAATAAGGTAAGTAACAACTAATATAACTGGAGCCCATACCAGTAAAAATGAGTTTTGTAATTCCTCCTTTTTTGATAAAATCTTTAATAATAAGAAACTGCTTTTTCCCTCCCTCAAGAATATAATCAAATGTATCTCGAAGTGCTTGAGGTTGAGATTTAATTTCAGAAAGAAACTTATTCATAAATAATAATAACAAAAAATATAAAATAAAATTAATTTAAAGAACTCAGAAAAGATAGAAAAATATGTGAATATATATGCGATGTATACATGGATTTGAAGAGAATGAATGTCCAACTTGTCGTATTGAGAAAGTTTCTATTCCACCAATTTCATCTAATTTTAGAAAAGATGATACAAATAAATTAAAAGCCGAGAATCCTTATTTTAAAAAGCATTTAGCGCTTAAGAATGAATTTGAAAAGAATTTACTAAATAGGAAAAAATTATCTCAACCGATATTTTCAAATTTGCTTCCCAAAATTAATGGAATGACTATTAATTCGCGAACTCAAAATGACTCACTTCTAAAAACATTAGATCAATACAGTATAGATCATTTAGATAAATTTAAGATATTAAAGAAAGTGGAATTAAAGAAACCAGAATTGGATTTAGAAGATAAAACCTAATTATTAAGGAAGTCAAATCTATCTAGCATATTTTTAAATTACATCTTTTATTAAGAAACTCATTGTATTCATATATATATCCAAATTATTAGTTTAGGTGGTAAATAATGAAAATTAGCTGGCTTAAGCATGCTGCTTTTAAAATAAAAACTCAAGATGGTAAAGTTATCTATATTGATCCATATCAATTATCAAAAGATGAAGAAAAAGCGGACATTATCATCTGCAGTCATGAACACGGGGATCATTTCGATGAAGATTCCATTCGCAAGATTAGCAAAGAATCAACAATTTTATTAGGTCCCGCAAGCATTTCTTCAAAATTAAAAAAATTCGATGGAGTGGGTCTCAAATTATATGATCCTTATTCAATAGGAAAAATCACTGTTGAATTATATCCTGCTTATAATATCAAACGAATGAGAAAAAAAGATGAGCCTTTTCATCCTAAAGAACGAAAATGGGCGGGAATCCTCATAGAAGCAGAGGGAAAGAAAATTTATCATGCGGGAGACACTGAAAGAATTCCTGAAATGAAGAAACTAGCTTCTAAAGAAATAGACGTAGCGATGTTACCTTGTGGTGGCACTTATACTATGGATTTTGAGGAATCTGCTGATGCTGCAGTTGATATAAATCCGAAATTGGTAATTCCAATGCATAATTGGGATGTTGATTTAGAAGATTACCAAAAAGTAGTTCATAATAAGGATCCTAATATCTCAGTTGAGATTTTAGCAGATAAAGAACTTACTATTTAATTTTTATTCACATAAGATTTTAAAATAAGAATATTAAGATCATTATATAAAACTGAAAATTTGTTTTTTCTATACATTATTTCAAGGAAATTATTATGGAAATTACTGATGATTTTAAAGATAACACCTCTGTTGCCTATATCTCCATGGAAATTGGGATGGATTCAAATATTCCCACGTATAGTGGAGGATTAGGAGTTTTATCGGGAGATACTGTTCGATCTGCCGCAGATCTCGAAATACCTATGGTTGGAATTTGTCTTTGCTACAGTTCTGGATATTTTTATCAACTCTTTAATGAGATGGGCGAACAAAAAGAAAAAGAAGTGGAATGGAACTTTTTTTATGAATTTGATAAGGTTGAAAAACCAATTAAAGTCAAAATTGAAAATAAAGAGGTATTAGTCTCTGCTTGGTTATATCGGGTTATTGGACAATCAGGACACATACTTCCTATCTATTTATTAACTACAGATGTAGAGGGTAATGAAGCATGGATGAAAAAAATGACTGGATCCCTTTATGATTCAACATCTCGATGGAATCGTATTGTTCAAGAAATGATTTTAGGGATAGGCGGAGTAAAACTTCTACATTCTCTAGGTTACAATAATATCCAAACATATCACATCAATGAAGGGCATGGATCATTTGCCACTGTTGAACTCTACAATATGTTTGGAAAAAATATCGATAAAGTGAAAGAAAGAGTCGTTTTCACCACCCATACTCCAGTTCCTGCTGGACATGACAGATTTGACCAAGATTTGGTGAATAAAGTTTTTGAAAACCGATTACCAAATGAAATTCGTAAGATCGCAGAAGATAACGGCAGTCTCAATATGACATACCTCGGGATGGGGCTTTCACGATATAGAAATGCAGTAGCGAAGAAACATGGGGAAATAACAAGAAAGATGTTTCCTCAATATGAAGTAGACCACATCACAAATGGAATTCATTTGCCATTTTGGGTCTCTAAACCCTTCAAAAATATTTTTGATCGGAAGTGGCCAAATTGGAAAGCGAAACCCTCAGTATTACAGAATGCGATTGAAATTGATGATTTAGATTTGTTTGATGCGCATATCGAAAACAAGTTTAACCTTATTAATTATCAAAAAGGTCATTCATGGAATCTCCTGGATGAAGAATTGATCACTATTGGATTTGCTCGAAGATTTGCCACCTACAAACGGGCTATTTTAATCTTTCATGATATAGACCGTCTTGGGAAAATAAGTCAAGGAAAAGTTCAATATATTTTTGCGGGTAAAGCTCATCCAAAAGATATAATGGGTAAAGAATATATCAAAAAAATTTATGAATCGGGAGAGTATCTATATGATAATTACGGGGTGAAAGTTGTGCTTATGGAAAATTACAATATGGATTTAGCCCATATGTTAGTTTCTGGAGTGGACGTATGGCTTAACACTCCAGAGAGATATCATGAAGCTAGTGGAACAAGTGGAATGAAAGCCGCTTTAAATGGTGTCTTAAATTTTAGCGTCCAAGATGGTTGGTGGTTGGAAGGATACCGAAGAAATCCAACTGCAGGATGGGCAATTGGACCTAATGATTCAGATCCAAGTGATCCTGGTGTTTCTAATGACTGGGACATCGATTCTAAGGCGATATATAGTATACTAGAAGATGAAATTATCCCAACCTATATGAATCACGATGAATGGTTATTTAAATGCAAGAATGCCATATCTTTGGCGGCATTTTTCAATACTCACAGAATGGTTGAAGAATATTCAAAAAAAGCTTATAAATTAGTCAAGCAGAAACCATGGAAATTCATCAATTAAAAGAATTAGGTAATAATTAAGATTGTGAGCATCCATATGCATTGAATTGACGTATTTTTACATATTCCTCAAAATTTTTTTGTTGCATATAATGCTCAAATATTTGAGTAAATAATTCCTCCAATACATTTATCCCTGAAATTAAGCCATCCATGTCTTTTGCAACCAAGAGTAAATATTCCGATTTGGAAACAATATAAAAACATCCAGTTTTAATTTCTCTTTTTAAATTTTCTTCAAGTATATTATTAGTATTTTTAACTACTTGGTTATCAGTGAATAAAACTATAAGATTGTTTTCGGTAAATTCTTGTTTAATGTATGTATCTCTAATTCCTGAAGCCACTAGTGAATTTCCAGTAAAATTTTTGAAAATATATTGGAGACGGTTTAATTCTTTCCTGAATTTATTTTTGTTATGAAAAAAATTGAACTCATTATTAAGCTGTAAAGGATCTCCTTCTACATATTTTTTTTCTTCTAGTTTTGTAGTAAAATTGAATTTTGTAAGATAACCCGACATGATAAATTTTTTCACTTGAGACTAATTTATCTAAAATAAAACGTGAATTTTATTAATTGAAATAAAATGTGGTTATAATAAAAATTTCATGCTTATAGAATGTAAAAGAAAATCAAATGAAAAATATGAAGATCGGAAAAATCGAACTCGAAAATAATTTGATGTTAGCACCAATGCAAAATGTAACCACAGCACCATATAGAAGATTCTGCCGAAAACTAAGTAGTATTGGGCTTGTAAGTGTTCCTATGATATATACAAAAAGAATAGAAACACATCCTCAATCAATTTTAATAGATCTCTATAAAATTGAAGAGGAACGGCCAATTAGTATTCAATTAATTGGTAGTGATAAAAATTCCTTAAAAAAATCTATTGATTTTTTATCCAGTTATAACTTCGACTTCTTAGATATTAACGCGGGGTGTCCTTCTAAGAGGGCAATAAGAGCACAGGAGGGAGGTTTTTTAATTAAGAATTTAGATAAATTAAAATTAATTCTGGATACAGCGGTCAAGTATTCCTCACGACCAGTTAGCGTCAAAATTAGAACGGGTTTTAATTCTGCAAAAGAACTCATTGGAATCATGAAAGTTATTGAGGATTCTGGAGTAGAGTTAGTTTCGATCCATAGCCGTACAGTAAAAGATAGATATGATAATTCTAAATTTGATATAGAGGCCATAAAAAGATTGAAGGCTACTATTTCAATACCAGTGGTCGGGAATGGTGATATTGATACACCACAAAAAGCGAAAAATGTTTTCGATTACACTAAAGTGGATGGAATCATGATCGGGAGAGCATCGATGGGGAATCCACGGATCTTTAATCAGATATCCAGTTTTCTTAATCAGGATATAATAATTCCAATTGAAAATAACCTAGCAAAAATGAAAGAAAATCTCATCTTATACGAGGAAATTATTGATGAGATGGATTATACTACTTATTTTTCAAATATTGAAGATCTCAACAAATTTAAATTCTCGGAATTGAAGAGAAATGCTATATGGTTGACACGATTTATAGAGAACTCAAGGAATATTAGGATTAAGCTTTCAAAATCGAAATCTTTGAACGATTTGAAATCCATTCTTAAAACTATCTTTTCAAATTACGTAATTTCATCAGGAGCATTGAGAATTAAAGCAACATAAACCATTATCTCAATAAAAATATATATACCAATAACAGTCGCAACTAATCTAATTATTTGAATAATGAATCCTTCTCCTGTAGTGGTTAAAAGCTCAACTGTCCAATCGAAAACCCCAGTTATTGCGGAGATTATAAAGTATATATTTATAAAAGTAATCTCAATTAGACTAAAAATAAAGATTCTAAACAGCGCGTTCTTTTTTTTCTTATTATAGTTTTCAAACGCAAAATCAGTTGCCATAGCTTAATTCCTCTATGCCTTATTTATATTTTTTCAACAATTCCTCTGGGCTGAATACTCCATCTTCAGTAATAATTGCAGTGACTAATTTAAAGGGAGTAATATCAAATGCATAATTTAAGCATTCCACTCCTTCGGGAACTATCTGTAATTTTCCTAACACATGACTAACTTCACTTGAATCTCTTTGCTCGATCGTGACATCTTTAATAGTTTCATCTAATGATAAAGTAGAACTTGGAGCAGCAACATAAAACGGAATATTATTTTCTTTTGCAGCAAGTGCAACTAAATATGTACCTATCTTATTGAACACAGCATCAGATGTTACTCTGTCTGTTCCAACAATGATCTTATCTATTTTGCCTAAAAACATCAATAATCCTGAAGAGGTATCAGAAATCACTTTCACAGGAATTTTATCGTAATGAAGTTCATATGCCGTGAGTCTTGCTCCTTGTAATCGAGGACGAGTCTCATCAGCAATTACACTAATACTCTTTCCATTTGCAATTGCAGATCTTACAGGCGCTAATGCGGTGCCATATTGAACAGTTGCCAAAGAACCTGCATTACAATGGGTTAGTACCCGATCTCCATCTTCTAATAAAGTTGATCCATGCTTTCCAATGTTTTTATTAACATTAATATCTTCTTGAGCCATTAATTTTGCCTCTTCAATTACTAAATCAGAAATAGTATTTGGATCGTCTGGGTAAGTACTAACCATTTTCCAGATACGATTGACTGCCCAAAATAAGTTGGATGCTGTTGGTCTGGTACTTTTAATTGTATTTGCAGCTTCTTGCATTTTTTTTAAAAATTTTTCTTTAGGAAGATCCTTATATTCTATTGTGGCCAAAGCCATGCCCATGGCAGCAGCAACTCCTATAGCGGGAGCCCCTCTAATATTCATTACCTTGATAGAATTAGCTACTTCTCGAAAGTCTTCTAATTCTAAAAATTTTAACTCAAAAGGAAGCAAAGTTTGGTCAATCATACGAACTTTGGAATTTTTCCATTCAATCGAGGGTATCATGATAAATAGAAAATTGATGCTAAACTATTAAAATTTGCGATTAATTCCCTTTAATTTTAAAAAAGCTTGACATCATGGATAGTAATTAGATAAATGGTCATTACTATAGTTGTAACTATAAAAAAAAGAGAGTTAACAAACCAAATTAGTGTTGCTATCAAATAAAATAATCCTCGCACCCCAGCCATCCAATGATTTTTTGCGGCTATAAATGTTTTTTCCGCAAAATCCACTCCAGTAAAATCAACCGTAGAATAATCGTGAAGATCTGCGGTAATAAGTAAAGATAATCGTGTTATCGAGCGAATTGATAATGAGAAATTAATGACACAAAACATGATTATGATTAAATTCACACTAATTTGCACTAATCCAATAGTTAATTGTGTTATTCCCCAAAAAGGGTCTGAATTAAAGCTACCACTTGTGTAAAAGCCAATCAAGATGCCAAGCAGAATGAAAAACGCAGATATGAAAATTGAATTTCCCATTGTGAAATTCCTTAATGCTTGAATAGCAATGAGATGACGTTCTTTTTTTACATGAATGTGAGCCCAATTTTTATATATTTCATTAAGTATTTTGAGTCTTGTAGGTTTTGTGCTTTTATAACTATAGAAAATTACTCCTAAATACACAATAAGCGATCCTAGAAATATTAAAAATCCAATTTCATCAATCATTATTTGTTCTATGATAGATCAATTCAATTCTCTTATTAATGCTTACATTTTTAGTTTATAGGCATTAAGTTATTAAAAAAGTCCATTAACATATACATAGACTTAAAATAGTAAACAATAGGGAAGAAAGATGATTTTAAAGAAAGTAAAAAGCGAAGGTATAGCCTCTCTTTCATATTTTTTAGCTTCTGGTAATGAAGCTTGCGTAATAGACCCACGAAGAGATGCCAAAACTTTTTTAAAATTAGCGTGGGATGCTGAAGCTGAAATGAAATATGTTTTTGAGACGCATCGAAATGAAGATTATGTGATAGGTTCCAAAGAAATTGCTGATGTAACTAATGTAGATATTTATCATGGACCAGGATTAGACTGGAAATATGGCAATACTTTAAAAGATGGTCAAGAGTTCAATTTAGGAGTATTAAAAATTAAAGCCATCCATACACCAGGACACACTGATGAAAGTATGAGTTATGCGGTATATGATACATCAACAGGAGAAGAGACAGTGATGGTCTTTACGGGTGATGCCCTTTTTGTAGGAGATACAGGAAGAATTGATATGTATGGACCAAAACTTGCAGAACAAAATGCATCTAATCTTTATAATAGCCTTTTTAATAAACTTTTACCATTAGGAGATCAATGTATTATCCTCCCAGCTCATGGAGCAGGATCGGTTTGTGGAGCAGATATTAATGAAAGAGAGATAAGCACAATTGGATTAGAAAGGATGCAAAATCATGCTTTACAATTACGAGATAAACAAAATTTTATTCAATTTAAATTAAGCGAACATCATTATTACGCACCATATTTCAAGAAAATGGAGGAGTTAAATTTAAATGGACCTCCCTTATTGAAGAATGTCCCCCGTTTTAAGCCTCTGCTTCCGGGAATTTTTAAGAAAAAACTAGAGCAGGGAGGTGTAGTAGTAGATACGAGAAATCCCGCTTCTTTTGGCTCAGCTCATATAAAAGGATCATATAATATTTGGTTAAAAGGATTACCTTCTCATGCAGGATGGATACTACCTTATGATAAACCATTATTGCTCGTTGTTGAGAACTTTAATAATCTAAAAAAAGCTTATAAGTATCTCTTGCGTATTGGATATGACAATATAAAAGGATATTTAGTTGGAGGTATTATTGCGTGGTACAGCAACCATTTTCCTATCGAAACTATAGAAACCATAACTGTTGATAAATTAAAAAATAAATTGGAGAATGAAGAGGAAATTTTCTTAATTGATGTTAGAAGCCCTCCAGAACTAAAAGAAGGGTATATCAAACAAGCGAATAATATATATGTAGGCGAAATTCTAGATGAAATTGAGAAAATCCCAAAAAATAAAGCAATAGTTACTGTCTGTGGGAATGGGGCTAGAGCAAGTATGGCTTCGAGCATTTTAAAAAAGAACGGATTTCGAAGTATGAATGTATTAGGGAGCATGAAAGCGTGGCGAAATGCGAATTTTCCCCTAGTTAAATAGGAAAATCTCTTTCTAATTATAAATTATTTTTCATTCTAATATCGTTTTAATTTAAATTCAGAGAGCATCTTTCATTTTTAATTCATAAAGAGAATTTTTATTATTAGAGTATTCATAAATTAGTTAAGAATTCAATATTTTAAGGTGAAAATAGTTTGGATGATGATATGAAAGAATATTATAAGGCTGCTCAATCTAGCCTACAATCTTTAGGTCAAGCGAATCCTAATGCTATGAAAGGATTCCAAAACTTTATGGGGGCAGCGAAAAAGGATGGGACTCTTTCAGCGAAAGTAAAGGAACTTATAGGAATTGCGTTATCGATTGCTCACCAATGTAAGTTTTGTGTAGCATGGCATGTGAAGCATGCTTTAGACAAAGGCGCCACTCGTGAAGAAATTATCGAAGCAACAATGATTGCAGGAACGTTAGGAGGCGGTCCATCATTAATGTTTAGTAAATATGTATTTAAAGCTTTAGAGGATTTTGAAAATTAATCCAGAAAAAATAAGAGGTGAAAAATATGGTTGATATACTCAAAAAAGAATTAGAAATGAGCTTTGATGATGCTGTTGCACACGTAGAAAAGATTATTGTAGAAGAAGGTTTTAGTCATATGCTCACGAAACCAATACATCAAATCTTTAAGAACAAGTTAGGAATCGATTATGATAAATATACAATAATCCTTGCCTGTGCCCCAGAATATGCTAAGGCTGCTCTTGATGTGTCAAAACAAGTAGGGTTGATTTTTCCTTGTAGTTTTGTTGTTTATGAGGAAAATGGAAAAACATTCGTAAGTCATGCATCAATTATGAAGATCGCTCCAGAAGCAGGATTAGCGCCGTTAGATAAGATGAAAGCAGTCATCGAAATGACAGGAAAGGGCGTTCATGCTGCTTGGGAACGTTTTTAACATATTTTCTCTATTCTACAATCTTTTTTTATTTTAAATAAATAGTTTTATTCATTTAATATAAAAGCCCTTTTAATAATGAAATACTATAACGATAACAAATCCAGATTTGAGAAGACTTGAACCTTTATATTTATATTCACCGATTAGTAATTAGTGTCATAATTTTTAGGAATAAAATAAAAGTTCTATAATCGATAATGGATATATATTGGTTAGGATTATTATTAGGGATCGCTTCTGGCATTTCTCACTATTTGGGAGTGGTAATTGAGAAGTTAATTATTAATCGATTACCTCCTAATGTGAAATTAATGAAAAGTTTAGTTAAAACACCCTTGTGGTTGTTTGCTTTAATATTACGTTTTGGGGTTGGCACACTTTTCTTTATGCTAGCTCAGACTATAATCGGTCCGGCTTTAGTTCCTGGTTTAATGGCTTGTGGATTAATAGTATTAGCGATTTGCTCAGTGAAGATAATAGGGGAAAAATTGACCCTTATAGAAATAATTTCTATATTTCTGCTAATACTCGCTATTACTTTCTTTGGATTTAGTCAATTTTCCATAGAAATGTTTAATTTTAATTTAATTAATTTTGGTTTTATCATAAGAATGACCATTTTTACCGTAATTTTAGCGATAATAACTGTTTTTTTATTATTTATGCAAAGAAAGATTATTACACATAGAGCAATCTTATTAGCTTTAATTTCTGGAGTTTTATTTTCTTTATCGAATTTCTGGGTAAGTCCATTAATGGGGGTAATCACGAGTGTTTTTAGTGGTAGTTTTAGCATCGGAGAGCTTATAATTTTTCTAATATCCGCATCTATTCTCGTTATTACCAATATATTTGCTATATCTTTTATGGCTTCTGCATTACGATATGGTAATGCGAGCAATTTAATACCTATACAAACATTACCAATCCAGATCACTCCTTCAATAGTATATTTTTATATATTTCAAGAATTTCCATCCCAAATAATCTCAATCTTTCTTTATGTGGTAGCAATAACGTTTGTATTAATTAGTTCTTTTGTGTTTGGAAAGAAACAAGCTCAAATTGATGATTTAAATAGTTATTAAGAATTTTATTTATTGTATGATTTAATATAATTAAGGTCTAGTATGAATCATTCAAAACGTATATCTGTCGTGACTGACGAGATAAGCCAAGATTTTGGTTATGCATTAGATGTGGCTGCAGAATATGGTATCTCAACTGTGGATGTAAGAACAGTATGGAATGAAAATATTGTATTTTTGAGCGATGACGAATTAGAAAGGATGCAAAAAGCTTTAGACCAAAGAAATATGCAAATTAACGTTATTACTAGCCCCTTTGGTAAATGTGTTTTCCCAAGTTCAAGGTTTTCTACAAAAAGAAAGAAAAGTTTGTGGAGAAATCCTGAATTCAATTTAGAGTTATTTGATAGAATAGTAGAGATCTCAGACTTTTTTAAGACTCCAAACATTAGGATTTTTTCATTCTTCGAAAAGAGGAAAAGTAAGGTTGATGATAAATGGGAAGAAATGATAAACTTAATCAAACCTTATGTCAAGAAGGCTGAGAATATCGGGAAGACCTTATTATTAGAAAATGACTATATGTTCATGATTGCTGATATCGAACATACGATAAGATTTTTTGAAGAATTAAATTCAGAAGCCTTAAAATTAATTTTGGATCCAGGAAATTACTATATGGAGGGTGATTTAACAACAACAGAGGCGTATACCAACTTTTATGAGAGAGATTTAGTTAACCATATCCATGTAAAAGATCCTAAATATATGATTCCTGGGATAACAGGATTATTCACTGTAGTTGGAAAGGGAAAAATCGATTATGAATCGATATTTAAACAAGCAATTGATTGCGGCTATGAAGGTTATTTTTGTCTCGAAACGCATGCATTAAGAAATAAAGAGCAAGTTTCAAGAAAGAGCCTAGAATATATGCTAAAAATTCTTAAAGAAATATAAAGAAAACTTAAAATAATGAATCTAAATATTGTTGAGAACCTACGCAGTGATTTGCCATGGAAAAAATTTGTAGATAATATGGTAGATCAAGGATTTCACGTTTCTCATTCTTTAACCACGAATGACATATCAATATTGAATTCTGGCAGATTAATGTTAGTTAATAATCCTATAGGTTCAGGCACACTTAGAGATCCATCACTTTTGAGTTTACAACCGTATATCGTATTTCGGCCTATAAATGAAGATCAATTAAGAAAGATCATAACCCAATCACAAAAATTCAAGATCCCAATTACATTTGCTTCAGGGAAGACAGGATTATCGGGAGGGTTCGCAAACTTTGGAGTTTTAGTT
>Ga0180433_10009334_pt1 | contig 12025 bp, 7 predicted proteins | sample SS_ome_8_FD_132980 | JGI IMG/M metagenome (GOLD analysis project Ga0180433, IMG submission 132980) | Hypersaline lake sediment archaeal communities from the Salton Sea, California, USA - SS_1_D_1 metaG | ecosystem: Environmental > Aquatic > Non-marine Saline and Alkaline > Hypersaline > Sediment... | reverse complement strand
TAAAAAAATTGAATTACAAGAAATAATTAATAAACTATTAAAAGATATAGATGGTTGTGATGATGATGATATAAAATGTGCATTTGATAAAGAATCCATATTTACACAAAAAACAATAAAACGTAAAAATTTATCAAAAAATTATAATACTGTTAATCGTACAGTTGGAAAAATGATAACAATTGGAGATATCACTAATGCTGATTTTCATGGGAAAGGAGGGGGTTCTCTTAAGAAGTATCTATCTACTAGGCGAAAAGCTAAAAATAAAACTATAAAAAGAAAAACTATTAAAAGAAAAACTATTAAAAGAAAAAAATTAAAAAGTAAAAAAAGAAATAATAAGAAAAGAAAAACTATAAAAAGAAAAATAAAAAAACAAAAATAAAGTCAAAAAAATAATATAAAATATACTGATAATATTATCAGTATATAGTAAGTCATGAATAATAGTATTCATCTCCTAGGTGATACAAACTATAGTCAGAGAGAAATAATAAATTTATTATCAAATTTATGTGAATGTGATATAATAGAAGATAATAAATGGATTACATTTATTAAAAATATTCCTGATAATCAAAAAATTTTTTGTTATACATTAGAAAATAAATTAGTTGGTATGATAACCGTAATTATAGAAAAAAAAATAATTCACGGATATAAATCAGTAGGACATATAGAAGACTTAGTTGTAGATTCAAAATATAGAAATAGAAATATAGGAGGTGAATTACTAGATTATGTATATAATTATTGTAAAAAAGAAAATTGTTATAAAATTATATTAAATTGTATATCAGAATTAGAAAAATTTTATATAAAAAATAATTATAAATATAAATGTATACAAATGAGAAGAGATATAATTTAAAAAACAATGTTATCATGTATCCATTTACTTAATTGATTATTAATAGGTTGCATAACTGTATTAATAGTAGTAATATAAATTTGAATATTTTCCTTATCATTTTGTAAAATATTAAAAATATTATTTAATAATTCTAAATGATTATCTGAATATAATTCAATAATTTTAATAAATACATCATCTATTTCTTCTTGAATTTTATTTTCATTATTATCTTCTTCAGCAACATCTTTAAATGCAAAAGGATTAACAAGTAAAACTTTATACATACGTAAAGTATGTAATAAAGATGTTTGATTAGTATTTGAATATGTCTGAATTAAATTATCTAAGCCAATTTTACTAAATTCAATTAAATTATTATAAAGATTAGCATATTTATCACCCTTACTACAAATAGAAGAATAAAATTTATTATATCTTCTTATAACACTAAATAAATAAAATAAATCATCACGCTGGTCACTATTGTAAGTTCTAAAAATTGTTTGGCTCCAACCAGGAGTTTGAATATATAATATATTATTAGATATAGATAATTTAGTATTAATAGGACAAAAGGCTAGTAAAGCTAACTGTATAATAGCTTGTAATGGTTCTAAAATAGTTTCAAATCTCTCTTTTTTATTAATAGTTCCCATTCTTATTAATGAATTAATTTTAAATATAGTATCCATACTAAATAATTATGTAAATGATAGCTTTATATAATTATTCTGAATTTAATTCAGTATCCACATTTTTATTAATAAAAATATTATTAAATTGTGTATTTTTATAAAATGGTATTTTATATTTTTGACACCATGAAATACATTTTTGTATATTATTTTTTTTAAATAATTCTAGTCTCTCATTTTTATTATTTGATATTAAACTTAATGTACTAGCAATATTTTCTATTTGTTGTTGTCCTATAATAGCATTATATTCTTCCAATTTATTAAAATATAAATATGGAATATCAATATTTAATATTTTATTTAAAATATCATCATCTTTTAATTTACTTATAGCTGAATATAATAATTTAACTAGACTATCTGTATCAGATAGTCTAAAATTTTTACATACAATATATTTTTCTGAATTAGCATATCTACTAGTATTAGGTTTTACAATATGTACTTCATCGTAGAGTATAGATAATAAATATAAATATTCAATAGATACTTGTGTAAAAGTATCAAACATTTTTAAAATAAAATGACCATTATATTTTTGTAATGATATAGCAAATGCTATTTGACAAAAAATTAATTTTGATGAAACTATCTCTTGTTGATTAAAATTTGTTGAAAAATCAAAACCTCCATCGCCTGTAATAATATCAAAAGAATTTTTATATTTTTGATAACAATATTTTAAATTATCAGCATTCATAATATCTCCTGTCTGATCATAGCCTTTTTCAATTTCAACATTTTGATTTTTAAATAAAAAATTATTTGCTTTATTCCAACCAGGTACTGCTGAATCATTATTATTAATTAATGTCATTCCATAATATTTATCATCTTTTCTATTTTCTCTCATTAAGCACATAGCTTCAATAAATCCACCAGGACCTTCAGCCAAGTGAAATGATTGTAATTTATTTTCACTATCTATTAAATCTAACATATTTGATATTTCTATCATTTTATAAAAAGATCTTGATAAAGGTTTTAATTTTGATACAGATTGTTTAGTATTAGGAATAATAGTATGTATATATTCATATGGATTAGTATATTTTTTATATTTATCCCAATTATTAACATCAGCTTCTATTTGTTTTTTAATATTATTTAAATATGTATTTAAAGTTCTATTAATTATAGGTTCATTATTATTAATATTAGTTTCAATTTTGATAAATTGTTCAATATTTTTATATGGTATATTTGGAAGTAAGAAACTACTCATAATAGTATAGATACATTATAATATAATGTATTTTTTATGTAGTTTAACTGATTAATTTCCTGGAGAAGGTGTTTTTTGTACTAATTTTAATTTTCGAGTTAATTTTTTTGGAGCTTTCTTTGGTTTTGATTGTTTAAGCGCTAGTTTTGCACTTTCTTGTGCTAATCTTGTTTGTTCTTCTTCATCTAATTCATCATCTAGAGTTTTTCCCATTAAATTTCTTGCAATAGTTTCAGCATCTACATTTCTAACTTTCTTGTAGATAAAATATCTATTAAGAAATGATATTTTTCTTTCATTTGCACTCATATCTGGAGCTGAACCATATTCATTAGCAGCTCTTTTATTACGTTTAATTTCAGAATTCATTGATGTAAATAATTCATTAAATAGTCCTGTACTAGATGGTAAATTTTTTTCTTTGACTTCATCAGAAGTTAACAAAACAAAACCATAGTTTTCCAATAGTCGTGTTAAATAATCATAGTTAACTAGATATTCACGAAATGTTTTGTTGATAGATTCTTGATATACATCTATAGCATATCCTATTGATGATCCATTATTTTCAAATTTATCGTGATCATACTGTTTAGTTACTTCCCAAATTTTATTATCATCTTCCATAATTACTTCACTTTCTCCTTGTTTTTTCGTTCTTAACATATTAAATATTAAATTACCATCATAACTAGTACCAATAAAATATCCACCTTCTTTAGTTGTTTCACTTACATTTTGTAAGAAATTTTGTAATGTTAGTTGACTTTCAAACATATAGTGTATAGCAAATTGTATAGATGTTATATTAAATCCTTTTTCACCAACTCCATATTGATTATAAATACCTTTTCCAAGTTCTTTAATATCTTTGGCACCATAACCAAATACAGCCTTTGTTATTTGTTTATCTTTTTGATTTAATATTCCTTCAGTATTACGAATATTAACACTACTATTACCATTTACAAATAAAGCTTTTGGCATTACTTTAAATTTCTTACGATAATTAAGATATCTTGCACATGCACCATCTAATCTATTTTGAATATTATCTCTTGATATATCAATTCCAAATACAAATTTTAATTTTGCATATATCCATTTAGATATGTCACCACCTTTACCTACGGCTAAATCAATTAATATATCTCCTCTATTAGCTACTTTAGTTATAAGTAATTTTTTTACAAATAAATTATGAAAATCACGAAGTCCACGAGTATTTGTTGATCCACTCACTTTATTATAATAAATATCATCATCCCCTAATTCATCAGGAATATTAGTTCCGGTAGTAATCATCTCCTCTGTAATAGGATTATGAATAGTATGCCAATTACTATTTGCTACATGATAAGCATTACCAAAATTTTTTCCTCCATTTCTGAATTCTGTAGTTTTATCATAACGAACTCTAAGTGGTTCCCATTTCCAATTATCTTTATTATTTTTATTATATCTAAATTCTACTATCATATTATCTTCAATAACTTCATTTTCTTCTGTTATCATTATTTTTTCGCCAGAACTACCCGTTTTTAATAAAATATTACAGATTCCAGCATTATAATCTGTAGGATTAGATGGGAAAAACTGCATAGGTTTATAAGTATCTTCATTATCTTTATTTTCAACTGTTGGTAATACATCATTAATTATATTTTCACAGGGATTAATATATCCATGTTTACTCTCATCAAAACCAACTCGTAAAATAGCTGTTTTATATTGTGTTAATTGAGATACAGCACGAGTATCAGTTCCATCTTGAAATATATTTCCTATAAAATCATCACCGCTAGATAATTTTTTAAATGTTACTAAAAAGTCAATAGTATTAAATTCTGGTGGTTTCCATTTAAATGAATGGGTCCATGTAATTTTATTTGGTTTAGTAGTTTCACCTATTTTATCTGAACCTACCCCAAATGTAGCTGGTGTAAAAATTAGTCCATCAATTTCATATTCATATATACCATCTCTTTGTTTTTGAATTATTGTTTGACAACCTTTAAATATATGTTCTGGACTTTCATGACCTGTATAAAATGTTTTATTTTCATATCTTACAGGAGATATAGAACCATCAATAATACTTACTGCTCTCATATTTTTAATAACACTTACTAAAATTGATAATCGAGCATCTTGTTTAACTTCTTCATTAATAGATATAAATGGGTACATTCTAATATCCTTCTTATTTAAATAATAAATATCAAAAGCTGCATATAAATTTATATATTCTTTATTTTTATCATGTAAAATATGTTCTCCATCAATTATAGTATTAAATATATCTTCATTTTTAGTAACACTTCCTGTAAATTGAATATCCATATTAGTATTAATAAAATATATTTTACCATTATTTGATATAAATAGTAATTTTCTCTCACCATCGGCTTTATCAGTTACAGTATACATATTTCTAATATTAGGAATGTTAGCATCACTATTAATTTCTGTTATATTATTTACTTGTAATGTGTATGATGATGGTCCTACAAAATTTTTTGGTAAAACTCTACTATTTTCTTTATATTCTTTATCCCACAAAATTTTCATATATTCTTGAAGTTGAATATTTTGTTCATCATATGAAATTGGATAATTAGTATTTTGTAATCCAGATAGTACTAATTTAATACCTTTTTTTATAATATTATCTAATAATTGTGAATTATTATATGACGTTCCTATACCAACTAAATTATTATCTACTTCTATTTCTATTTCATAATTTTCTCTAGAATTAAAAAGATCAGCATCTAATATTTGATATTCTGCTATAAAATTTCTTCCTCTACGTTTAGATTCTTTAACTATACTTATATCTACTTTTATAGGTAATTCTGGATGTGTTAATGTATAACGAGACAAATATCTAAAAGTTTTTTTATTATCATTCCATTTATCTATTATCTCTCTAGCCATCCATGCATCTTTTTTAATATTTCTTTCATTTGATAATGCTACTCTAAAATTAAAATCATTAAAATTTACTGGATATACTGTACCTTGTGATGATTTAAAATAAGATTTTTGTACAAAATTTCCAATTATTTCATCATTTACAGTTATATTATTAGTTTTACAATAATCAGAAATTCGACTTAATCCCACAATTTCTGTTCTCACATTAGATAATTTTGTTTCTCCAGTTTTTGTATCTACATATTCACTGAATATACGTAATATATTTGTCTCTGGTCCTATTGAAAATCCATTTGATATTAAAATTTTAATTACATTTTCATAATCTATTCTTGAAATACGTTTTACACCTTTTGTACCAAATTTAACCTCTAATTCTAATTCATCATCAGAACCTGTTCTACTTATATTGTCTAAATAAGTTTTTAATAAATCAGTTAGCTGTTGTTTCGATGATTTATCAGTCATTATATATATCTAAATCGATAATATTTATATTATCTTATCAATTTTTTTATAAATTCATTAAAATATTTTCATAAAGTGTTTTTTTTATTTTCTTTTTTCCATCATTATCAAGTATATTTATTTTTAATCTAGTACAAATGTCTGTTAATTCTTTAATTGAATAATTTGAAATTCCTTTTAAAGGCTTATTATAATTCTCAATTTCCCAATAATTTGTTAAAATATTAGTTAAAAATTTTTCTGTATAATTTAATTTTAATCCAATATTATTATTATTATTAACAATTATATATGGTTTATCATCATTATATAAAAATTTATAATAAAAATATTTACCAACATAAATTATAGAAAGTTTATTGATTAAAGCTAATGCATGTAATCCCTTTAGTGATATAATATTATTATTTACTAATTCATCTTCTATTTCTGTCTTACGTAATTTATCCTGTTTAAGTTTATCTTTATTGTCACGAATTTTTTCAACACTTTCTATTTTATTCTTTTTTTCTATTTCAAAAAATTTATTATTTATTAATTCATAATTTTCTCTACCATTAATTATTACATAAATACACCAAAATAATTTATCTTTTTCTTTTGGAACAAATATATCTTCTTCTACTTTTTTATTTTCTTTATTTTTAAATTTATTATTATTTACTACTTTAATAGTATTAAAATTTATATATTTATCTATATTTTCAGGTAAAAACATATATTCTTTTAAATTTTTGAATATATGTTCATAGTTATCTTTTCTAGATGTCATTTTAAGATATCTTAATATTGCTATTTTCTTTATTATCTTTAAAAAATATATTTTGAATACGATCTTTCTCAGTTTCTATCTCATTAAAATGTTCTTGTTGCTCTAGTACATAATTAACAAATTTTTCTAATTGTTCAATAATATTACTATCTTGCTCTGTTAAATTAATAAATGTTCCATTATTGTTTTCATTTATTATAATATTATTTTTTTTACAAATTCTTAGTACTTCAATTTGATGACAATGTTCCATTTGTTCTATTTTAGTTTTAAGATTTTTTAATTGTAATTGTGTTTTCATGTTCTAATAAAAAATATTTAGTAAACTTTATATACTTTTATTTAATCTAATTTTTTATAATTAATTTAGGTTTTTTCTTAGCTTTTTGTTTTTCTTCGCGTGGTTCTAATAATTCTGCAATAATAGAAATATATTTATCATTTAATTCAAATCTTTGTCCAATTACTCTAACTTTAATTGCATCACCATCTTTAACTTTTGAAAAATATTCTGATGCATGATGATGATCTCGTGTTATAAATATTACTACTGGGCTAGGATTTTCATCAGTTTCTGCCTTAATTCCAGCTTTTGTAATATTTTGTGCAATACAATTAATATGCATTCCTTCTACTGGACAACAAACTAATGCTTCTAACACAACCTCAAAATATACTTGTTCACCTTTAATAATTCCACTAGAATAAGTTAAAACTTTTACAGAACCTTGTTTAATAAATCCTTCTACAATACATTTTCCTTCAATTTCTGATGCTAATTTTTTTTCCAGCATCTGTTTAATATTACTTCCAATATGAATAATATTAACATATACTTGTTTTGTTATTAAAATTTCACTATAAATTCCTGTTGAATGTGACTTTTTTTTTAACATTTTAGTTTCTTTTTCCACTGTTGTCATTATACTTACATCTAGATAATTCTTTAATTTTAAATCAATTTTACGTTATTCTAGAATGTTTCTTTTTCAATATTAATCAAAACAGCTTTTACTGGTGTTAAAAACCATATTTTATTATCTTTTCTCTCTTCATTAAACATTCTTAAAGTAAATTCTTGAAGAACACATATCTCTTTTTGACTTACATCCGAACCAGAGTTATAGTAATCTTCACCTAATATTAAATTCATTATTTTAATTGCTGCTGCTTTTCCTGATTGATCACAACGAGCACCAGTATGTCTTTTTTTGGTCATATCTTTTACTTTAAAAACAATTTCTTCTTTTTTGAATGGTATCATAAATCCTACTATAGTATTAATTTTTGTTTTAGCTGGTAGCAGTGATTTTGTTAAATCTTCTATATTTTTAGCTAAATCTTGATAATCTTCTCCTTCTCCTTCTACCCATTTATTTATATCAGAATTTCCGGATGATTTTTTTACTATTAATATAATTTTCCCTTCTTTTAAAAATAAAATACCTGTTGTTTGCTTATTTTGCATAATTTGAGAAGTAAAAAATTCATAAATTTTATTTTCAAATTCTGTAGTTCTTTTATTTTCTAAATAATTTAATAATAATAATTTTTCATTATAAGACAATTCTTCTAAAATATGATATAATAAAAAGTTTAATAATAATTCTCGTTTAATACCACTTCTTTCCATCTTTATTATCACTAAACTACAAAACTTATACCAATCTGTCTCTCCTCGTAATATTAATTGTTCTGTAGAACCTTTTAAGAAGTTCTCATTTATTTTTTCAAATAATTCTTTAATTTCTTCATTTGTTTCTGTTACATCATCTTCTGATGGCACCATTATATTTTCAATTACTTTTTCTGGCAAGATAAACTCTAAATTTTTACGTTTATACTCTAAAGGAACAGAACGATCATATATTGATATATTTTCATTATTTAATTCCAATGGTTGATATAAATATAAATTATCTATATTTATTAAATTTCCTAAACGACCATATTTATCTGTTATGTATTCATTTTTATCTTCTATACACTGAGTTAGTGCTGCATATATTTGAATTAATGGATAATTTTTATTTGAATTTATTTCTGATATTAAATCTTCTTTTGTATAAAAAAATCTTTCCTTAAATAATGATTTAATTCTTTGAATTATTTTATCTGTATTCATCATTATAAATGCTTCGCTATATGTATCCAAATTTATATCATCTTCATTTAATTTTTTTTCTGGTTTACAATTATAACTACATTTTGCCATATAATCACATATAGAAGTGTATGGTTTATCACCTACTTGATAATCTATTCTTTTTCCACTAGATAATTTCTGAATAACTGTTTGATTCATATCCTCTACTGTAAATCCAGTTTGTTCTAGATTTAATAAACAATCTGTTGCTACTTGCTTTAATAATCTACTAACTCTACCTATTTTTAATGCTTTTAATTCCGCTAATCTATATACATATAAATCTGCTGCTTCATTCTCTATATTTTCTAAAATAGTTGAATGTAAATATATCTCTACATTTCTCTCTTCAAATGGTAAATCCTTATGACTGCAAGTTCTTACACCACGACCTATAATTTGTTCTATTCTGTTCATATTATACCATGGTTCTAATATGTGTATTTGTCTTATAAATTTAAAATCTAAACCTTCCGCTCCCGCTTGAGAAATAAATACTACTTTTACTTTCTCACCATATTTATTATCTAAATTTGTTAACATTTTTAAATCACCCACATTATCAGGTGATAAAGTTTTATCACCTGTTATCATTACATATTTTGCTGGATTAAAATTGTTTGTTACCTCACTTTTTGGTTTAAATGTTAAACTATCAATTGCTTCTGTTGGTGAATTTTTAAATAATGATTTTTGTGCTCCAGCTCTTGTAAATCCTAATTCTTCCAAAGCTAATGCTATTGGAACTATTCCACCATCTATATATTGGGAATATACTAATACTATTCCTGTAGAATTAATTATACTATCACATATAGACTTAATTTTTGAACTATATTTACCTATTTCATTTGGAGAAAATATTCTACCATATTTTTCATCTTTATACTCAAAATTTGTTCTACTTGGTGGAGTTAATGTTTCTGTATAATTCATTAATCTTTGTAATCCAGTTTTTCCAACTAAACTTTTGGGATCTATATTACTATCCTCTTTATCTAAACGTTCATCTGGATATATTATATTTAATCCCTCTAATGGTTTTTGTAATAATGTATAACCAAAAGACTCCATATTTTCAAAACTTGGCATATTTTTTTCACTATATTCTCCTTCTTTTAGTTTATTTATTATATATTCATAACCTTTGTTTTGATATGTTCCTATATTATTCATATATAAAGATAGCATCTCTATTTTTTGAATAATTGGTTTGTCATTTAACTGAAGACGAGGATATTCTATGCTACTTAATGTATTTTTAGTTGAAAACATTGATGGCCAAATTCTATATGGAAATGTATATGGATTTTCTCCTCTTATAAATGATATATATCCTCTTGCTTTTCTTTCTAATAATTCTTTTCCTATTTCTTCTCCTCCACTACCAATTTTAAAATTTCCATCTTTTGTAAACACATCTTTTACTTCAATAGTTCCTCTTTTATCATTCTCATTCATTAAATTAATCAACCAAACTATTTCTTTATAGCTATTATACATTGGAGTTGCAGACAATAATAATAAACGTAAATTATCTACATTTTTTACTAATTTTAATAATTCCATTGCTATTCTTTTATTTTTATTATCATCTGTCATTCGAATATTGTGAACTTCATCTATTATAATTAATCTATTATTAAAGTTTTTTTTTAATTTTTGTTTTATTAAAATTTCTTTTTTTTTACTAGATAATTCACTATCTACTTTGGATTTTTTAAAAATATAATTTGCAAATTCTACATAACCTAAAAATAAATATGAATTATTTATTATACGTTTAATTTGACTTATAACTTTTTCTTTCGTAAAACCTTTCATATTCATTGGATTTATCTCTTTTAAAAATTTATTTCCTGTACATGCTCTTAAATTCCATAATCCATCTACTAATTTTAATTTTCGATCATCAAACAATTGTAATTTAAAATTCTCTTGAACATTAGGTGATGCTACTACTAATATTCTCTGTACTATTCCCATTTGTGTTAAATAATCCCTCATCTCTTCTCCAACACTTATTGCTGAACATGTTTTTCCTGTTCCTAAACCATGATATAATAATAAACTATTATAAGGTGTCTGAAATGATAAAAAATTTCTTACAAACATCTGATGTGGTGCTAATTCAAAATCAGCATTACATAATATTTCTGCTCGTTTTTCCACAGATTCTATAACACCATCATATTTTGTATCATAAAATTCTTTTCTCTCACTTAATTTTATATTAAAATTTGGATCATCTAAATCTGGATACAAATAATTATATTCATTTGTAGAATTTTTTAGATCATTACTATTTAACAATTCTTTTTCTAATTTATATTTATTGAAAGATTTTTCATCTTGTTTAGAAACAGCATTATATATTTCTTCTAATCCCTTTTGTTTAGATGTTACATTATCTATTATTGGAATATTTTCTTCTACTATTTCTCCTATAGGTGAAATTTCTTCATCATCTACAATTAGAGATGATAATTCTTGATTACCTTGTTTATCTGTCTCTTTATTTGGTTGTTTAATATCTATTTGTGTAATCAATTCTTCATCATCTACAATAGGAGATGGTATTTCAGGTTCTATACTTTGTATAATTTTAAGTTTTCTTTTCATTGGAACACATTTTCCTGTTTTTTTATTACGACGAGTTCCTTTTGGACATCTTTTACCAGACCATTCAAAACTTTCTTTTAATTCTACTTTTTTTTTTGTTTTTTTTTTAATAATAGTTTTACTATTACTAAATTTATTATCTACAATAGAAGATGGTATTTCTTGATTACCTTGTTTATCTGTCTCTTTATTTGGTTGTTCAATAGCTATTTGTGTAACCAAATCTTCATCATCTACAACTGGAGATGGTGTTTCTTCATCTGTCTCTTTATTTGGTTGTTCAATAGCTATTTGT
>Ga0180433_10009332_pt1 | contig 12027 bp, 10 predicted proteins | sample SS_ome_8_FD_132980 | JGI IMG/M metagenome (GOLD analysis project Ga0180433, IMG submission 132980) | Hypersaline lake sediment archaeal communities from the Salton Sea, California, USA - SS_1_D_1 metaG | ecosystem: Environmental > Aquatic > Non-marine Saline and Alkaline > Hypersaline >... | reverse complement strand
TCCTCGGCGACGACCCCAGATTGATCAACGTCCCCGGCTGCCCCGCCCATCCCGACTGGATGGTCGGCACCATCGTATACTTACTGACCAACAACCATCTGCCGCCGCTGGACGCCCATCGCCGACCGCTGGAGTACTTCGGCAATCTTATCCACGACAACTGCTTCAAGCGCCGACAGTACTGCGGCGAAGGAATCTTCGCCGAACAACTAGGCCAAATAGGATGTATGGAATTCCTCGGCTGCAAGGGCAAAAGAACTCACTCCGATTGCTACGTCCGAAAATGGAACAGCCCCGCCCAGGGACAATCCGGCGTCAACTGGTGCATCGGCGCCAGAAGCCCATGCCTCGGATGCGTCGAACCGACCTTCCCCGACGGAATGTCACCATTTTACGTCTACCTGCCGACGCCCGGCATGGCCGATCAAGCCGATGGCCATACCCTGCCGTCGAGTAACAATACGTCGACAGACACCAAGCCAGGACGCTCGCACTCATAACCCAGGTGAAACAGTCAATGCCGACCACCATTACAATCGATCCAGTAACCCGCATCGAAGGGCACCTCGAAATCGAGGTCACCGTCGACTCGGTCAGTGGCCAACAGCAGGTCGTCGACGCCCGAAGCTCCGGCACCATGTTCCGCGGCTTCGAAATCATCCTCAACGGACGCGACCCCCGAGACGCCGCCCCATACACACAGCGAATCTGCGGCGTCTGTCCCGTCTCCCACGCAATGGCCTCCTGCCGCAACCTGGACAACGCCTTCGGCGTCACCCCCCCGGACAATGGCCGCTTGCTCCGCAATCTCGTCCTCGGCGCAAACTTCATCCAGTCCCACGTGCTCCACTTCTATCACCTCACCGCCCTGGACTACATCGACACCACCGGCCTGCTCGACTCCGCCCCCTGGGCACCACGCTATACCACCCCCGACATGATCGGCGGATCCGCCGCTGCCGACCTGGTCAACCACTACGTCGCCGCCCTCGCCATCCGCAGAAAGGCCCACCAGATGGGCGCCGTCTTCGCCGGCAAACTACCCTGCATCGCCTCTTTCGTCGTCGGTGGATGCACCGAGGACGTTACCGACGAAAAAGTCGCCGATTTCAGAGCTTTACTCACCGAAATCCGCGAATTCATCGACAATGTCTACCTGCCCGACACCGCCGTCCTCGGCGATCACTTTCCCGACTACTTCCAGCTCGGAGCCGGTTACGCAAACCTGCTCGCCTATGGCGCCTTCGATCTCGACGCCGCTGGAAGCAAGCAGCTCATTAACGGCGGTCGCTACACCAACGACGCACCCGGCTCCGTCGATCCCGCCCAGATCACCGAATACGTAGCCTACTCCTGGTACACCCCCGACAGCGGCAACCTCAACCCCGCCCAAGGAATCACCCAGCCCGACCCCGATAAACCCAACGCCTACTCCTGGTGCAAAGCCCCCAGGTACGACGACAAACCACACGAGTTGGGGCCACTCGCCAGAATGTGGGTCAACGGGATATACACCAACGGCGTCTCCGTAAACGATCGCACCATCGCCCGAGCTATCGAAACCAAACTCATCGCCGACGCCATGGATGGTTGGCTCGATCAGCTCGACCCCGCTGCCTCAGCCTACCAGCCCAGTGAGGTGCCCCAACAGGCCACCGGCATAGGACTAACCGAGGCCCCCCGCGGCGCCTTGGGTCACTGGATGGATATCCAGGACTCCGTAATAACTAGATATCAGGTAGTCACCCCCACCGCCTGGAACTGCTCGCCAAGAGACGATCTTGAACAATTGGGGCCGGCCGAGTCCGTGCTCATCGGCACCCCCGTCGCCGACCTCGAACAACCCGTCGAGGTCCTCAGGGTAATCCACTCGCTCGATCCCTGTCTAGCCTGCGCCGTGCACATGGTCCGCCCCAACGACCACCGTGAAGGAACAAAGATACTGATCCAACCCGGAATAGCATAAACGTATGGACACCAACAAACTGACTGCTGAAAGCTAACTACCAACTATGACCGCCCAACCGCGACAACCTCACCAAACGCCGACCACTACCGCCCACACTATGATCCTGGGCCTGGGCAACATTCTCCTCCGCGACGAGGGAGTGGGCGTGCGCGTAATAGAAGCTATGCAGTCAATCAACCTGCCGCCCGGCGTCGAACTCTTCGACGGCGCCACCGCCGGCCTCGACCTCCTCGACGCTATCGCCGACCGACCCAAAGTCATCGTCATCGACGCCGTCGACGCCCCGGAGGCCCCGGGAACCGTACTACAGTTCACACCCCAAGACCTCGCCCCCAGAAATGGCCAATCCGTCTCCCTGCACGAGATCGGCCTGTTGGAAACCTTGGCCGTCGCCAAACAGTTGAACATCGCCCCCCAGGAAGTAGTCATCCTCGGCGTCAAACCCAAGGACGTAGCCTGTGGCCTGGATCTGTCCCCCGAAATCGCCCGGCTGGTTCCCCGGATAATTGAGCTTGTTCTCGCCAATCTCGAAACCCGCGAATTGCAGCCCGCTGCCTCACCCGGCCAGCAAGAAAGAGTGATACCACAATGAACCGTCTACCATTACTGGCCGTCGTTCTTTCACTACTGATCTGTGCGGCCCATACCGCCTCTGCCGCTCCCGTCTGGGGCACCAACTGCCTCTCCTGTCACAACCAGCTCCACTCCCACATGCTCTATGTGCTGGGAGACACTGTCGCCGATCCAGACGAGTCCGCCACCGGAGCCCCCGACCACGGCCTGCTGCCAACCTTCCGCGCCAGACCAGGACAGACCGAGACCCTGCTGGTCGAGTTGGTCGGCCTCGAACCCGACGACCTATACGCCGTTGAATTGAAGCGACTCCGTTTCCCCGGCGTCGAAACCGGCGGCGAGTTGGACCACAACCCCGACTGCAACTGGGCCCAGTGGGTCAATCCCGGAAACCACTACACCGACCCGGCCGTCTCCTACCGCTGGGGAGCCGGCCCCACCACCTTCGCCTTCGAGATCGATGTCATTCCCACCTCCGACGTCGACTACTACGACCTCGTCTTCGCCGTAGCCGGCAAGCGCCACGACGGCGGCGATCTCTTCTGCTCCATGGAGCACTTCTATCTCCGCCCCTCCTGGATCATGCCCGGCGACCTGGACGAGGATGGAGATATCGACCTGACTGACTACGCCGCATTCGTCCAGTGCGTCGCCGGACCCGGCAACACCACCCCGCCGCTCGCCTGCCAGCAGCAAATCTTCGACGCCTCCGACTTCGACGGCGACGGTGACGTCGACTTCCGAGACTTCGGCGGATTCCAACGCGCCTTCGCCCCGTAGACCAGACTGTTCATCTGTCATCCCGTGATCTGTCATCCCGAGCGCAGCGAGGGACCTTGCTGGCCTTTGAGATAAACTCGGTCCCCAATCCCGTTCTCGATACCCATCGAGATCCCTCCGCCCCTCCGTCCCTCCGTCCCTCCGTCCCTCCGTCCCTCCGTCCCTTCCCTTCTCCTCACCCCAGCTTCATCGCCAGCACCGCCCCCCGCACGGTCTGCAACGCCACGTACTCATCCACCGTCGGGTTGTCCGCGTCGGTCGCCGAAGCGGTTAAGTCGTTGTCCTGCGTGCCGCTCTCGCCCGACACGTGACTGGCGTTGAAGAAGGTCACCCCGTCGTAGCTGTTGAACCCCGACGTGGCCCCGCTGATCAGGAGTTGAGCGATCAGGTAGTCCTTGTGCGTCGCCGCCCGCTGAGCCAGCTCGCCGACCCGCACCACACAGCGCAGCCGGATGCCGAAGACACCCGCTGGACCATCAGTGACAACCGACCACCGATCACCGGGAACTTCTACGCCTGGATCGTGGCGCTGGTTTGACTTTTGGTGCTGTAGTTCAGTCGTCGCCGCCTGGCAGGTAGCGCCCTCCGCCCGAGCCAGGCAGTAGGCGCCCAGCGAAACGAATGAGGGGGGTTATCCCCAAGAAATCTGCAACAACGCTGAGCGCGCAGAAGATGCCATAGCCAATCTTTCTCCAAAACGACCCCTTCCTTGCATCGACTCTCAGCTTGAGAGACTCAAGCGCCTCATGGACTTTCTTGATCTGTCCGAGGAACCCAGCTACATTCACGTCATGCTGGTCAGCATAATCTTGCAGCCGGATCAAGAGCGCCGTACACGTATTGAGCTTGCGTTCAAGCGTCTTTACACGACTTCTGTTGAAGTCCTTTTTCAGGGCAACAAGTCTCCCATCGACCTCGGCCAGCCATAGAGCAAATTGGTTTTGCGGATTCGACAACGTTGTGGTCCTGAGCCGGGCAGGGTCCGCGGCGCGGACCGTTCTCTCACGCGCGTCTGTCAACCTGGTCCGCACAGCGGACCATACGCGATTCGCTATCTTGAATTCGCTGTACCTTCTACGCCCCGATCGTGGCGCTGATCGTCTTGGACCAGGGGCCGGGTTCGCCGCGGGTGCTCTCCCAGCGGAGCATGTAGTGGGCGTTCTTGCCCCCATCCGCTCCGTCGTAGTCCACCGTGTACGGAGTACGCGTATCGGTGGCCAGATAAGTCAGCTCCGACGGATCGGTCGGCTCCGGGTCGCCCACCTTGACCCAGACCTGGGCCCCTCGAACGCCGGGCGGTTTCGCCTTGCGGCCGGTGGCCTCATCGGTGAACGAAATCGTGTGCCGCAACCGCTGGCTGGTGTCCACCTCGACCACCGGCCGGGTGGTGGGGGCGATCACCGGCGTTGGCGTATGGTCGCGAACGGTGATCCCCAAGGCGGCCCGCTCGGTATCATCGACGTCCGGGCTGGCTTGCAGGCGCTGGACCAGCGGCCGGATCACCTCCTCCAGCTTGCCCCGGGTGGCGTCCTTGGCCTGGCGGGCGCTCTGGGCGGCGGCTTGGGCGCCGGTGTGAGCGGGGTAGTCGGTCGCCCAGGTGGCTTGGGCGGCGGTCAGCGGCACCAGGTCGGCCGGGTCGATGCCCAGGTCGGCGGCGTGGGCGCTGGCGTAGCTGATGAAGTTGTCCTGCCAGGAGTCGAAGTCTGCATCCGATCCGGGGATGTAGTCGGGCATGTGAGCTTCTCCAACACGTACTGCAAAGAATGGGGCGCGGCCAGACAAGGCCACACGAACGCACCTAACGTAGCCCGCCAACGTCCGAAAAGCAAGCCTTTATTTCGCCCCCAGATCATTAAACTGCCACAAGGGTGACACATCCCGGCGCGGCTGGCCGACCGTCGCTGGCGAAGCCGTGGCCGCCCGGCGGCGAACTCGCCCCGCCGAAGCCCTCGGCAGGCCGCCCGGATCACTCCCTCCGTGGAGCGGACGCCTCGCTCCTTTCCGGGGACCAGCCACTCCCCGGAGCCAACGAACCATTCCTTGGAGCGGACGACCCACTACACCCCGCGACCGCCCCGCTCCTTGGAGCGGACGCTCCATCCCTGGGAGCGGACCACCCATTCCTTGGAGCGGGCGATCCACTCCAATCCCTCAGTCGTGCAGTCCCGCTTTACTCGATCCGTAATGCGGCATGCCGCATGCACAGTCTGTGCCCTGACATCGCCCGCGGGTGAGCATGCCTCTTCACCGGCGACGGGTCAGACGCGAATCTGAGGGGTATTGCCGACAAGACGAACGACCTCTTCGGAGACATCCTACTTGCCAATAACGATGGGAGCATCCATGGAGCAGATTGTCAGTTTGTCAAAGACTGCAACGCCGAGCACGGGGCCGTACCGACGCCCATTCGTATCCCTTCTAAGAGCCGGGTTTCGGTAGTCCTCGTGGCCAGTACCTGCCTGCCTCCTTCAGAACGCCGAGCGATTTACGAGCCCGGTCTTCCGCCGACAGGCTGGGCAGATGCCTGCCCTCCTTCCCGATTTCGACCACGTCCATCTTTGGGACGTTCTTCAACTCAACCGTGCGGGGCGCGAACTCCTCCCAACCCAACGGTCGCTCCTGCACCGTGCCGTCGTGGTACTTGAACTTGCGGAGGGGGAGCACTTCGGATAACGATCGACCTCGCCACAGATCGGCTGGGAATATGATTGTTGAAGATCCCGAAGCCTTTGGCCTCACAGTGGCACACCGCTTGGCGAGAGTCACCGTTCGTCCGAAGACGGACGCGTTGTACTTTATTGGCGTACCGACATACCCAATCACCACGGGACCGGCTGCGATCCCGATGCGCGGACAATAGCTCAATGCGTCGTTCTCGGCGATATTGCGAGCGGTCCGAACGGCGTCAAGAAAAGGATCCTCGGAGCCGAAGTCTTGGGAGAAGATGACCATAATCTCGTCGCCGATGTACTTGTCCACGATGCCCGGTCGGTCCTGTAGCGCCTCGGCGGTGATCCACGCGAAGAAGTTATTGACGAAGATCAGGGTTTCGGTCGGTGTCAAGTCCAACGTTCTGCCCGAGAAGTATGTGATGTCGGCGAACAGAACCGCTGCAAGCGTTTCAATGCCCTTTACGGAAAAGGACGCCCCCCAACCGTCGTCCAGAACGCCGTCTACCGACAGCGGCCACGAGTTTAAAAAATCCTCAAGAGATGCATACTTGTAGCGCACGGCAGTCATGGATGTCCACCACTTCTCGGCGACGGCGCCGATGGATCGCCATCTCCACGCCAAGAACGTATGCGGCCGACTCGGGAACGTCAATTCGCCAGCTATGGAGGCTGGATGGGAGCCTCGCGCTTGCTGTGGGCTGGGCAGCTATGTTCCCGGTCTGTTGGGAACGGGCGGCGGGCGCTCGGCAGAATCGCGACGTCGTCGATGGGGACCTCCTTTTCGAGGGTGGGGTCCTGGCAGGCGGCGATCAGCTCGTAAGTCAAGAAAGCGGTGGTTTCGTCGAGGAATTCGCAGAGGAACTCCTGGCGGTAGAGCTGGTCGTCGGCCATTGAGCGGCGGATCTGGTCGGCGTCGGCGTCGAGGCCCTGTTCGATGGCCATCGGCAGGGTCAGGGTGGAACGCTCGAACATGTCGTTTCCGGTTAAGTCGTGGAACATGTTCTTTTTGCCTTTGGGGGTGGAGGCGACGTCGAGCTCGCCCTGACCGCGGAGGATGGTGGGGAAGAGGCCGGCCCAGATGGCCCGGTCGTCGGCGTGCATGGCGAACTCGTCGAGGAAGACGTCGCCGGTGAAGCCGCGGACGGTGTGGGGGTTGGCGGCGAGGGCGATGACGCGGACGCCGTTGGGCAATTCGATCTCGAGCTGCTTGAAGCTGGTGTCGTCGAAGTAGGTGTTGTTGCAGTGGCGGCAGGCGACCTGCAGGGTGTGGCAGTGCTGGCGGGCTTTGTGCATCAGCTCGCGGCTCTGCCGCTCGCTGGCGGAGAGGAATATCTGGTTTCGCTGTCGGCGGAGACCTCGGAGGATGCGGCGGAGGGCGTGGGTGAACGATTTTCCGGTCTGGCGGGACCAGCAGCACCAGCGGAAACGGGCGTTGGAGTCCACGGCTGACCGCTGATAGGGCAACAGGGGTAGGAACGGTTTGGGCTTAGCAGGAGCCACGCTGTTCGATTCCTCCATCGCTTTCGCCGACGCGACCGCCGCGTCGGGGGGAACACTGTCCCCTCACCCTAATAACTTCAGGGGTGATCTATTGGATTCCGGAATTGAATAGCGCGCCCCTGTGCGCTGGGGAGGGAGAGGGCAAGGCACGAAGGCACGGAGGCACGAAGGGGGAAGGGACGGAGGGACAAATGGGATTGACGATTGGGGATTGTAGATTGCGGATTGGGGAGGGACGAAGGGACGGAGGGGGGAGGATACCGAGGTGGGGGAAAGTGCATGTGGAGGGTCGTCGGGAGGGCGATCAGCCGCAGCGGACCGCCGAGGCAAGTTGTAGGTCGGGCTTCGCCCGACGGGGCCGGCGGGTGGAACCCGCGTTACGCGTCTGTATAATCATTGTCGGGGCACAGGTGCCATGGGTAGGGCCCGGTGCCGGTAGTAGGGCTTCTGTCTCGTAGCGATCCAGTTCGGGTGAGGGGACGCACATGCTCTCCTGGACGGCGACGGCGATCATCTTCGGTACTCTGTCGGTTTGCGGGGCGACGATAGATCGGTTCATGCTGAAACGGCAGAAGGTTCGGCTGTACGACGCTCTTATCGCTCTCTGGTGCCGGGTGGATGATCTGTCCATTCGCGACCTACCCCGAATCGCTGCCTCAAAGGCGCTTCGGGTCCTCCGGCGTATCTTCCTGGGAGAAGGGTCGTGGGGGTTGGGCATACTCCGGACCCTGTTGGTCAGTGTAGTGCTCACAAGCGCCGTTTACGTTGCGTCAGGGTTACTGTTCGACCGCTTGGGGAAGTTCCCCTACTGGTTCCCTAATCCCCTGTTCTTCGCCGTGAACTACATTTACGATTTGGGAACCATTGCCATCACAGGGTGGGCTCTGCGAGAAGTGTCCAAGGGTGGGTTCTGGCGCAGTTTGTTGGCGTGCGGGATTGACGGCGCATCTGCGGTCTTGCTGGGTGTGCTCTGCCTAGCGTCTCTATCGTACAGCAGTGCACTTGCTCAACGGTGGGACATTTTCCCCGGCGTCTCCTCCGATGACTGGGAAGCTGAGCTCGTGCTGATCGAGGGAGTTGACATACAGATGAGGGAGGATGGGTTCAGTGATGCCGCTGAAATCCACGTGTATTCGACAGACTCCTTTGCCGGTCGTCTCGCCAACGCTCCACTTGTGTTCAAGACTATTCTCGGCAGTCCAAGTCCGTTACGAGTGGTGTATACGGTCCGAGTTGAAGAAGGCAAGAAGGTCAAGTCATACACAGTGGTTTTTGACGCAGGGATGTACGAGCAGATACCCCTTACTGCTCTGACAACCATTCTTCCGACGGTGTTCTACATGTTCATTATCCTTCTCCTTCTATTGGGAAAGGGTATTCTCCGTGCATGCAGAGTAGCGGTCAGGCAGTTGTTGGAGGCCCTAACAGACGTCGACCCAAAGCAAGACCCGACGAGGTTCGCTCCGGGAACCATGACGGGGATGTTGTTCGGCACGCTGGGGGCGCTTCTCAAGGTCGCGGGCGAGCTCGCCAAGACCATGGGATGAGAGGCCTGCCGTCCACGCGAGAGGTGCTTCTGCGGGACGCGAGGTCCAGGAAGGCGTCCAGCAGTACAACAACAGGGGTGCGTTTCCGGGCTAGTTGCCGACGGATGTCGGGACAGGGTTCGGGACGGAGGCACTATTGGCCGTAGACTAGTCTTCGGAAGGCGGGGTCGTCGCGGATGGGGTCGAAGTCCGGGTCGGTCTTGGCCAACTCGCGATAGCGCTCCGCCCGGTCGATGGCCTTGGCCAGTGCTTGGACGGCATCATCCGTCTCGTTCTGCCCTGCCAATGCGCAGGCGAGGTTGTAGTGAGCGTCGGCGTAGGCCGGATCGATCTCCAGAGCTTCGTTGTACTGCTCAACGGCTCCGTTGAGATCACCTTTGTCTGCCAGGGCGCAGCCGAGGTTGTTGCGGGCGGGGGCAAAGCCCGGATCGATGTCCACGGCTTGGGTGAAGTGCTGGATGCCGCCGTGCAAGTCACCCTTGGCCAGAAGGGCAATGCCCAGGCTGTTGTGACCGTAGGCGTACTCCGGATGGATCCGCAGAACCTCGTTGTAGTGCTCGATGGCCCCATCGAGGTCACCCTTGTCCTTCAGCGCCTTGCCAAGGCTGTAGTGGGCGTTAGTGTAGTCTGGATCAATCTGCAGCGTTTTCTCGTAGCGATCGATGGCGCCATCGAGGTCACCCTTGTGCTGGGCGGCGACCCCGAGGTTGTAGTGGGCGTAGGCATTGTCCGGATCGATCTCAAGGGTCCGCTTCCAGCACATGATGGCCACGTCAAGGTCACCTTTGGCCTGCAGGGCGTTGCCGAGGTTGAAGCGGGCGAGGGCAAGGTGCGGATCTATCCGCAGTGCCCGGTTGTAGTGCTCGATGGCCCCATCGAGATCACCCCCGGCCTGTAGAGCGACCCCGAGGTTGCTGTGAGCGTTGGCGAAGTCCGGATCGAGGACGAGGGCATCGAGGTAATGGGCGATGGCCTGCTTAATGTCGCCGCTTCTCTGAGCATCGAATCCTGCGTTGAAGAACTCGACGGCCTTGATCTTGAGCGGGTCTCCTGATTCGGGGACGGGGTGTCGTGGGACAAGTTCCATGGGGGATTCGTCTGTAAGCGCTTCGGTCAGCTCCCTGACCGACGGCAGAACGTCTTGGCCAACTACGATGTAGACCCTCGCTTCGCACGGCGGAGCGTCGCGCTCCATGGTCTTTGAAGCGAGTGTGAACACACCCGCCGTGATCGCGGCGGCGATCGGGCCGACTACCGCAGGGTGGGTCCAGGGAATCCCGCGGACCCAGCCTGAGCGTGGTTTGGGTGGGTCCTTGCGCTCCTGGCGCTCTTGCTTGGGTCTGCGTTTGCGGTGCGGCTTGGTCATGTGTGCGATTCCATATGTGAAGCTACCTTCTGGAGACAAGGGCTGTTGGGTAACGGTTATATCGTGATCCGATTGGTGCGGCAAACGGGACGGAGGCACGGAGGCACGAAGGGGCGGACGGACGGAGGGGGGGCGTGGGTGTGGGGCACAAACGAATCGGTCCCCCACCCCGATCGATTGGTCCCGGCAAAGCGGGACCAATCGAAACGGGATGGGGCACCCGAGTTGGGATCTGTCGCCCCCTATCGGGGGCTTGGGGTTTGTTTGGGGGCTTGGGTCCAGGGGCTTACGCCGCCTGGCTATTGACCTTCGCCCCGTTGGGGCTTGGGGGTGGGGAGATTCAAAGAAAGAGTCGTGAAGGCTTTGGGACTGGGGAAACCGGGGTACTCAATCGTCCCTGACGGGACTGGGAGTGTTAAGGGGGTGACTCAATCCCAGCGATGGAATCGCTGGGCTATTCTCATTTGCCCCTACGGGGCAAGGGGAGTGTAGAGTGGTCGCCACGCGGCAAGCGGGTGTAGTATCGTCCCTACGGGGCCAAGGGGAGTGTGGGATGGTTGGGCGGTCGGGGGTTGGTAACGCATCGAGTTTCGGCGAGTGGAGCCCGCCCTACCGCTGGGGAAGCGTGGGATAGTTGGGCAACCGGAGGTGCGTGACGCGTTGAGTTGCGGGGGGCGGGGCCCGCCGTACATGTTGTGGAGAAGACATGCCGGCGCTACGTTCACGCTTCGCTTGAACTGCGCTTGGGCATGCCACCCAACTACTTGGGCGCGGAACACAGGCGAATCAGCCCCCCGCCCCGATCGCCGGTCTGATCGACCGGCGAAACGGGATGGGGCACCCGCGGGGCCAACCGAAACGGGATGGGGCATCCGCCTCAACCGCTCCGTCACGGTTGTGGGTCGGTCAGGGGACCCAGGCTAGGCCAAAGGGGTTGGCTCCGGTGGTTACCTCGCCGATGTACTCGGGGACGGGGTCGTGTCGGGTGACGCGGTAGACCGATACCTTGTCGTTTGGGCCCGAGTGGGTGAGGTAGAGCTTTCGTCCATTGCGAGTGAGGGCGATGTTGTGGGGGACGGTATAGGGGGCGTCCACCGGGTCGCCGACGATTTCATTAGTTCGGGTATCGATCGTCCAGAGGGCCTCTTCGCCACCTCCGGGCAGGCTTGAGGTGTAGAAGTACCGTCCATGCCGGGGCATGCCGGCGCCGTGGGCGCCCGGTACGTCGAGCACGTCGACGGTATCCAGGCTCCAGCGGTTCAGGATGTACACCTCGTCAGTGTTCTGGCAGGGTACGAACAGAGAGGGGCTACGCCAGGTAATGGAGAGGTGGGGGTCTTTGCCGACTGGGGCTCGGCCGATCTCCTCGAAGGTGCGGGTCGAGTATTGGACGACGTAATCGTTGGGGCCATCGCCGCCGAGGACGGTGACGTAGGCGAAGAGCCCGCCGGGGGCGAGGATGACGTCGTGGGGTTTGCCTCCGTTGGCGACCAGGTCCTCGGGGGTTGGGACGGTCTCGATCACCTCGAGCGTGCGCATGTCGATGACGGTAGTGGTGTTGTCGATGTCATTGTTCACCCAAAGCTGCTTGCGGAAGGTGTTGCCCCACATGTGGAACAC
>Ga0180433_10009330_pt1 | contig 12031 bp, 5 predicted proteins | sample SS_ome_8_FD_132980 | JGI IMG/M metagenome (GOLD analysis project Ga0180433, IMG submission 132980) | Hypersaline lake sediment archaeal communities from the Salton Sea, California, USA - SS_1_D_1 metaG | ecosystem: Environmental > Aquatic > Non-marine Saline and Alkaline > Hypersaline > Sediment... | reverse complement strand
CCCAATCTGGCAGGGTGTTTTTATCATACCATCTATCAATCCGTTGTTCTAAAATAATAGGATTAAAATCTCTCCATATGTATACTTCCTGACCTTCAATAACTGCCTTTCTGTCCCAGAATTGGGATTGTAATTTCACTTCGTAATAAACTTTACTATGTGAGCGCGAAAAAGGACCCGTAACAAGTTCATATAAATGTTTAATACGAGCCGTTGCAAGTTGATTATCAGCAATATAACTTTGCCAATTACCGCGCAATTTATAAGCGCCATGGAGGCGTACATAATGAGAATGTGTAGAAAGCGGAATAAGTTTAATAATATATTCACTATTTTCAAACATTTCAAAGAGGCAATAATATGGCTTATCCCTTTGAGTGTGATGCCGCTGGATTCCTAATTTTAATTTATCTTCATAGAATGATTCTTGAAGCACATCCAAACCCAAACAAATGTCTAACATCTCTTTTCGGTGAGGTATGAGCATCTCCTTTTTGAAATATAAATGATAATCGCCAATAGCATAAGGACGATATTTTTTAATATAATCCTGAATTGCTGTATGAGCCATTTGACCTAATTCTGAATTGATTATAAGTGACTTTTCTAGCAATTCAGCAAGAGCTAATAAGTTTTTTAAACTAGGAATTCTATTTTCTCTTAAGACCTCAGCTAAATAATGCTTTCTATATTTTTCGGTAGAAGCCGTAGAAACCGCTGCAGATAAATCCTCCAAATTAAACATTTTGGAAATAGGAATAACTGGACGCTTCCCAAACGCATAAGAATTTATAGCTAAGAGTGTATTAAAGTATATATTAAATTTATCTAAACCTGTGTCTATATCTAAAGCCCCCATTTCATATAATATACCAATAGTCGCATGATAAATATCAGCTCGCAAAAGCTTTAAATTCTTCTCTGAAATTCCTAATGCCTTTGCATCAGTAACCCTTAATAAATAAACATTTAATAATCTATTAATTAGAGGAGATATATGGGTTAATTGAGGCGAGCTTCCCGCAAGAAAAGACTTTGAGGTTCCAAGTTCTCTGATAATATCATTCATTTCAACTTTTTGGGAAGAATATTTATTAAAAATCTCATAGACTTTATAAGAAAATTTATATCTGATCCCGCAATCATCTAAAAATTTATAAAAAGCCATCGATGCCCATTGAAAGTTATTTTTACTTTTAATTGAATTGCACCGAGCACTAAAAACAGCGGGAGCAATTCCTATCTTATAATAAGTATACCATCGACCACTCGTCCCAATGGTCTTGGGAGTATTTACCGCTAAAGGTAAGACATTAAGGATTTGTAGTAAATTAGACTTAGTGATATATTGTCCTCTGCGATTTAAATTGCCATTATCATCCTTAGAAAGCTTTCTCTTAATTTCTTCTTTTAAGCTTCCTAAAATAACAGCCTCTTCCTTTGTGAAAACTTTTTGATATGTTTTAAGTACTTCATTTAAACTGTATGGCTCTCTTATTTTAGTATATTTTCCATTTGGCTCAGCGGCACCAGCAATGATAGGCATTAAAATGACTTCATCGTTAGGATTGATGATTTTGCCTGAATCGATCGGAACTGTCTTTCCGTTGATGAGCACGCCAAATTGACTAGAATCAAGTCCTTTTACGTGCGGCTCTATGAAATCTGAGAGAGTTGTTATTGAGTTAGGGCTTAAAGCCCCGAGAATACCCGTGCTTAAAAGCTCTGCATACTTGTTTACAGGTCTAGCTTTTAAAGCTGCTTTATGGGCTTCTTTTGCTGATATCTCCGAATCGATTTCATCTAATGCTTTCATGACCTCAAATGTAGGCTGGGGAGATGCGAAAAACGGTTTAGTTGCGGATGATTCACCAATTTTACTGGCTTGTATTAATGCTTTTACTGCATAATCGCTATATTTTTTATTGATTGTTTCTTGCCACTTATTTTGCTCTGTTTTCATTAAAGTGACGAGCATCTTGAATTTTTCACCCTTGGACATTGTAACTTGGTTGGAAAACTTCTTGACCTGAATGGCGGATTGAGCTAATTTCAGCATCCTATCACCGATTCCCATCTCTGGGAGTCCAAGTGTCTTCCAAATCGCTTCTCTTACCGCCTCGGCAAAGCAGGATGCGAGGCGAGCCGCCCAATCTGCTCCTCCCATTGCCTTGACCGAGTTATGGGCGATCGTTTCCAAGAGCGGATCGAGGTAAATTTCCTGAATGGGCTCTAACATCAGCGAGATGGGCAGCAATATTACTTGCGCTGCGACACCGGAAACAAGAGCGGACGCAGCAGCACCGGCAGTACCAGCAGCACCAGCAGCAGTAGTAGCAAATGAGGCGCCAAGAATACCGTCCATAAAGCCAGCAGCAGCACCCATTGCGACCTGCGCGCCAACCATCATGATGGAAGTAGCTACCGTAGCATATGTTGTTAATTTCCTCGTGTACGCAATTTCAGCTATGGACATACCGCTAGAATGCCCTATTTCGTGCTGGTATACAAATTGCAATATGCTCTCGTGAATTGATTGCATGGAATGAATCGTCTGGACTTGTTCGGGATCGAGAGGATGCTCGGGATCGGCGAGGTTGCGAAGATCACTCGTACTTCTATATTTCTCAATGCTTACTTTCAGATAGAGAGACTTACAATCGTAAAAATCGATCAGTCCATCTAAGGCTGCCTTTCCGCTTTCAGTAAAGGATAATGAACCAGTAGCATGATCTACCGTGTAATAGGTAGGTTCAAGAGTGAGCGGTGGGTTGTCGAGGAAAAACTCGGCCTGATCGTCTTGATCGATTTGAGCTACGACCGAGATAGAGGTAATTTCAGAGTGCAACACATGGACGCTGTCTTCCGGAAGGATTTGCAAGCCGTTCATATTCCTTTCGTATGTTTTATAGACAACATGGCGCTGGTCTTTTAGCTCATCGTATTCTTCTTCGGTCAAGAAAATGGGCCAATCCTCGTAAAACTCAGGGATCGGCATGTTAGAAGACGAAAACGCGAACACAGGGGCGTTGTAATCGTCACTAAGCGGAACGATGGAAGGAATTATTCTATTGACAAAACCCTGTCTCGGCTCGTTGTTGAATGTGAGATTAGCGATCTTCTCTTCCAAGAACATCACGCTATTGTCGGAATCGCTTATCGAACCAATATCCGAAAGTGAATTATAATACCTCGTCTGAAGCGAGTAATCGAGACCCACCTCCACGAAGTTGCCTGTTTCCGTGAAATAATTGTAATTGAATTTCTGCACGCCTCCGGGCGAGAGGACAATGTCTCCTTCGTATTTATGTTTGTCCGTCACGTGCGAAATATGAGAATATACTCCTTGGGTACTACCCTGAATCAAGTTAGTTGTGCTCCCCCAATACCCGCTGTCCTTGTGCGAAAGAACCTCGTCGTTTTTATATTCGGTGTCGCGGAAGTCCATTGAGGCTTCTATCCTGCGCTGCCTTTCTTCTTGAATCTCTCCATTTATCCACGTGGTAAGGGCATAAGTTAACATGAAGCCTGCTGAGAACGCTACTGCGCTGGCAGTTCCATATCCTGCTCCCGCTGTCGCTATAATTACTGCAAGCCCTGCAGCAAGTCCTGCACCAATAGCTATTGCCACGATCGCCATTTGCTGGGCAAGGTCTGCCTCGAAATTGGTGTGCTCGTTAAAGGTATTCATTCCTTCGTGAAGGGCTTGCGATAATAGAGTGCTCGATCCTCTACCATTGTATTGAGTTTTCCACAAGTCAAACATGCTATCAGAGAATATAGGTTCTAACACAATTCCATTCTTGGTAGGGAGGCTGGTCCGCAATGTTTCGTCAGAGAGAATGTGGGGAAGCGTTAGATATCCTCCACCCCTCACACCTGCCTCAACTGTGTGAACATCCTTTGCTGCAAGAGCGTTAGGCTTGAAATAGCCGTCGAAATCGTAGTCAAATCCGACTCCTAAAACAACGTCGTTACTATCAGCTATGAATAGACTTTCGTGAAGAGAATCGCCATCAGAGTCGAAGTAGAAATACTTACCTCCCCTCAATCTCTCCGGAAGGTTTCCAGGATTGTTATCGTAATACACGCCGGTGCTGGGAACGAGTTCAATGACATTTAACGAGACTTTCTGCTCTTCGGTGCTATCGCTTGCAGGTATTGTTATTTCTTTCACTGCGGATAGAATGTTATGGGTGGTCGTGGTGTTAATATCCCGCGAGTATACTGCGACATTATCAAACGCTGAAGGGACGTTATCGGTTGCGTGGGTAATCCCTAATAAACCGCTCAGATCGGGAACTTCAAGAGTTGTTAGACCTGAGCTGTCAGTGATCTGCGTGGCGTAGTTCTCTAGTTTGGCGCTTTCCGCTAATTCGTTTGGAAACACGTCTCGATAAGCCCGAGAGGTTTCTATATCTCCACCTATATAATCCGTAAACGATAACGCTTTATAATCGTCTGAATCAATTGAAATGCTTTCAACCACCGCGTTAAGAGTGACTTCGCCTACCCACGGCAAGGAGCTCCAGAGTCTCGTGGTCTCAGAAGTTATCACTTTCGTGTTGTAGGCTTTATAGATTTGTTCGCAGCTCATGTCTTTATCAATGACACCATCTAAATCCACGTCTTCTTGAATTAACACACTTTTTGTCGTAACAATTGATTCAGTTATTGTAGTAGTGGTGATTGTTTTTTGTCCAAAAGTAGTCAACGAATTGACGAGGTTATAGGCTCCTGTCTCTTCGACATCTATTGCTTTATCCATGGAAGTTTCGGTACTATCATATCTGTATATGTTTTTATGATATGCTATTTCGCCTGAAGAATCAGTTGCACCGTATTGATATATATCATAAATGCCATCGCTAGTAAGGTCAGTCATCTGTAAGGCGTCGTAACTGCCCGTTTCCTGATCGAAATTATATAATTCAATTACTTGTGACGGCAATGCAACATCCGTGAAGTCCTTAAGAATTAGTATCATGAACGAATTAAAAGAATTTGGAGTTCAGAAAATCGGAACTTACACGCGGGTGTATCCCGACAATTTAAACGCAACTGCTAACGGAGTTTTTGAAATTCATTTTGAGCAAGTTGAAGACGATGAATTAAATTATTACAAAGCAACATTTCAAATCGTGGCAAACGAGGACGGATTTTTATTGGATAAAGGAGATTTCGGTTTTTACGAGACGTTTACCGACAAGCAAGAAGCGTTTAACTATGTTAACGACTTTTTGAACAAGTTCAGAGATGCAGAAGCTTTATTCACTCATATCAAGAAGAATTTTAACTTTTGCTACAATCGAGCACAGCAGGAACAAATGGAAATAACAGAGCTGTTGCGACAAGCCACTTTTGACAGCGTTATCACGTGTCCAAAATGCTGTAGCTCTTTAGAGGCTGATGCTCCAAAGTGCATTTATTGTAACTGGGAAAATAGCTTGGTAGCAAATGGGTATATTTAATAAATGAAATGGAGGTGACATGAAAATGAGCGTAGAAGCAAACAATTTTGCAATGTGTTTCATGTGCCAGAATACATTTGAGAGAAGTCTATGTGAACCCCTTGAGTTAGATGGGTTAAATAAGCACGACGTTGTATTTTGTCCCACATGCCTGAAAGATATCAACTTAGACATTTTTTTAGTAAAACTCATGAAAAACCCCGAACTTTACGATAAGGTTCGAGCGTATATATACCAATATCTAAGGGATTTGTAAGGATAAGCTTAATTAACTTAATTAATTTTTTTTCTTTCTTTTTTTAAATATTCTAAAATGGGCTAGCGCATTATAAAAAGAACTGAGAAGGACTGGAAGGTTGAGACAAAAAAATTCATAAAATATTCTATTCAATGAAGAAAATATTTACGGCTGGAAGTATATTTGTGGGCAATGTGGCCATGAGTGGAGAACAGAGAAGGAATGGGAAAAGGAAAAAACTTAAAACTTACGGTTCTTAAGGGAAGATATCATTTATCTCTCAACAATACAAATTTATCACTGTGTACTTTAATAAGATCACCGTGTTTTCCTAAGAGTTCTCTTATCTTCTTTAAAATATTCATTTGATCTTCATATTCTTGTTCATAAATCGTTAAACTAATTTTGTTGGTTTCAATTTCTTTTTCATGGTGATCAAGGCGTTCATAAAATTTCTCAACGTCCTGCAAGAACTCTTGGTTTTGAATGTATTCAAAAGGAAGGTTCACGTGAATTAACCTTAAATATCCGGAGAGTGTGGAGAAAATTTCGTTTATAGTCTTGAGCGGGACCATTTCTTGTTGCAGTTGCTCTAAATGAGAAACAAAATTTTGAACGGGCTTACTTATTGAGTAGTCATCTCTTTTTAATCCACTTATTATTGGCATTTTAAATGCACTATATCTATCTTTATTGGTAATTTCAATCAAGCTTTTAATTAATTCTTCTAAGTATTGATCAGCTTGAATAACTTTATCAAGCATTGGAACACCAATCGCATTTAACAATGGTAATTCACTTTTCATTCGACCACGTGCCCATATCCATTCAAATTCATTGAAGAATTTTGAGAGATGTTTAAATCTTTTTTCAGTTATCTCTTTCGAGTAACTTTCCTCAGCAGCTTTATCGTTAAGGTAATTTCTTAATTTTTCCATGGATGAATTAAACATCATTAGCATTTCATGCTCTTTACCTCTGTGAAAATCCAAGAAATCATCTTCTACACCTCCTTCTTCAGCGATACCAGCACTTTTTTTCCATTTGAGCAAGCTTACATCTATGCCTATCTTCTGAATACTTTCTTCTTGAAATGTGAAGATATTTTCACCAAATTTAGCTTTTGCAAGTTGCGGCATTATGTCGTTGTTAATCTTATCGATGAAATCCTTATTCACGTGTTTTATAATGCTTTTAATGATTGCAATCACTTCTTCGTCATCTTTTTTCTTTGCGGCATTCATCAAGGCTCTGCTATATATAACCATTTGATCTCCGTGCGAAAGAGATTCTAAAATATGTCCAATGATATCAACAATAGAAGTGCATATTGGATCTTCGGTATAATCGACTAGAGTGCTTTTTATTAACATTCCGAAATTTATAATACCATCCCAGAGATCAAATATCGTTTGAGCACCAGGTATTATTAAAGGATCGTCGTAATAATCTGAAAGGACATTTAAAGGCTCTAAATCTTCAAATTCTTCAACTTCCTTTTCAGGGAAAAAGTATTGCATGAACGCGTTCTTGGAGTCAAAAATAGGCGCATCTCCTTCTTTTGCATGTTTGACTATTTGTTTAAACATCTCTATAACAGAAAAGTATTTCGATGCCTTTAATGACAAGTTTATTTCATTTGGACTGACTTCTGCAAGATATTTCAAAAATGGAGCAGCCACTATAAGAATATTATTGAGAACTTCGGGATCATTTTCGTCAAGACTTAATTTATAGAGTTCTCCTTCAAGGGAGGTTTTAAACTGCACGGACAATTCGTGTAGGGCTTTATCAACATTGTTTAGAGAGTCGTTTGGACCTCCAAGCGTTTTTTCAATGCTTTCAATCGCCCATTTATGACGCACGCTATCGCCACCTTTTTGAATTTCGGTAGGTTTCGATTTGAGCTTTATGCTCATCTTGACTAAAAAATTATCAAAATCTTGCATTCGCGTGAAATTTGAGGCTTCTACAGCATCATATTTGCTAATCATTTCTTCTACTAAGAAAATTTGATTTTGGAGTTCTGGATTATTTAAATATTCTGAAAAGGTAATCAATGATTTTTCCGATTTTGGCAGCAAGCTCCCCCCAGGAGGATTTTCAATTGCTTTTTTAATACGCACTTTCATTTTTTCAATTTCTTCCGCGCTATCTACTACTATCGCTCTCTTTTCAGCAGTCATTACAATTTTTCTTTTCATTACGGGATTAGTGATGAATGATACGTCTCCCAATTGAATTTTGTATTGGTCAAGTTTACGGATTAACGCCTCCATTTTCACAAAATTGCTAGATTTTGCGTTATTATAAAGAGTGATCATTTCATTAACAATATTAGGCTTCTCATGTAATTTTGGATGACTTAAATATTTTCTAAATATCTCAAGATTTTTTTCTGAGGTTGGAAGAATGCCAAACCACTCTCTCCCCTGTTTATTTTGAATCTCTTCTTTTATTTTCTCAATTTCTTCCATACACTCATCCCTAATATTTCATAAATAAATCGAAAAAGAAGTTATTGATAAATGTTTACTATTCAAAAATCAGATCTGGATTAATCGTAAGGTTTTTAAAACTGGAATAATGATTTAAATCACACTTTTTGTTAATTATTTAACTTAGGGGTGTTAATGATTAAAATAGAATATGCTGAAAGGGTTGGAAGATTACCCAAGTACATTTTTGCTGCTATCGAAGAGCTTAAAGTTAAGAAAAAAAAGGAAGGCGTTGATTTAATATCTCTTGGAATCGGAGATCCCGATTTAACGACTCCAGATTTGATTATTAATGAATTAATCAAGCAAGTAAAAGTCCCCGAGAATCAAAATTATCCATCAAGCATGGGAGAAGAGGATTATAGAGAAGCTGTTGCTCGTTGGAATCAAGTACGATATGGAATAGATCTAGATCCAGCAAAGGAAGTTTCCCATGTAATGGGAGGAAAAGAGGGTGTTGCAAACATTGCAAGGGCGTTCATTAATCCAGGAGACGTAGTGTTATGCCCTAATCCAGGATATCCCGTTTACGCTAATGGAGCAACCAAATTATGTGATGGTAACCCGTATTTAATGCCTCTGAAAAAAGAAAACTCTTTTCTCCCTGATCTGGAAGCGATTGACGCCTCTATTCTTAAAAAAGCAAAATTAATGTATTTAAATTATCCTAATAATCCAACAGGAGCTATAGCACCCTTAGAGTTCTTGAAGAAGGTAGTAGATTACGCCGAAGAATATAATTTTTTTGTTATATATGATAACCCTTACTCAGAATTTACTTTTGACGATTATGTTGCTCCAACAATCCTTCAAATTAGTCAAGATCACGTGGAAATCAATAGTTCATCCAAAATGTTTAATATGACAGGATTTCGTTGTGGTTGGGCGGCAGGGAATGCAGGAATTATAGGTGGTTTGAGAAAAATTAAATCACAAATTGATTCTGGAGGTTCAACCTTCGTTCAAAAAGCGGTTATTAAGGGTCTCAACGAATATACCTCAGAAAACAAGCCTAAGATCGTAGAAGAGAATATGAAAATTTATGAAAAAAGAAGAGACATTTTAATCAAAGGACTTAACGATATGGGGTGGAAAACTGAGAAACCTATTGCAACATTTTACGTTTGGACACCGATTCCAGAAGAAGAAAAAGACGACATGGAATTTGTGAAGAAACTTATTAATATTGGTGTTGTTATAACTCCTGGAGTTGGTTTTGGTGAGTATGGAAAAGGATTTGTTAGATTTGCACTTACACAACCAATTCCAAGGATAAAAGAAGCGCTGGAAAGAATAGAAAAAGTACTTTAAAATATTATTAATACTAAATAATTCCATTAATCAGGAGAGATATTTCGATATTTCTTTCTAAGATGCGACATTTTTATCTCATCTTCGATTTGCGTGAAAAGAGCACTTGGTTTAAACTCTTTACTTTTAATATTTAACACTAATTTGTCAAATGTACCTTCTTCACCTTCTTCTTCTGGAGTTTCTTCCTTGTAAAAATCTGTAGTCATGTTCTCCATTTATAATCGTTTCTTTTATTTTTTTTGATTTCTTGATATTTAGTCTTATTATATATTTTATAAATTGAATATATAAATGTTCTGTTCTCAATTAAAAGTAGTAATGTATTAATATGAATTAGATTAATAAGGGTAAGAATTGATAATTTTAATAATTTTGATTAAAGGATTGAGGAAATATAAATACTCCACAATTACTATTAAAATTTTTATAGTTTTTACCACGCCAATTCTTTCTTAGAAATATAAATTTCTGCGGGTGTGAAAAACCGTGTATGATCAAACAATTCTGCGTGATCTATCAGCTCATTTTTCATCTTCGGAACGATAATTTCTCCTTTCTTGATGGTCGTCATGTTATTTTTAACCTCCTATTTTTTATGTGCTTTTCTGACCTTAGGAAGCAAAATCAACCCTTCAACCTCTTTCATTAAAAATTACTTTTTATCTGCGAGACAATCCGTAAGAGTTAAAGAAAGAGTAAAGGATTGTCTCCGCTCATAATAATACTACTACTACATTGCCTAAATCACGGACAAATGAGTTTGGAGTATTATTACGAAAGATCATTATATAATTAGAGAAGCTCATTATATAAAAGGTTTTCCTAGAATTCAGGTATTATGCTCGTACAAAAAAGATATGGTATTTATTACAATTTCAATAGGAAGATTTTTTTTACTCCCTCGTTAAATACTAATTGAAATTTAATTATTAAAAATTGGACTCCTTTGAATTTATATATCTCAAAAATATATATTTTTAGACGGGTTTTAATCTATAACATATTATAATTTGAGGGATCAAAAATGAATTCCAATATAGACATTAATTCAGATGAGAAATATAAAAGGCGAACTGCATTTGTCTGGAAGGTTTTTTGGTTTTTTGTTGATTTGGTTGGAGTATCCATTTTGATAGCAGCGATTACTTATTTTATCATTAATTCTGTTCTTAATGTCATATTTCCTCTAACACATACAGTTAATTCCTTTGTTGCTATATCTATTGCGATTCTAACATATATCTGCGCGTCTCTTATTTTTTATAAGCATTGCGATAAATTCAGGGAAAGATCCTTCTTTGCTAACCAGCAGAACAACCTTAAAACCAGAATTAATGCTCTCTTTTTAATAACAATATTATCTCTGTTAATCCCACCCTTTTTTGTTTTAATAACATCTGAGAGTTATGCGTTATACGTGTTTCCAATTATTTCGTTTACAGTATTATATAATATAATTTGGTATTATTATTTTTATAAGCCTATTGACTTTTTTTACCTCTATGAAGGAGTTTTTAAAAATGCAGTTGATATCAAGCTAACTATTAAGCAATTATATCATCTCATAGTATTATTTAATTATATCGTTCAAATAGTGTTTTTATCTATTACCTACAACGTAAAATATTCATTTGCTTTTTTATTAGCAACTAACATCGTATTCTATCTTATTTCGCTGGGATATACTAAAAATCAACGTAATCTCATACAAAATGCTATCAGGGAAAATACAGGATTCTTGAATGATTTAATAATTTTCAAGAAGCAATTCTTGATCTTGATAAATAGCCTTATTTTTAGCATCTTAGTTCAAATTCCAATCCTTTTTATCGTTCTAAATTATAGCGATATAAACCTCGTGATATTGAGCTTTAGTGTTTTAGTTATATTCCTGGCAATCTATATTAAAACTAGATTTTATATATATTTTCATTATAATTCAATCCTAAGCGCGATTACTGAGAAAGAGTCTTTAAAAGAGGAAAAGCGTGAAAAAGCGGTTATTTATAAAAAATATAATTCTCTCTTATCAGGGATTTTCGTTTTATTTATAGTTATCTTTTCTTTTATAGCAGCAATGCCAGTTTTAATTTTATTTATTGCTCCCTTTCTTTATATTTTATCATATTTTGAGGAAAAGCAAAAGTTTTGTCGTAATAAGGAGAATAGGTATGTAATTTTAGGGAATACATTAACAGTGTTAGCAGCAGTTTCTTTTGGTATTTTTTCTATTTTTTCATTGGATATTCAAGTAATTATTTTCTTGCTTTCACTTTACTTTATTCTAGAATTTTATCTAAAACTTGCTTATTTTGATAAGAAAGGTGTAAGAGTCGTTCAACACCTTCTAGCAATTATTACTTTTTTATTCATAGTGAATTTCTCCATTTTTCCATTTATAAATAGTTCCTACATGCTAATTGGTAATAATTTCCAGAGTATTTTATTGCGTATAATTCTAAACAGTATATGGGGATTATTTTCTTTTTATATATTATATTTATTTTTAT
>Ga0180433_10009328_pt1 | contig 12033 bp, 9 predicted proteins | sample SS_ome_8_FD_132980 | JGI IMG/M metagenome (GOLD analysis project Ga0180433, IMG submission 132980) | Hypersaline lake sediment archaeal communities from the Salton Sea, California, USA - SS_1_D_1 metaG | ecosystem: Environmental > Aquatic > Non-marine Saline and Alkaline > Hypersaline > Sediment... | reverse complement strand
CCGAATCGTTTCTGACTTTTTGTGCCGCAAGCCGAATTATAGCGGAAGAATATCTGATCTACAACTGAAGGAGAGAAAAGATGGAAAAGTACGAAAGAGTAACAACACGAAGTGTTACAGTTTTCACCTGCGTATCTATGGCCCTTTTGTTTGCCGGGTGCGACAGTTTGCGTTTTGCGCCTAATGAGGCACAAAAACAGAATGCCTGGCTGCACAACCGCACGGCGATAATTTCCGCCGAGACGGCCAGGGCTGAAGAAACCTCGGAAAAACTGCAGGCGCTGACACGGCTTGGTGAAATGCAGAGCAGGGCATTCACATCCTACTGCGGCCTGCCGAAGGAATTCCCACAGGCAGAAACCGCCGAGGACCTTCTTATTGAATCGAACTGGCAACTCGCTCAGACGGCTCTTAAGTCTGGGGCTCAAAGGCCGGATGCGTGGGAAGTCGCAGACTCAGCCATGGAACTGGGCATTGGTATATGTGCTCTGCTCGGCGGCGTCTACGGCACAAGGGCAGTCCGGTTCTTACGAGAGGCAAAAACAAAGTCGAAGGCCCTGCAGGAAATAATCGCCGGCAACGAGCTATTCAAGAAACAAAACCAAAACCAAGCCGCAGCATTCAAACAAGCCCACAACAGTCAATCACCTGATACAAGACAAATCGTTGCCCGGGTGAAAGCATAAGATAAACAGAAGCCTTGATTCTGGTTACGATCAAGTTTTGCCGAATATGAGAAGGATATGAATTATCATGCTAAAGCGCGACGTTTTTCTTGACTCGACAATGCCTTTTTGCTAAAAGAATGCATATGACAATCTAACACACCTGCTTCCACGGAGGCAGATCATTTTCCAGGGCTTTCTGAGCTATAGCAACTTGCTGATTATGCTCGGCACACGAATTCGGGGCCTGTACCGACTGACTCTCCCTTGGGGACGCCTTACGGTGGGTACAGGCCCCACTAACCTGGATTTCTATTATTAGCCGCCGCGAAGCAGCCGGCTACAATTTTGGCTGTCGGGCCGTTATGAGCCTTGACAATACGCCTTGTCGGCCTTAATCTAAGCTTTTTCTCGAATCTTCCGCTGGATTGGCAGTTTGTAGTTGTAAACTACCGATGAGGGCTTTTGGATTATGCCGGACAAAATTGTAACACGTTTTGCACCATCACCAACGGGCTATTTGCACGTCGGGGGCGCTCGAACTGCCCTTTTCAATTGGCTCTGGGCCAGGCGCATGGGTGGGGTATTCATACTTCGCATCGAAGATACGGATCAGAAGCGAAATACGCCGACCGCCGCCCGGCAGGTCATGGACGACCTGAAATGGCTCGGAATCGAGTGGGACGAGGGGCCCGAAGTCGGCGGAGATAACGGGCCGTATCTGCAATCGCAGCGACGAGATATATACGACAAGTACGTAAGGCAGTTGCTTGACCAGGGCAAGGCTTACTACTGCTTCGACACATCCGAAGAGCTTGATGCCCTTCGCAAGCAGGCTGACGCGGAAAAGAAGGGTTTCGTCTACCGCCAGCCGGCAGAGTTCCCGAGCGCTGAAGATGCGGAGAAGGCCCGGGCACAGGGCCGGCCGGTTACCGTTCGGTTTGCCGTGCCGAACGAATCCATCACGGTACAGGACATAGTACGCGGCGAGATCACTTTCGCAGCCGGCGAGATCGGCGATTTTATAATACTAAAGAGCGACGGTTTCCCGACGTACAATTTTGCCTGCGTCGTAGACGACTATCTGATGAAGGTTACGCATGTCGTTCGAGGCCAGGAGCATCTGAACAATACGCCGGGCCAGCAGGCTTTATGGCAGGCATTGTTCGGGGATGCCCCGCTGCCCAAGTACGCCCACATGTCCGTCACAGTCAGCGACAGCGGCGGCAAACTCTCCAAACGCGAACGCCCGAAGGCGCTTCGTACGGCCATAAAAGCCAGGCAGGGTATTGACCTCAACACGCTGGCCGAAGCGGGTGGCATCGCCAGTGACGAACTTGATTCCTTCATCAAAGGCAAGACTACTCCGGACATGCCGATAGTTGATGCGATGGCTCATCACCTCGGCGTCGCCCTGCCGGAGATCAACATAGTCGATTTCTTCAAGAGCGGTTATCTGCCCGAGGCAATGGTGAATTTTCTTGCTCTTCTGGGCTGGAATCCGGGCGACAATCGCGAGATCATGGCTCTCGACGAGTTGATCGAGTCGTTCGGTCTTGAGCGACTGACAAAAGCCAACAGCCTGTTCGACCGCCAGAAACTCATCGCTTTTGACACGGAACACATTCGCATGACGCCCGAGGACAAACGGCTCGGACATTTTAAGGATTATCTGAAAGAAGTCGAATCACCTGTTATTCGTGCCGATGAAAGGATCCTTCTTAGAATCCTCAAGCTTTGCGAGGGAGCGCGCACTCTGGCTGATATCGAGCGCAAGTGCAGATTCCTGTTTATCGAAAACGACAAGATCGAATATGACAGCAAGGCCGTCAAAAAGGTCCTGTTCAAGAGCGACGGCCTGGCCGTCCTGGGAATCGTCCGCGACAGGCTCGCCAAAATCGACGAACTCACCGAGCAGGCGGTGGAAGCTATGCTCCGCTCTTTAGCCGAGGAGAAACAGCTTGGCCTCGGCAAAGTCGCCCAGCCTTTGCGCGTGGCCATTTGCGGAACCACGGTGAGCCTGCCGATCTTCGACTCAATCGAAATGTTAGGTAAGGATAACTCCCTTACAAGAATAGATACCACTCTGAGGAAATTCAAAACACACGTTCATGGGGAGCAAACATAGATATGTCGCTACTTGTAACAGGCTCTATAGGAATCGACACGGTTAGGACGCCTTACGGCGAAAGCACAGACTGCCTGGGAGGCTCGGCGGTTTATTTCAGCATGGCGGCAAGTCTATTCTCGCCGGTCCGCTTCATAGGCGTTATCGGCTCGGACTGTCCGTTCGATCTGGCGGAGGTCTTCGCCGACAGGGACGTCGATCTGGCCGGCCTGGAAGTTCGAGAACAGAGCAAGACCTTCCGCTGGACCGGGTCGTATAGTGACGACATGGATGACAGAAGAACAGACTACGTGGAACTTAACGTTCTCGCAGAAGCACCGCCTAAAGTGCCCGAGGCGTTCAAGGACAGCAAGTTTCTTTTCCTGGCAAATACAGCCCCTGCGCTTCAGCATGAGCTGCTCGAACAAGTCGACGAACCGGTCTTCGTAGCTGCCGATACGATGGACTTGTGGGTGAAGGAACACCGGGGCGACTTAGAAACCCTGCTGAAGAAAATCAACTGCCTTGTGATAAACGAGGACGAAGCGAGAATGCTGGCTGACGATCACAATCTGGCCAGAGCGGCGAAAAAGATGTTGTACATGGGCCCCAGTGTCGTAGTCATCAAAAAGGGCGCATCAGGCTCGATGATGTGCAACACCGATGGCGAGACGTTCATTCTGCCGGCGTACCCGGCCGTAGACGTAAGGGACCCGACCGGAGCGGGCGATTGTTTCGCCGGCGGTTTTATGGGCTATCTGGCAAATCGCGGCAAAATCGACTTTGCGACGTTGAAAACGGCAGTCGCTTATGGGACGGTGGTCTCTTCCTTCTCGATCGCTGATTTTTCACTAAGCGGATTGACTCTAACAAAAAGAAGCAGCGTGGACAAAAGACTGGAAATGCTGCGGAATATAACGCGGTTCTAAAGGCCTGGCTTTACAATGCGATGCTTCATAGCAATAGATATCGACGAGCAAATCAGAAAGGGCCTGAGCAGTTTGCAGAACGAGCTGCGGCAGAAAGTTGACATCAGAAAAGGTGACGCCAAGTGGGTGAATCCCGAAAATACGCACCTGACACTGAAATTTCTCGGCGAGATCAAAGACGAGCAGACCGTCGAAGTATGTAATATAACGGGCGATGTTGCGGCAAGGCACGGGAGATTCGATCTGGATGTACGATCGGTCGGCTGCTTCGGCGGCAGAAGCGCCAGAGTCCTGTGGGTAGGCACGGGAGAACACTGTGAAAGCCTCGTGAAATTGCACGATGATCTCGAGGGGCAACTGGAACAAGACGGATGGCCAAAGGAAGGCAGGAAGTTCGCGGCCCACCTGACCTTGTGCAGGATTAGAAACTCGAAGGCCGGAATAAAACTGGCGCAGGCAAGCCGCCAATACAAGAATTTCGAACTCGGCACATTTTCTGCCGATTCGGTTACCGTGTATCAGAGTGAATTGACACCGCAGGGCCCCATTTACACGGCTCTGGGGAATTACGGCCTACAGTGATCCGAAAAACGCAAGTCATCAAGCGAGATATTGGATTAGGAGAAAAACAAAAATGGCAAAAACAAAGAAAGCAGTAACGGAGTCGAAGGCAACCGGCAAGGAAGAGGCCCTCAAGCGTGTGATTTCGCAGATCGAAAAACAATACGGACAGGGCGCAATCATGCAGATGGACGAGCAACTATACGCCAAGATCGAGGGCATAGAGACGGGTTCGCTGTCTCTGGACATAGCACTGGGCGGCAGGGGCATCCCGCGGGGCAGAATCACCGAGTTGTTTGGGCCGGAATCGTCGGGCAAAACAACTCTCGCGCTCCACGTTATCGCCAGCGCCCAGCGTGCAGGCGGGGTGGCGGCGTTTATCGACGCCGAGCACGCCTTGGACACGACATGGGCCAAGAGATTGGGCGTCGACGTCAGCGGCATGCTCGTCAGCCAGCCCGATACGGGCGAACAGGCACTCGACATTGTCGAAATGTTGGTCAGCTCCAATTCCGTGGACGTAATAGTCGTCGATTCTGTCGCCGCACTGACGCCGAAGGCGGAGATCGAAGGCGAGATGGGCGATAGTCACATGGGATTGCACGCCCGACTGATGAGTCAGGCGATGCGAAAGCTCACCAGCATTATCAATAAGAGCAAAACCTCGCTTATTTTCATCAATCAAATCCGCATGAAGATCGGCGTAATGTTCGGCAATCCGGAAACGACCACCGGCGGCCGGGCCCTCAAGTTTTACAGTTCCGTGCGGCTCGATCTGAGACGAATAACAACCATAAAGGACAGTAGCGGCGCGATAGGCTCGAGGGTCAGGGCAAGAGTGGTTAAGAATAAAATTGCACCGCCTTTCCGCGATACCGAGTTCGATATCATGTTCGACAGCGGAATCAGTTATGAGGGCGATCTGATAGATCTGGCCGCGGGCTGCGACGTCGTCGAAAGAAGCGGCGCCTGGCTGAACTACGGCACTGTCCGCCTGGGCCAGGGTCGGGAAAACGCCAAGAAATTTCTGATTGAGAACAAAGATCTGACCGAAGAGATAAAGAACAAAGTGCTCGCCGCCAAGGGCCTTGTTTGATCGGACGAACGTATAACAAGAAGTACCGAGTGACAGAGAAGACACCGCATATAAGATGAAGACTGCGAAACAAATAAGAAGCGAATTTATCGACTTCTTCAAAAGCAAAGATCACGAGTTCGTTGCCAGTTCACCCATTGTGCCCCGCGACGACGAGACCCTGCTCTTTGCCAATGCCGGTATGAACCAGTTCAAGGACATCTTCGTCGGTCTGGCGCCCGCCCAGTATCGGCGAGTAGCCAACAGCCAGAAGTGCCTCCGCGTCAGCGGCAAGCACAACGATCTGGAGGAGGTTGGCAGGGACACCTACCATCACACATTCTTCGAAATGTTAGGCAACTGGTCGTTCGATGATTATTTCAAAACCGAAGCTATAGAGTGGGCCTGGGAGCTTATAACCAAAGTCTGGGGCATTGATCCCGACCGCCTGTGGGCGACGGTTTTTGCCGGCGATGAGGCCGACGGCCTGCCAAGAGATGATGAGGCGGCAGAGTTATGGCCAAAAGTAACACCGTTACCGGCCGAGAGGGTTATGGCGTGCGGCAAGAAAGACAACTTCTGGGAAATGGGCGAGACCGGCCCCTGCGGACCGTGCAGCGAACTGCATATTGACCTTGGTCCCGACAGATGCGACATGAAACACGTCCCCGGCCACGAATGCCGGGTCAACGCCGGCTGCGCAAGATACATCGAGTTGTGGAATCTCGTTTTTATACAGTTCAATCGTCAGCCCGGCGGCATTCTCGAACCTCTGACAGCGAAGTATGTCGATACCGGCGCCGGGCTGGAACGGGTCGTCGCAGTGCTACAGAACAAGGAGAGCAACTACGATACAGATCTGTTCATGCCGATAATTAACGCGACCGCGGATTTAACCGGCCATAACTACACATCGCAACTCGGCAATAAAACAGACAACGCTTTTCGGGTCATCGCCGACCACATTCGCGCTCTTGTTTTCGCAATTACCGACGGCGCCACGCCATCCAACGAAGGCCGAGGATATGTCATTCGCCGAATCCTCCGCCGGGCCTCGCGGTTCGGCAGAGAATTGGGCATGAAGGAACCCTTCATGTATAAACTCGTGCCGGTAGTTGTCGATTGCCTCGGTGAAGCGTTCGGTGAGATAAGAGAACGCGCAGACTATGTTTCGACCGTGATCGAATCCGAGGAGGCGAGCTTCGGCAGGACTCTCGACAGAGGTATCGAAATTTTCAACGTCGCCGCTAAACGGGCGCAGAAATCCAAAGACAAAGTCATCGGCGGCGAGGATGCATTCCAACTCTACGACACGTACGGCTTTCCGCTCGACTTGACCGAACTGATGGCGCGAGAACGCAACCTCAAAGTGGATAGCTCCAGATTCACCGAACTAATGGACGAACAGCGAAAGAGAGCGAGAGCGGCTTCGGCCAAAGACTCGCTGTCGATCATGGATATGGTAAGCGGTCAGGTTCTGCCGGAGACAGAAGACCTGCACAAGTACGAGGCGGATCAATGCCAAGCCAAACTCATCGGTTTTATAGACAACGACGGTTTTAGAACCGAGGGCCGAGTTGACACAGGGCGTGAGGTTGGGCTTGTGCTCGACAAGACATGCTTCTATGCCGAGGCGGGCGGCCAGGTTGGTGACTGCGGTGTAATCCGAACGGACTCAGCCAGATTTGTCGTAGAGAACACGACAAAAGTAGCCAACTGTATTATTCACCAGGGAAAGGTTATCGAGGGTGCCTTTGATGTCGGTGCAGATGTTCGCACAATCGTCAGCAAAGACAGAAATGCCACGAAGAAGAATCATACCGCAACTCACCTTCTCCAATGGGCCCTGCAGCAGGTGCTCGGTGATTCTGTAGCGCAACAAGGCAGCTTTGTCGGTCCGGACTATTTGAGATTTGACTTCACCTATCACAAAGCGCCGGATGCCGAACAACTAAAAGAGGTTGAGCGTCTGGTTAGAGAAAAGATCACGGCCGATCTTCCTGTGAGCTGGACGGTGATGCCGATAGAGGAGGCAAAGAAGCTGGGAGCAATGGCGCTTTTCGGCGAGAAGTACGGCGATGAGGTTCGGGTAGTAGCCGTCGGAGCCGAAGACAAGGGCCGGATCAACGAAGCCTTCAGCCGGGAGTTCTGCGGCGGCACGCATGTTGACAGACTCGGCTCGATCACTGGCTTCAAGATCGTCAAAGAGGAGAGTATATCCGCCGGAGTACGCAGGATTACGGCACTGACGGGCGCGGGTCTGACCGATTATCTCGAAAAGGCCAGAGATGTTGTCGACGAGCTATCGATGATGCTTAAGGTCTCCGATGATGCCCTGGTCGAGAGAGTAGGCAGGCTGATCGACGATAACAAGAAGCTGTCCAAGGAACTCAAAGCGGCTGCCCGCAAATCCGGCTCCGACGCTATGGCCGAGGCGAGACAGCTCCTCGATAAATGCGAAAAAATCGGCGAGACCTCGATAATCACGCACCAGTTCTCGGCGGCCTCGGTTGAGCAGGCGAGGGAAGCCGTCGACATGCTCAAGAAAAAAGCGAAATCCGCCGCGGTGGTTTTCGGCTTCGAGGACAACGGCAAAGCAACCCTTCTGGCCGGCGTCACCGACGATCTTGTAAAGAAGGGCCTGAAGGCGGGCGATATCGTCAAGGAGATCGCACCGATAGTGGATGGTGGCGGCGGCGGCAGGCCGCAAATGGCTCAGGCCGGCGGAAAGAATCCTGCGAAAATTGCCGATGCACTCGCCCGAGCCTCTGAATTGATAAAAGAAAAACTGGGTGCCTGATCCGCCCGCTAAAGAGGTGATTCTCAGGAAAACCGTGCCCGCTTACGATCTTTTCTGAAGAAAATCCGAGTCCCGGACGTCTTTCCCTATAGAACGAGTCCGAGAAGTCGAAAATGACAGGGCGACAGACGTCATGATTAAGTTTAGCTGCAATAACTGCGGCCACAAGATCGGCGTTAGAGACGAAATGGCAGGCAAGAGAGGCAAATGCCCCAGATGCGGCCGCATTACTGTCGTGCCGGAAAAATCCGTCCTCGTAAGCTTCCAATGTCAAAACTGTGGCAGGAAAATCAGCGCTCTACCCACCCAATCCGGCAAAAAGGGCAAATGCCCAAATTGTAACCTTACGCTTGTTGTGCCCCAGTTACATGGTTTGACCCTTCTGGATGCTCCTGCGGAATACAAGCTTCAGGATGAGCGACCGAATCCAGCCAAGCCTACTCAACAAGCCGTTGACAATGAGGAAAACGAGCAGGAAGCCAAAGAAGAAGAAGAAAGCGAATCCAGGAGCAAGCTTAAGCTGCCGTGGTTTATCGATATATTTCTCTACCCGGCAAACGCATCGGGTCTGGTTCATATCGCCGTGTTTGTGATTGTACCGACTCTGCTTGACCTGCTCAACAGGCTGTTCTTCTTTGGTCTGGGTCCCCGTGCCGGTCTGCTGATCGCGGTGTTTTACATATTCCTGATCGGATATATATTTGGCTATCTCGTCGAATGCATCCGTGACAGCGCGCTCGGCGAACAACGAGCCTCCGATCCACCGAGTGGCGTCTCAAGTAAGGACGATCTTTTGGGACAATTTGCGATCTGGTTGATCTGTTTAGCCTTTTTCTTTGGCCCCGTAATATTCTATCGAGGCTATGTTCATTTATCCAATACGCAAATGAACAGTGCTATCTTCTGGTCTTTGTTGGCTTATGGAGTATTCTTCTTTCCGATGGGTGTACTGTCCGCAGCTATGTTTGACTCAATTTCGGGATTGAATCCCCTGCTGATCATCTGTTCAATAGCCAGCACCTTCTTTCAGTACTGCGGGCTCGTCGTCGTTTTTGCTGGTTTCTGCCTTCTCCGTGTCGAGATATTGGAAATTTCGATAAGACGAGGATGGGGCGTACTTGCCAACTTCGGGCCCAACTTGCTTTTGATGTGGCTGCTGTTTGTCACCGTTCATCTGATCGGGCGGTTCTACCGGCGATACCAGGACAAGCTTAACTGGGAGGTTTGAACCGCAAGGTCAAATCAGCCCTGCTGGCGGATTCTCACGCTCTTTGCATGGGCATCAAGCCTTTCGACCTCAGCCAGCCTGATGATGTCATCGGCGCTGGCGGCCAGCATATCCGCATCGTATTCGACGATGCTTATGGACTTGAGGAAATCGTTGCTCGTCAGCGCGCTGGCAAATTTCGCCCGCGTTCCGGTAGGTAGAGTATGGCTCGGTCCGGCCCAATAGTCGCCGACTGCCACGGGAGTGTATGAACCGACGAAGATCGCTCCGGCGTTGCCGATCTTCTCCGCAATTTCCCGGCTCTCCGAGCCGCATTGAATTTCCAGGTGCTCGGGAGCAAACTCATCCGCCATTTTAATCGCCGAGGCAATATCCTCGACGACTATGATTGCGCTATACTTCTTCAGGGATTGAAGCGCATCTTTGGCTCTTTGAAGTTCGACCACCTGCTTTTGCAGCTCTGCGAGGGCTTCCTGTGCAAGTTGATGTGAATCGGTCACGACAATAGCGCTGCTGTCGGCGGCGTGCTCGGCCTGGCTCAGCATGTCGGCGGCTATCCACGCTGGATTGGCCTGCTCGTTTGCGATAATCAAAACCTCGCTCGGCCCGGCAATCGAGTCAATGCCGACGTAGTCGCCCGATACATTCTTCTTGGCCGACTGAACCCATTTGTTGCCGGGGCCGACGATCTTGTCCACCTTGCCGATCGTATCGGTCCCGATTGCCAGAGCGGCGACTGCCTGCGCTCCGCCGATCCGGTAAACTTCGTCGATTCCGAGTTCGCAACAGGCCGCAAGAATCACCGGATGGATGCTTCCTTCGTGCCTCGGCGGCGAGACTACGGCGACCTCCTTCACGCCTGCAACCAGAGCCGGAACGGCCGTCATGATAACCGTCGACGGCAGAGGGGCCGATGCCCCAGGCACGCATACGCCGACTCTTCTTACCGGCGTGTATCGTATACCGCGAGGCACATCACCCTTGCTTACAAGAATATCCTGCTGGTACGCACGCACATTATCTATCGCCTGGCACAGCGAAGCGAGAATATCGCGGTTAATGTCCGCGTGAGCATTTTCCAACTCTTCTTTGGTGATTCGGAATTGGCCGGGCTTCAATTTGACGCCGTCGAATTCTTTCGTGTATTTAGCCACAGCCTTGTCGCCGTGTTCGGCAACGTCGCGAAGAATATCGACAACCTGCTGATTCTCCTCGCTGCCATAATCGGCGAAGCGTGCAGCGGCCACAATTCTCGAGTAGAACTTTCCAAGCTTCTTGTCAAAATCAGCTTCTGAACAGGAAATCAGAATTCGTTCGAGTTCGTTGGGCATATACTTGTCCTTTACCTTCCGAAATTGCCGTGGCTGTAAGTCGGCGTTGCTTTGTGCAGTAGTAGATAATCAGTATTTTCATACTTAGTCAGAATACCGGCTATTTTGAATCGCACCGGCTCGAAACCGGCAGACATTTTCTGTTCGGCCAGTTCCAGCACCTCGCACGGCAGCAAACGCAAAGATCGCCGCCGGACATTGCGCCCAAGAGAATCGAGCACAAAGATGAAACCCCCATCATTCCGACCGACTATAAATCCGGTCCTGTTTACAAACACGGAGTCGGAGCCTCCCTTATAATTTTGCTTCCGTGGTTGCTTTGAACCATCGTCCGGCAGATTGCTGTCCACAATCCGCCGCTTTTGAGCGGCCATAGCTTTTCGGGTAGCCTGAAGCTTATCAAACAGATCGCTCGGGATGGTCAGCACATCGTTCGGATCGCGACTTGTCGGCACGTGTTCAAGTTCCGGACCGGATGAATTATCGATTATCTCGTTCGGCCTGGCCGATTGAATTGCCTCAGGTGTCTCTTGCCCGGAATCTTCTTCCTGGCGTATAGGCAGAAAGAAACTCGGGAAAACGAAATTCCTGCCCTTATACCTTGTAACTCTGCCGTTCCAGAGTCTAAAGGTCATCTCCGAGCGCTTCCGCCCATCGGCGATCATCTTCTCAAGCGTCGACGACGGCAGCATTTGGACTTTTGTGCCGGCTTCGAGGACGTCTCTGAAGTCGTTCACATCCGCGGCAAGCTCGAAGAACCACACATCGTTGGCGTCCGGGCAGTTCAGCCGACCATCAACACCCCTGAGAATAAAACCTTCCCGCAGCAATGGGGGCTCCGGAATGAGGGTCGTGTCGAAGCCTGAAACTCCCCAGGCAACACTCACAAACAAAACTGAAATCAACAATACCGGTATCTTGTTCATGTTAATAATCGCTAATCAATTCAACCGCCCATCTCGGATCGTCCGCCAGTTCAACGTACCGGCTGCTATCGGGATCGTCCGTGGCTATAAGCTCAATAAGCGGCTTCCAGAACTCGCCCACAAGTATAATCGGTTTGTCGGGTTTGAGGAAGCCCTTGTTTCTCAACTCCCACACTTTCGCCAGTTCCAGCAGCGTCCCGGTGCCGCCGGGCAGCGCTATGTAGGCCTGTCCCAGTTCGATCAGTGTATCGAGCCGCTCGTCGAGCGAATTTGTAACAATCTCACGAATAACATACTTATTCGCCCCGGCCTTGAAAGCCGAGCACGTAATTCCGATGATTTCACCGCCGGCTTCGGATGCCCCTTTAGCCGCGGCCATCATCGTTCCGCCATATCCGCCGTTGGCTATGG
>Ga0180433_10009327_pt1 | contig 12033 bp, 17 predicted proteins | sample SS_ome_8_FD_132980 | JGI IMG/M metagenome (GOLD analysis project Ga0180433, IMG submission 132980) | Hypersaline lake sediment archaeal communities from the Salton Sea, California, USA - SS_1_D_1 metaG | ecosystem: Environmental > Aquatic > Non-marine Saline and Alkaline > Hypersaline >... | reverse complement strand
TTCTATGGATCCACTTCAATGTGCTTTTGTTCTCAAGGCGGTTGATCAGTATATTGTAGGTCCAGCCGATCTGGCTGGCAAAGTCTTCAAGGGAATGAAAATGATATCGATCGATGCATTGATTAATAGCTGATTTGAGTATCATTCCATCGCTTTTTTCAAGCGCATGATCGGCAATCAGATGTATCATATTCCCCTCCAAAACTTCTTTGGTATCCAAATACTTTTTTAATTCATTGATTTATGCTCTACAGAATTTTTATGTTATAGGTACGATGTTATTAAAGACCTCGACAAGATTATCCCGCCGGACAAACGACCGGCCATTCCCGGCCCATTTAAAAAGGCGCAGGCCATACGGAGTTTTATTTCTCTCCCGTGCTGACTCATACGCCTTTTGTGATATTCCGAGTATCCTGCAAACTTCAGGAATCCAGTATCGCCCCTTCCATGGATTGATACCTAAAGCTCTACATTCATCTGCGAATGTCCATTCATCATTTGAAGCGCTTAATTTTCTTGCAGTTGATTCCATTTTTAATTATATTCCAAATGAAAGGGCGGTTTTGATGATGCTTATGGTATCTGATTCAGACTGTCTTTCATTTTTGCCCGCCCCCGGACATGTCTTGCCGGACACCGGGGGCGAGCGGTTACGTGATGAAGGATTTATATATACCCAGAGCAGCCCCGCAGCAGGTTGGAGTCCTGGGAGGGAGGGGGCCACCCTGGGCTTTTATCTTGAGAATGTCTTATTGCTGGAATCATAATTCCTCCAACCTGATACATCTGTATTATAAAGATAAATATTGTTAATGTCAAGAAAAAATTGCTTTAACGGCCTTTAAATCTTTTAATACTAATTATAAGTGATTCTAATGACTGTATTACAAAAAAATATACTTTTTTTAACAAGTTTTAAACAGGTAAAGCTAATCGATCTCTATAACGAATATGGGGTCGCGGATAGTACTATAAGTAACTGGAAGGCAGGTAAGACACCAGCAAAGGGGCCACGCAAAAGCACCCTAAAAAAACTCGCCCGCTTCTTCACTGAAAAACTTAATCTACCGTCTGAATTATTAAAAAATGGTCAAATTTTACTGGAAAAGGATATTTCTGATTTAGTGGAACAAGAATTGCAGAATCCACATATACCCCCGCAGCGCTTGCCTCGAGATACTACTTCAGTCGGGGGCGGTATTTTACCAAGTGAGCAGGAACCGACCGCCCATGAAAAACAGCTTATTGCATTGCTCCGCGAATTGGATCGAGGAAGTCGAGAGTATGAGGTATCCCCGGCCACCTTAAACACCTTAATCGATTTTTTTAAAACCTGTGGCCTAGATCCCCTCTTTTTTGAACGCCTCGTTAAGATGCACAATAGTATGCCTCAAGGGATAAGCAATGCAGCTCACTCCAACAGAAGTTCAATTAATCCGTCGATTAAGAAAAATAAAGAATAGTAAATCATATTTCGGCCATTATCTAAAAGCACATCTCGAACAGATCGACGGTCATTTCATCGGTGATGAATGCTGGCGAAAATTTAGTAAGGTCTTAAGTAGAATTTTTCGGATGAGGTATAAAGAATGAGGAAATCATTTGCTTTCATCATCCTCCTTATTACCTACCTGTTGAATGGCTCATGTAGCCAACGTGTTTCATTTTTCCAACCTGATATACAGTACTATCTAGCTCATAATTTATGGTACACAAATCCTAAGATGATTGAATATATCAATTATAAAACAGGGCATATGATACCAGCTGGAACTCCTGTTGAAATACTTGACGTGAAATTATACAGTTATTATAATTCATCGATCTCCTTTAAGGTTCCTGTACTAAGGAAGCCTATCGTTGTCTATGTCGGCCCATATCAGCCCGGTATGAGTGATCGTGATTTTTTTAACCGGTTACTTACTTCCGACTATTCCAGTCTCATTTCTGGTTTAAGTAAGTCAGAATTTGACAATATCAAAGCAGGGACAATCGCTATTGGAATGCGAAAAAGAGCAGTGATCCTCTCACAAGGCTTCCCTCCCACACATCGGACTCCAACACCAAAGCAAAATCGCTGGATGTACTGGCTTACTAAGCACGATAAGTTCCGAGTTGATTTTGATGCTACTGGAAGAGTGTCCAGCATTATAGATTAATAGGAATAACAAAATAGAAAGGCTCATAGCAAAATGATAGGCCCCAAAGATCCAGAAGATCAATATGAAGACATAGCCGGCGCTGATCCGTTCGACAATACGCCTGATGATGCGGAGAAGATTAGGCTTGCGAAACACATCATGGATCGTGCACTGGAGGATGAAGATACGGAAGGCACTTTTGATGAGGACAAGCATATCCGTATACTGGTCCGGATATACACTCATTTATATACGCAGGGCTTCCAGGAAGATGAAGCCGTCCGCATCTCGGTGAAGCTTCTACTGATGAGGGAAAGGCTACTCGCAGAAATAGAAAGAATTGAGCAAGCTCAGAAGGATAGTGAGAGTTGAAATAATAGACAGGAGATTATATGTGTCTACAGTTCTGGGCTACCATATTTACAGCACTGGCAGCAATTGGGGCATGCGCTTCAGCGATCGCCGCTTATCGCGCTGTCCATGAGACAAATAACAATAGTAAAAGTCAGATCCTCCATTTGCTGCTTTTAGAATATACATCCCCTGATATGTTAGATGCAAAACGATTATTATATATGGCCAAGGGAAAAAATGTCAAAATTCTTATTCACAAAGATGCACTCACCCATATCCCTCACTTTGGTGTCAGTGACGCAGTCCAAATTGCAGTTAATCATTTTTTGCAGATTCACTACATGCGAAAATTGAAGTTCATCGATGATGATATATTAAATATTATCCTAACTCCTCAGAAGCTATATTTCTTTGAAAAGTATGTGAAGCCGCTGTACGAAGCTCAAGATGATTATCAACCTGGATGGTTTGAAGAATTGATATTGATGCAGAATAAAGCTGCAGATTGAAACACTTCAGTAATATATAATTATCGTGGAGATATAATTCTGAGTGAATGCAGTGATGTGGTGCAATAAACCGATGCTATAGTAGAAGAGGTCATCAATTGGGAAACCTAGATAAAAGTTCCCTTCTAAAAAAGCTTCAAATTCAACTAAACCAGGATTGGAAGCGGTTTCAAAACATCATCATGATCGCAAAAGATATAAAAGATGAATACAAGGGATCTCAGGATGATTTGTATCGAATGTTTATTGTATTCTTACACGCAACACTTGAGACTTTGCTACGTGAAATCCTTCGCTTCATATTTATTAATAATCCAAAATACATTCTTAACGACATTTCAATCATCAGTAAATCTAGCAAGCGATATCCCCACAAAATAACATTGAGTGAATTGTATGAACATAAAGATATGACTGTTGATCAACTAATAAAATTATCAATTAATCAGTTTTTAGATAAAATGTCTTTTAATTCTTATCGTGAGATTATAAATCAACTTCAAAAGGCACAATTAAAGACCAAAATATTAACAAAATACCAAGATAATATTGATGCAATGATATCGAAAAGACATCAAATTGTTCATCGATTTGACCGTACAAACAGTAAAGATGAAAAACCTATTGAATCGTTAAATTATAAAGTAATTGGCCAATGGATGTATAACACAGCCATGTTTTGTAATGATGTGATACAACTATTTGATCCCGGAAGTGATATAGCTGAAGTTAATAAGGAGAGTATGAAGTTCTTCCAAAGATTAATCACGTAAAAATAATATCAACAATCCAGTAATTGAGGGTATTAACGTAAATACTGAACGGATAATGAGCGATGCAAAACACACTCTACTACGGCGACAACCTACACATCCTACGCGATCACATTCCAGATAAATCTGTCGATCTGATCTATCTTGATCCACCTTTCAACTCCAAGGCAAACTACAATATCCTATTCAAAGAAGCGAATGGCAGTATGTCCAAGGCTCAGATTACTGCATTCGAGGATTACTGGCATTGGAATGAAGAATCTGAGAAGACGTTCGATGAGATCGTACAGACAGCTCCTGCGAACATTGTCAAAATGATGGAATCTTTCAGGCAGTTTATTGGTCACAATGATATGATGGCCTACCTTACAATGATGTGCATACGGTTGATTGAATTGAAAAGGATATTAAAAAAAACTGGTTCTATTTATCTCCACTGCGATCCGACGGCTAGTCATTATCTGAAGATATTGATGGATGGTATCTTTGGTATCCAAAATTTTCGGAATGAAATATGTTGGAAGAGAACTAGTAGTCATAGCGACAGTAAAAAGTGGTCACATATCCACGATATTCTCCTTTTTTATGCTGGTGGTGGTTTTACTTGGAACCCGGTGTATTTACCCCATGATCCAGAATATGTAAAGAATTTTTATCGATTTCATGATGAGAAGGGGCAATATCGCCTTCATGAAATAATTCGCACTGCATCAATGGGGCCAAGGCCCAATCTTGTATATAAATATAAAGGATACACACCCGAGTGGGGCTGGCGAAGGATTCGCCCCAAAGTTGAAGCTCTCGATCGGGATGGTCGCATTGAATGGAGTAGTACCGGAAGACCATATTTAAAAAGATATCTGCATGAACAGAAAGGGACTCTTGCATCATCATTGTGGATTGATATCCCTCCAATATCAGGCATGGCTACCGAAAGGCTCGGATTCCCTACTCAAAAACCAGAAGCATTATTAGATCGAATTATAATCGCAAGTAGTAACGAAGGCGAAATCATCCTTGATCCTTTTTGTGGTTGCGGAACAACAATTAGTGCAGCTCAAAAGTTAGGTAGAATCTGGATAGGAATCGACATTACTCATTTAGCAACAAACCTGATAAAATTCCGGATGAGAAACCAATTCGGACTTGAGCAGGGGAAACAATACAAAGTAATAGGTGAACCTGAGGATTTAACAGGTGCAAGGCAGTTGGCTAAACAGGATAGATACCAATTCCAATATTGGGCTCTCTCTCTAATCGATGCCAGACCCTATGGTGATAAGAAAAAGGGCGCCGATACTGGTATTGATGGATTCATGTATTTCCAAGATTATGAAGGTAAAAAAAGGCAGGTAGAAACAATAATTGTACAAGTCAAAAGTGGTCATGTGGGTGTCAAAGATATTTACGAATTTGGTCATGTGATTGACCGTGAAAATGCAGCCATTGGAATATTTATTACGTTAGAAAATCCCACAAAGCCAATGACGAAGGAGGCAGTTATTAAGGGTTTCTATAAACCAAAATTTATTCCGAGACAATTTCCAAAGATACAAATATTGACTATTAAAGAGATATTGGCTGGGAAGAATCCGGATATCCCTCCATTTGTGGAAGCACCATACAAAAAAGCCGCTAGGCATGATGGTGGACAAATGGATGTATTGGAGACTGATGACTAATAATATTTGATCAAGAAAGGTGAAGTTGAAATGATCAACATCCGAGAAAGCTTTCAAGAGGGACGGAGCAGCATTGTTATTGATGCAAAAACACCGATAGTATTCATGCGGGTTCCTGAAGACTGGCATGCATTCGTATATAAGGGGAAAAATCAAGGCGAAGAAGAGATGGATCCCTGGGTGCAAGTTGTTCAACCTGGGGAAAGATTGGTCATCATGAAGAAGAAATCTAGCTGAAGGATGAATAAATGCCAGGACTTCGACAGCCTGTAGAAATAATTATAGAAGGTAAATCATTAAAAAAAATTCTTAAAAGTCATAAAAGGTGGCTTGAGGCTAAGTCAACTGGCCAGAGAACCAACTTTCAGAGGGCCAACTTTCAGAGAGCCAACCTTCAGGGGGCCAATCTTAAGGCGGCCAAACTTTGGGAGGCCGACTTTCAGAGAGCCTACCTTGGTTGGACCAACTTTTATGATGCCGACCTTTATTTGGCCAAATTCCAGGAGGCCGACCTTCACCGTGCCAACCTTCAATGGGCCAATCTTCAGGGGGCCGATCTTTGTCAGGCCAACGTTCGGTGGGCCGACCTTAGAGGGGTCAACCTTAGGGTAGCCGATCTTCACGAGACGAACCTTCAATATTCTGATCTCAGATTTGCTGATCTAGAAGGAGCAAATATTACCGGAGTAAAATTCTACGCTGCTTCGACTTTTGGGTGGAAAATTAAAGACATCGTTTGTGATTATTTTTATCCATATACAGATGAAACAAAAAGGATTCCTTCTGATCGTAATTTCTCTGAACATGAATTTGAGCTACTGTACCGGTCTACGCCAACGGTTGAATATATCTTTGAGAACGGCGCGAATTGGTTTGATCCTATTCTGATGTATTATGTTGCTTCACGCATTAATGAAAAAAAGCCTAGCTTGGGTACTTCGTTTGTATCTTTTGATGCTAAAGGTATTTTCCCAAAGGCTACTTTTGAAGTATCTTCAGAAAACGTCAAAGAAGAAGCTTCAAAAGAGATTGAAAATGAGTACAAACTCGCTTTAGAGAAAGTTGAAAATGAGAATCAGTTTTTACGTAATCTTGTAAAAAAACTGAGTATGCAACCACGACAGCAATTAATAACAGGGAATGCATCTGGTCCAGTTATCCAGGCTGGTGATAAGTCGACAATCACGATAAATACTGATGAAGTAAAAGAAACCTTAGAAGAAATATTAAAGATCATCCAAAAGGTACCTGCAGTACAAATAGAAGGAAAAACAAAAAAGGCTACTATCGATATAATCAAGAGTGCTGCTGGGAGTATCATTGCGAATAACATCCCCACTGCCATTCAAGCGGCTCAAAGCGTTTTACAGCTTCAGCCTTTTTTTGGTCCCGACTTAGCAATAGAAGTTAATAATTATTTTCAATACTTAAGAAAATATGTTGAAGATACAGGGGGGCTGAAGGCGTTGAAGCCGAAAAGACGAAAGAAATAGAGGTTGGTAATTATGAGGAAAATTAATTAAATAATACTATCCCTATGAATTTACTATTCAATTGATAATTATTAGGAATCAGCTAATGTATTTTATACTACATTATCAAGGCCCCTTAAAATCAAATGGTGATGCGAAACATAAAAATCAAATAAGAGAGTATTTCCACCCTCAATTGTCAGAGCTCTGGAGTCAACCTCAGATTTGCTCCAATAGAGATCGAGCATTTAAAAACGAACAATCTATTTCAGAAAAATCAAAGCATCTTGATACTGAAATCACAGAAAATTCCCAAATCAATGAACTAAAAAAATCTCAAAATAAAATTGAACAACATATTGAAAGCGCCATGTTCCCATCATTATTAAAGGATGTGGAAGGGAAATATTTTGTTCCTTTAGTATGCAAAAAACTCGATTTGGTAGCAGAGTTGAATATTACTATGCTACGCACAGACGCACCAGGCAATATTATTTCACAAGGGGGAGATATTGATAATAGGATTAAAACGCTTTTAGATGCATTGAGCGTTCCTGACACTAATCAAGTAAAAAAGTTTAAAGAGGATTGTACTATTTTAAACCCAGTAAATTGTCTTCTCGAAGATGATAGCTTAATCACAAAACTATCAATATCTACAAGTAGACTTTTAAATCGTTTTGAAAATAACTCTGATGTAATTCTTCTTATTGGTGTCACGACACAAAGGGTCATTCAAACAGTGCACAACTTATCTTTCTATTAATAATCTAACATGATCATATGGCATTTATTCTTATTCAAAAAGTCTGCCTTCGTACTCGCTATACTAATGAAAAGTCAGCTCTGAAAGTTTCAGGATCAATTAAAAACGAATCGATATGAATGGCCTCCCTCATTGAAATAAATCGGAAGAAAGGCATTAAGTACGCTGTCCGCTACCGCCTGGAACTTCACTCTCCCAGATACTCCAAGATATACCTTCCGTTTGGTTTCACAAAACAAGACGCGCTTCTGGCAAAACAGGACATTGAGAATAGGATCGCCCGGCACCGGGCGGGAATAGAAACCTTTCAGAGTCCATTTGTAGAACATCAAGATGTGGTTACAATCCGTGACTACCGGGAATGGTTCTTTCGGAATAAGAAGACCGCGAAAGGTACAGGCGGCCCGCCGGCGCCCCGCACGATCGAAACCTATCAACGCGCATTTCGTTTTTTGGTCCAGGCCGTTGGTAATATAAACATATCTGATGTATCGAGCAGACTCCCAGACATTGAAGACGCACTGCAGGAGTATCATCCGACAACCCGATCAATCCTGATCCGGTCACTCCGGCAAGCGTGGAATTTCGGCATACAGCGCGGCCGCGTCCAGGACAATCCATTTAAAAAAATAGAGATTGCCACCGATCAGCAGCTGCCGGAAATCCTGACGATTGATGAGAAGGATCGCATATTTGCAGAGCTTACGGACCCGCAAATAATCATAGCATTCGCCCTGGCGCGGTACGCCGGCCTCCGGAGATCGGAGATCTGTAAAAACATCAAATGGAAGGATATTTCGTGGGATCAGAATATTATCAATATCCCGTCCGGGAAGACAGGAGAGAATCAAAAGGTCCCCATGGTTGCAGCACTCAAATCAATTCTCATGGCCCATAAGCAGGATGAAGGATATCTGGTGAACTATCATCCAGATTCAATAACGCACGGGATTTTGAAAGCGAAGAAAATGGCGGGGATCAATAAAAAGGGATCCATTCATATTCTACGCCATTCTCTCGGGGCTGAACTTCGATCCCAGGGCGTTGATATCAGAGACATCCAGGACCTACTCCGCCATGCCTCCATATCTACCACACAAATCTACACACAGTTATCCAAAAAAGCACTTCTTGATAAAATCAATGAAAAAACCCTTTAAAAAACAGGGTCTATAACGGGGTCTAAATTTGAGGGATTAAGGGATATTTAGAGGGAATACTATCACATTGAAACGTCCATAAAAAACAAACCCTTGAGCTTAATAATCAAGGGTTTAAGTGTGTGAGGGTGCTCGGGATCGAACCGAGGACCCACGGCTTAAAAGGCCGTTTATTATCGATATAACTTATTATTATTATTGATCTGAAATTATAGCAGGGTCTCTATCGGGGTCTATAGGATATTAAATAAACACGATTTTCCTTGACATTTAGCATGGTATTTGCTATAATATCTTAACGCAAGAGTACTGTCCGTGTTCGCGGACCAAGTTTTAGGGCAAGCATCGCGAGAAGGAGGGCCTATAAGGATTTAAGCCACCCGGGAAATGCTTGCCCTTTATTTATATTGTGCCCCACTATTTTAATTGGATAGATAGTACTCTTGCGAAGTTACTGGTCCGGGTTCGAATCCTGGGTGGGGCACCCTATTATTATATCCCATTAAATACTGAAAGTTTCAAAAGAAAAGCCCGGCAAACCGCAGCTCACCGGGCCTGGAGATGGGAGAGATGGAGGGATATCTCACCCTTTCAGAATATTGTGCCACCACAGGCGGTATGCTGTATCTGACCACTTGATAAATGCCGGAACAATTAGTGCGACATTCTCGAGTGTAAACGCGATCTGACTAAATATGAGAATACCAGCCACGCCGAATGCTCCGGAAATCACCATGGAGATGAGATACCGGGCCCAGCCCTGAGGCACTTGCCGAACGATCCAACCAATGATCAGCGGCGCGAAAGCTCCGACCACAGCCATGACAGCCGCGGGGAATACATAATTCGGATCTCCGTTCCCATCTTGCGCCATGGCCATGCCAACAAACAGCCATGCCATGATCAGCACGATAGGCAAAAGTGTTTTCAGCTTCATCATTTTCCCTTTCAATTATGGGTTCTTTTTCAAAAGTCTGGTTATATTTTCAAACAGCTTAAATTTCCTTGAGCAAAAAAATCCGGCTATATATATAAGGGCCTCAGTGATCTTGAGTGCCCTTGCAGCTATCCTTTTGTATTTCGGTTCCCTTGATTCCAAGGCAATAATCTTCCGTGCCTTTTTAACTGATTTCCATAGATCAGCCAAAAGAAACGATATAGTTTCCTGCCAGGGAAGCGGCTTCATTTCAGGAAGATCAAAGCCCGGCGTTCTCCGTGGCTCCTGCTCCTGTTCGAACCTTGCAGCCTTTTCTTCCAGCTGCTTGATCATTTTTTCTGACAGCATTATGTATACTCCAATATTTCCAGCTTAAACATATTCAACCCTTTCAGCCGCGCCATTAATTCCCGGAATGCCTGACCGGAATCAATAATGGCCGGCTGGCCATACAGGGCGCCATACTCTTCACCCACGCCGATACAGCCCTTTAGATTTTTGACAGTATTCGCCCGGTGTATCAGGATATCCGTTCTGCCTGGTACATTCAGCAGCCTAAATGTCTCTTCGCCACTGGGCCGCCGGATCCGGACACACGTATAATTTCCGGACGGGACGCAGGATACATTTTCCTTATTCCCATACCATGGGAGCTCCAATGTCACACAAAATGGCACGTCATCAATCAGGACACCAAACGTGCCATCATGTGAAGAGTGGATACGTTTTAAAATCAGATGGCTCATGGCAACAATTTATTTACCTTTTCCACCCAAGTCCATACTTTGGGAGTTAATAATCCAAAGCCTGCCAGGATTGCAAGGAAGACCATGATTGTCAATGTTATAGTAGCCCTTAAATGTTTTTTGGCCCAGGCGTTTATCCCCCAGTACTGTTCATTCTTCGAATGATATTTAATGTGACTGGCGATAAACTCATCAATCTTCGCTGTAATTGCAGCATCACCATCAGCACTTACCTGGCAGTTATGCTCAACTTTCTTATCCAAATCTTCCAGCTTCTGCTCAATCCGTCCCAGCGTCCGTTCAAGACTCGCATTTGTCACGCGTTCACCGCTCATATGGCTATCCTTATTCCGATTCTGTTTTCACATGCATATAGATCGATCCGCTTATCAATTCTCAAAAGTATTTCAAGGCAAGCCAGTAATGCACCGCCAATGGAGTTCGCAGTTACATCTCCGACAAAATCAGCGCCGGCGGGATCAGAATATTTCGTCAGGCCCAATCCATCATGGATAAATTCATAAGCGACGGCCACAGCCAACACAGCCACAAGAGAGGCTTTCTTGTCAACGCCAACCAGTCTGAATCCGGTATACGTCAGCCCGCCCATGCCTATATGGCCCAAAGTGCTGCCATCCAACTGGGGATGCGATAGCTTAAATCCTCTGCTCATATCCTGCGCTGACACGTATCCCGCTAAAATAATTAACAGAAATGTTAATATAGCCGCATTAAGAAGCTGGATTTTTCCCCGGGTTCGGTACCTCAAGAATGACTCCGATATTATGTTTCATCTGATCAATGATCCGATTGATCCCGTTCATCAGCGAACCAAATGCATAGCCGCGTTTTCCTTCAAATTCGACTTTGACGAAATCATCAATCATTGCCCTGATTTCTGCTTTCGCCTGTTCGATCTTTTCGAGAACCGCCTTTTCATCTTCAAGTTTCAGCTTTCCTTCCATCTTGATCTCCTTTAAATATTTACCCATGCCCCGCTTTCGTATGCCTCTATCACGCCGGTTGTCGTGTTGTAAATAATCATGCCGTTGACGGCTGAGAGCGCATCCCTCTGTGCTGTTGTCATCTGCCTTAACACCAGCGCCCCGGTAGTCAGCCCACTGCTTATTCTTACTATACCGTCTGAATCGACATCGAACACATTGTTGCCCCCGCTATCCTTGATGATGAACTGATAGGCACCCGCTGCATCCGGGAGGTAAAACCTCCAGTGATCTGCAGTTGGCCCGTATACATATCCATCGGAATTGACTTTGAACATCTGGTTGCCGCCAGAGTCATCAAGCCGCATTACATTCGTTCCGGCAGCATCCCCGAGTTTTATGTAAAGATCGCCGCCCGAGAAGTAGCCGGAATATTTACTCCCGGTTGTTGAACCCGCGACCACTGCCTTTACGCCATATGCGTTATCTTTTGTGCCTACCGTTATATTTACATTTACGCCATGCCTATTTCCAACCCTTCCCGGA
>Ga0180433_10009325_pt1 | contig 12034 bp, 24 predicted proteins | sample SS_ome_8_FD_132980 | JGI IMG/M metagenome (GOLD analysis project Ga0180433, IMG submission 132980) | Hypersaline lake sediment archaeal communities from the Salton Sea, California, USA - SS_1_D_1 metaG | ecosystem: Environmental > Aquatic > Non-marine Saline and Alkaline > Hypersaline >... | reverse complement strand
GGGAGTTTTGGAGGTATAGTTATTTATAATCCCAAATCAATCAAGCTAGTAGAAGAACTTAAATTTGCCTCAAAAAGCATAGCTCTACAGTATTTAGCCGACTTTACAGGCCAAAGGGTTAAAATTGCAGAAAACAGTAAATATCCCAAAGCAGGATCTATAGTTGATGGATTAAAAGTTCGTTCTGAAATCCCCAACACAGGATCGATTTCGGCTACCTTTACTGATTATTCTGAACTCTCCGGAATAAGAGAAGTTCCAATGTCTGAGTTCGATGGACCCAAATCTGTATTTTATGCGGCCAACGATTTTGAAAGAAGTAGAAATTTAGCTAAAAAAATTAAAGAGTCTGGAGAAATCAATCCGTTAATCATAGCAGTAGATAAAGATGGACCTTATATTCTCGAAGGAGTGCATAGATACGTTGCTTTATATTATCTAGAGAAAAAATCATTCCCTGCATTGGTTGTTATAGATGAAGACGAAAACAACAGCATAACAGCTTCCGATAAAACTTCTAAGTATCATGGAAATATTGATATTTTAAAAAAAGAGGCGGAAAAGTACAACAATGGAGAGGAATTACTTAAAGATGGTGGATTTTCTATTGAGGCGTTAGATCGAACCGCTTTTGGTTTTGCTAACGAAGATATTAAAGAATTGGATCCTGAAGATCTCAACATCCAATGGAATGGTGATTATGAGAATGTTCTGTTGGAGGTTAAAGATAGTGGTTTAAGCGATGAAGAATGGTCAAAAAAAGTAAGTCTTTCTACGCCAATAGAAGTTGTCTATAAAGATGGAAAGTTTTATATAGACGACGGACATCATAGATATTTTGCGGCTAAAACTTTGGGTAAAAAATTAAAGGTCAACTTAAGGATAGAAGAGAAGCCTATACCTAAAATTGTAGGAACAAAAAATTACAATTATGACGAATTTCATAGAAGTTTTTTTGCGTTAGTTAAAAATGCAGACATAAGAGATGTCACTTCTTTAAAGCGGTATTTGAAGAATAAGCCATTTCACATTTACGATCATGCACATGAATTTGATTCCTATTCGAATAAACATCAAATAATGGAAAAAGCAAATGTAGAAGAAAGTTCCTGGAACAAAGCAATGGAGGAATCTGATTGGGATGAGTTGGAAGATTTATCGGACAAATTATCCAAAGCGATGTCAGAAAAAGACCAAGAAGATTTCATCTATCATCTCCATCAACAAGATAGCGCCGAAGCTCCATCTTGGGCGCATATGGATTTAGAATCTTTTGTTCTTCCCGGAAATACATGGCTCGTTCATTTTAGCGATGACGCAGATAGCATCAAGCAAGAAGGATTTACCTACGGCGTCGACCAAATGGACAAGCTTGGTTTAACTACTTATTTTGGTAAGTCCGCTAAAGAGCATGGAGGATATAATTTTGCATTTTTAGCAGACAGCAGAGATGCATCTTCTGCAGCTAATGGTGGAAAATACGGATCTGATGCCGTTTTGTTTAGAGCTACTGGATTGAAAGTCTATCACCATGGAGACCAAGAAACGCAGATTATTTTTTATGGAAAAGATGTTAATCCAAATGATATTGTCCTGTTGTCAAAAGACGGAGGGGATTGGCAAGTAGTTGGCGGGGAAAGAGGTTTTGTATTTGAATCTGAAAATTTTAGTGATATTGTTAATTGGGTAGAGAAAAATTACTCTCAATATGCGAAAGTTTTAAGGAAAGCTTCGAAAACAATAAGCATCTTTGAAGCTGTAGATGAAGAAACTTTAAATGATCCAAGAGAACAAATATACCATTTAATAGATCTGGAAGAAGAAAGAAATTTCGTTTATGACGTAAAATCAATGAACGCAGACAAAGCAAAGTCAACCTTAAAAACAATGAATGAAGATTCAACTGTTTTTCAAGCATATAAAGATTTTGCAACAGATGACCAAAAGGAATTGGTAAGTCACAAGAAACGTCTTTTTGATAGAGATAGAATTATAGTGACTTCTAGAAATAAAGTTGTAGATGGAAATCACCATGTAATTGCAGCAATTGAGTTAGGGAAACCGATTCTTTATATTGATTTGCAAGATCCCATAGAAAAGAAAACAGCTTCTTCTGTGATGGAGGTATATCGAGGTGAGTTTTCGGGAAATAAAGGCGGAAAATATTGGTCAACTGATAAAGAGTGGGCAGCTCAATTCACACAAACAGGAAGAATTGAAGAAGTCCAAACAAGACGAATTAGAGAACAAGACATCTTTTCGTCAGATCCTCTCCCGTACGCAGGAGACCCAGAAGAAATAGAAGAAGCAATAAAAGAGGCTAAGAAAAAGGGCTTCAAGTATGTCAGACTAGACGAAGGACGAAATGAACCTGACTCAATTTATATTTTTTAACTAAAATCCCCGCTCATGAATGAATTTCCTTCGTCGTCTAGCCAGCAATTCTCGGCGTGTAAGCGCAACGAGCTGTCTTTTCTGACAACAACCGTATGATTGTTGCTTTCATTTCTTTTACTTTCGACTTTTTCTTTGAACTCGTCTAAGCTTATTTCTTTTCCGTCTTCATTTGTTATTATCCCCATTGGCAAAACTTCTAGCCAATCTTTGTATGATAGAATTTGTTGACCAATCATTTCGCAATCTGATCTTTCTTTGAATCCTTGAAATGAAAAAGTCCACCCGCAGCTACTCTTTCCTATATGAATTACATCCGAACGATTGCATGTTGGACAGATATTTATTTTAAGATAATAATTCATTCCCATTCTGAAATCCAATCTAAGACGTGTTCAGCGTCAGCGCTTTCTTTAAGTAAACTCTCTAAAAGGCATTCTTTACCACAAAAAAGCAAAACCTCTTGCTTTCTCAACATAGTTGCACTATTATCAAATTCCATCACATCCTCGCTTACAGATATATGAATTTTATCGCGACGAACCATTCGACCACAACAAGTACAGTTCTTATACCAACCACTAAATGCTCCCGCTTGCCACACCTCGGTGCGAGAAATATCTGACTCGTTCTCGTTATATTGGTTTAAAATTTTATATTCACAGTCGCCTTCAGTCCATCCGCTTGAAAGCATTTTTATCAAACAGCCGCCATGAAAAACACTCTCTAAAGACGACCCATCTCCACAGCCCATTGTTGTCTCACAAGAGTTGTATACTCCATGCTCGAAAAAATATCGACCAATCCCAATATCTTTCACAATTTTTTCACTATTCACTTCTGCTCTCCTTGCTTTCCTGGAATAAACTTCTTAGAGTTCTCGTGAATCTCAAAGTCTTCGTTTAGATCTTTTTCTGCTTCGAAGTAGTTGCCATAAACTTTAATATTTTCATTGCTAGCAATTATAGATTTCTCTTCTCTAAGAAGGTCTTTATTTCCTTCTAATCTTACTCCTTTTGGAATGTATCGTCTGTACAAAGTCTTATTTGCTTTCACGTATACCCAATCGTCATGAACAACACTCCGTCGAATCCAATAAGGAGCAGAACTAACACAGCCAGAAAAAAGTGTCGCAACAATCATCAACAATATACACTTCTTCATTTTAATCCTCCTTTGTCTAGAGCGTTAATTATACCGAAATTTGATAAATATGCAACCTTATTTTCTTTTTTTTGCTTTTTTATTTTAAACTCTAAGGATAAAGCTTGCGATTTTGTCATTCCGTCCCTTTTGGCAAGCAAAGAAACAGGACCTCGACCCCTAGTGTATTTGGCTCCCTTTCCGCTATTATGAAGTTTAATTCTTCTTTCTATATTGTTTGTCGATCCGCAGTAAAGAGTATTGTCAGAACACATTAAGATATATACACTCCAGTTTTTTTCTTTGTTGTTTTTCATTAAATTTATCTTTTTGGAATATTTTTGCTTATAATAGATTAGGAGGAAAATATGAAAAAATCTCTAATACAAATGGTTGTCGATTATTTGGATCAATCTGTCGAAACTCTAGAACGCCAAACAATCACAGAAAGAAGAAGGATCGCCGAAAAGAAGCACGGAACTCCTCATTCTTTGACTTCAAATACTCCCAACCTACTTAGCAATTTAGAGGTTGAGAGAGTGTTCGACGAAGCAATAGCTACCGTTTAAAGAAAAACCATCCACCAGAAGGACTATTAATAACAGCGACTCTATTTTTTGAGTTGGCGATTTTCTTTCTGCGCTTAAACACAGGTCTTTCTCTTGGGGCTTCTTCTATATCCTCCTCACGATCTGGGCCTCTTGAAGAAATCGCTCTAATTTCCTCTTGATCATCCCATTCGTATATACCATCAGTAGTTCCACACATACTAGAAGGTGATACCGACGTATTTGTTGAATTTGCAGTTCGGCAAGTTATCATTTAACCATCTCTTTTCTTGGTCTTAAAGGAGACTTCTATTTTAGCATTTCCAACACCTCCTTCGCCACGTTCTGTATCGGAAATGTAAGCCTCTCTATTCATCATCCCTCTTAACACAATATCTTCCGCTATGGTTTCTGAACGAATACTGATAGAACCATCACTATTTAGCTTTGCTTGCATAATTCATCCTTTATTTTAATTTATAACCACTACAACATAAAATTTAATACGATCACTCTTTCTCTTCCGAAAGAAAAGCTTCATATTCTTCTTCGCTCATTAATGACTCAAGTTCCTCTGGTGCATTCATCTCAACGCGAAAAATCCAACCAAAATCATACGGATCATGGTTTAAACCTTCGGGAGAATTTTCAAGTTCAACATTCACTTCCGTTACAACTCCCGAAACACTTAGCATTTCAGTTTCGGTCCCGCAATGAAGGCAAGTTACGACAACAGATCCATCATCTCCATCTTCAATCTCTTTTTTTCGATTTGTTTTGAATTCTTTTTTATCGAACCACATCTTATTCTTCCTATTTGGATTGCAGGTCTTTCATACTAAACACAAGACCTTCCCCAAAGTATTCAGCATCCTCCATAATTATAAATTTTTCTGCATTTGGAATGTTCGTTTTGTAAGTCCAACTAAACCCTTCGCGCTTACACCACAATTGATGAATTTGAAATGGAGTATCGACAAAGAGATTTTTTTCGTGTGGACAATCTTCGTTTTCGCAAATCTTTTGAATGAGACCATTCTCGTTAAGATGAATGACGACTCCATCCCAAGCACCCAACTCATCACGAATAGCTCCCCTAAACTCAATACCGTCGTCAGAATAGGGATATACGATAACAATATTTGGATCAAGCTCTCCGAGGCTAGAAATTCTCTCATCTTCTTTTTTAACTTCAACTCCGTCAAGTTTTGCAGCAACTTCTTTGAGTTCCATAGAATTCTCCTTTGTTATATTTTAACGATTGTTTGAGCAAAATTGAAGTTTTTATAAGATTTTTTCTACTTTAATACTTGTTCTTCTTCTCTCGAACCTAAATGACAAAATATACAATGTGCGAACAGGATTAATAAAGCAGAAATAGTATATCCAGTCATAAAAGGATTTGGCAAATTCAATATCGACTCTTTAGCCATACAGAAAAAAGACAAAGTCAATCCGATTAAAGTAGAAGGTATCAATATATATCGAAACGAAGAGTATAGAATGGTCTCTCCTTCGTTCTTCGGTACATATTTTCCAAGATAACTAAAAACTGTGTGCATAAGTAAAACAAACAAAGAGCCACATCCCCAACCAAAAGCAAGAGGGTGAGGAATGTTATTCATCCATTCTTTATCCGGAAGAAACATTGTTAAAAGCCCAATAACAAACATAGGGACCAAAATCAAACGCAAAGATGTAAAAAGCTTCTTATTCATATAGTTTTTTCCACTCCTTCGTTTAAAATCGCACATTTTCTACAAACAACTCTTCGTTTATGACCTCTGAACGCATGATCACAATGGACACACTTGCAGATATAGTCTCCGTTTTCATGTTCAAAATCTTCTTCCCAATTTCTGCCCTCTTTTTTCATTTCTTCAAAGTCTTCTTTTAACATTACAATTTCCTCCTAATATAAAAACCATTAAATCACATTATAAGGAAAAATCTTTGTTTTGCAAGCACTATTTGGATTTTTCACTTAATTTTGAAGCACATAAGAATTAAGAAATAACACAAGTTGCTTAATACAAATGATTTACATTATTTAGAGATTCACCTCTTTTGTTAATTTAATAATAATTCCTTTATAATCTTAGTACTTAAGAACCGTTTGTTAATCAAAGGAGAACAGAAATGTCAGAAGATTTTAAGTTTGTAAGTGAAGAAGAAGCAATGCAGTATCTAGCTAATCTAACAGGAAAGAAGATTAAAATAGCAGAAATGCCAAGTAATGATTGGGACGAATTTGTAAATGCAGTATCGGATGAAATTGACAAACAGGTAGATCAAGTGCTTTCAGAACCTGAACTTTACGCAAGAGTAGATGGGGAAAACTACTTTATCAAAAGATCTAAAAACAAATTTGCTAGAATTTTAAATAGTGTTGGTGACTATATTTCTGTCTTCTTAGATGTAGATACTTTTCCTGAAGATTTTCGCATGTTGCATAATTTAAAAGCATCTATCAAAGTTAAACCAAACTCCGAAGGCGTAAAAGAAGCAGCGAAATTTATATCAGATGCAGCCAAAGTGCTTACAGATAAAAACACCAAACTTGCGGGTATTGGTTATGAGCTATATGCTAAGGGTGCCGATAGAATAGCACACCAAGCAATTGAGATTAAAAAACTAGCAGAGAAGGTTGCGAAAGCCACGAGAGAGAATAAGCCCTTAAGAACTCGCAACAGGTATATTAGAGATTTAGAAAAAATGCTCAATGTATCAATGGGAGAATTAAACCAGTTGAAATCTGATGCGAACAATTTAGAAGGATATAAGACTGCTAGCGATAAAAAGCCTGTTGCCCTTACGGTGTTCGGACAGCTTTTAGTTGATAAATTACGGAAAGAAATTGAGAGCGATAAGCCAGGGGAACTCACTCAGGCAAACACGGCACCAGTAGGATTAATGGCTGTAGATCAACCACTTATTGAAAATTTATGGAAGAATTCAAGAGAGAAGCATAACCTCTAAAAAGGAGAACAAAAAATGTCAGAAGAACTTATTTTTGCCAGTGAGGAAGAAGCGATACAACATTTGTCTAATCTTACGGGGAAACAAATTAAAATTGCTGCAGAACTTCCAAATATAGATGTTTATGATAATGGTGGAAAATCTATGGATCAATATACCATTATTCTTTTAGATGAACCTGTAGGAAATGGAAACTTTGCTGCATTAGGATTATCCTCTAATCCTAACAGTCCCCAAGGCTTTTCTCAAATGGGCGAGGCTTCTAACGGATCTCATTTAGGTAAAAAGATTAAGTTTGAAGACCTACCAGAAGTTGTGCAAAAACATGCGACCGAAAGACTAACCTAGAATCAAAAATTTAAACTTAAGCGAAGAGCAGACCTATTTATGATAATCGAGCAGAAAACCCCCGCCCTTGTGGTTGGGGGAGTGTTCACCGATAGTAGGTCTGTTTTATTTTTCTTTGTATACAGTCATTCTTAAATCTTTGGTTTTAAGGATTTTATTTAAAGTGCAATTATTATTAGTTACAGATTCATTACTGTAACAAGTATCAATTAAAAATAAAAAATCTAAATCCCAAAAATAAATATCTTCAATGTAACTAAAAGAAGACTTAGCATCTTCACATATAGTTTCACAATAATCTATACAATCTTGACCTTCTCTATTTTTATAACCTTCTTCTATTATGTTTTGAGCCTCTTCCCCGTGCATTTCGAACCAAGGAACTCCACAATCAAAATCTATATCTGAGTATACATTCATAATACTCCACATCATGTAAAAATGATATTCTGTAGGCATAAATAGTTTGGGACTTTTTATGGCTTTAATTAATTTTTTACATTCAGACCTAAATAATTCAACATTTGGAAACATAAACGCACATTGAAAAACATCATTTTTTTTATTCCATTTTCCAATTTCAAACATTATCAAAGAATGATCTATTGCCATTTCCAAACAATTTATTAGTATTTTATTAAAATCTTTTGTTTCTTTTTTTTGCCATCGTAAAGACATATTATATCCTTTCTTTTTTATTGTATATCAAATAAGATCTTGGAATGTCTAATTCTCTTGTTAACTTGTTAAAAAAATAGTATCTGTTATTTTTTAAGTCCTCAATAGTAACAGAATGACAACTGAAATCTTTAGAGATCACTTCAAAGCTCATCTCTTTATATTTAATCATTTTCAATCTCCTCTATTATATACGGATCCATTTCAACCGAATAGATCACATAATAAGCATCGTCACACTCTTCGAGGATTGCGCGGTGATTGTAGTCATATCTCGTATACATAAAGCTCTTTGTTGGAATCGTTTTTATAAGCCATTTCCACATTTCAGATCTAAAACAAAATTCTGTGACCTTATGCGTGTGTATATTTTTCAGTCGTATCATCTAAACGTTAAACCCTTCTTCGAGCAAATAAATGGCCTCAAGAGCCGCCAATTCCATCTCCAAAGTTTCATTGCCGCCGTATGAATGAAAATACGATGGTCCTAGAACTTTTTTGAGGGCTTTAAGCTTGTCTTCGGTCGTTCCGTTTTCTGTTCCGCAACTAGCATAGAATCCGCTTATATATTCTCGTTGTTCCTCTTCAAAGTCAACTATCTTTTTTTCTGAACTTATATTTAATCCTCCTGAGATTATGCGAAGCTCTTCTTTTACTTCTGTTGTGCTAATGGTTAAGTCTACGCCCCTTGTTTAAATTATACAGTGTTTTTCGTTTTTCGGATCACCCATGAATTTTGGGAATCTTAATTTTATCTTAGCATATAATTCATCATATTCAAATTTATACCAACATGACCGAGATCCATATTTGTCAAATTCATTAAACCCTCTTCCATATACAGCACACTGAACAGCCTCATCAAGCGTCTCAAATCTTTTCGTATGCTTAACACTCCAGCACTGAGGACTATAGATTTGATTCTCGCTGTAGATAATATATATGTTCGACTCATCTCTTTCACTGACAAGACCTATATCGTCATAAATACCTCTTTCATGACCGTACGCAACCCAAGGTTTGCTTCCCATACTTACCTTTCTAGACTCGGTCTTAGTTTTGCATTATTAACACTTATTCTAAACGAACATTATACAAATTCAGTTTCACCTTCTAGCCATGCAACAGAATCTTGGTCGTATTTCATTCTTATTTTTGCTATTTTGGATTTTAAGTCTGAGGTGTCCGATACATTGAAGACCCAAGCCGCATTCTGCCATTCTTCATAATTTGAAGGAGCGCCAAAAAAATGAACAAAAGCTTCATTCGCCATTAACGCTTCTTTAATATCTCTAACAAAACTAGCCCATTCTTTTTGAGTTAACTTATCGTCAGAGTTTCCAATTTGCAACGATACTGTAACCATTTCATTCTCCTTTGATTTTTTCATTGTCGTTTTTTGACCATTCGCGATATCCATAAACATTTATAACCAAATAAGAACAGACAAGAATGATTGCGGCGGTTTCAGACTTAGGAATCCAATAGATCAGCCAAGCGATATTACTCAACATCCACACAGGCCAACTCCAAATAGATTTCTTGGCATTCAATATACATCCAAAAATATTTAAGATTAAACCGATCCAGTCCCAATATACCATATTTATTCCCTGATAAGCTTCACTCTATAAATAGACAAACATCGGCATCTTTTCTCTTAACAATATTTTTAAAACCAGCGTCCTCTTCACTCCAATAAATATCTTCTTCTGTAGAAATATATGGTACAGATTCTCCAATCTTATCGAAATACCACATTAAAGGATCGTCACATTTATTGATTCGCAGCATTTTTTTCGCTTTGGACACACTGTCTCCTTATCTTCCACCAAAATCTCTGAGATGCTCTTTTGTGGCCTTCAAAATTATACCTTTGAATCTCTCAACTTCTTGAATTGTGCAGCCTGAAAGTTTGGCAAGATTATTATTATCATCTTCTAAATTTCCAAGTCCCTCAGTTTCTAAAAGCGTCTCTATAAACTTCGAGAATTTTTTCGATTCTTCTTTATTGCCCATTTTCTATTTCCTTTTAACCAACTACCCAAAATTAAAGGATAAACATTAGAAAATTGGGCTTTCTTTTTCGAGAAACTTTGCAAAAACAATATGTAGTTATTTCAAAGCTTTTCTAATTGGATCAAGTTCTTTAGCTCCAACAACCCAACAGTCTTGATTTCCATAGTTCTTTAGATGTTTAACTTTATCGAATTTGTCTCGACTTATTTCTCCAACCAACGCCACTCTTGAAGTATCTCTTGCATTAATTCTTGTTAATACATATTTTCTTGGGAATTTTCTGTTGTATTCGGAAACCTTGACTTTTAATTCAATACCCGCACCCATCCATGTACTTGTTTTAACCTCGATGTTATGAAAATCTTCCTTGTCTCCATGCGTTTCAAAAACTTCTTCATCCACAAACAGTCCCACATGCTTTCCGTATGCAACTGATCCTAACATTCCTATTCGGTGAGGTAGGGCTCTATCTGATTTGTCGGATAAGTTTTGATTTCTATGGTAATCACTATCTTTCTCTCTTATTCCGTCAATTTTAGCATTACATTGCCTGTTTGCAACCTCTTCATACCTATCACACTCTTCGGCGCTTAAATGAATTAAAATCATTAAAATTGCCTCCTTCTAAGCATTTTTTTATATTATACCTAAAAGTTATTCTTTCGGGAATTTTTTATTATATTCTTCTTCGGATATCATCTCTCCATCCACCCACCATTCTTTGCTTCCGTTTATATTTTCACAAGCAGGTCCATCTATTCTATGTTTCTTTCCATTACATAACCAACATACATTTCCGTTATTATATTGGATAGTTATGGCATTTTCTTGTTGAAAAAATCCTATCTCTTCTAACTTTTCACATAATTTTTTATCATCTTCTTCTGAGGAATATATCCAACCAGATATGCTAAAACTTTCAGCGGATCCTTCGGAGAAAATATCCCAAGTAGCGTTGTCAGAAGGAACATCACAAAGGTAACCATTTGATCCGTTTAGGAGTTCTCTATCTTTTTCTTTCCGAATAACTATTTTTCTTAATTCTTCTTCTATAAGCTTATCGGTATCCAATGAAATCCTCTCACCGTAAAGCCAATACTCTTTAACTTCAAATACTCCATTTTCTAATCGGATAACGGCAGGACCATCTGTTCTATGTCTTACTCCATGCTTAAACCATTCTCTGGGCAAACCTCCATTGCTTTGTTCGACCGCAGGATCATCTCCATCTCTATGCAGTTCCCCATTTTCATCATACCATCTTTTCGTTCCATTCTTATCGATAACTGGATTCATTCACTTCTCCTTAACGTAAAATCTCACTTTTACTCCTGCTTCTTCTAACATTTGAAGAGAACATTCCATATCGTCTTTCCATCGTTCGTTACATTCTTCCGATTTATTTCTTTCGTCAATTATTACTTCTGTTATTCCAGACTGTATTATAGCTCGCGCACAACGAGAACACGGGAAGAGATTTACATATATCTTACATCCCTCTAATGGTATTCCTACTCTAGCAGCATTGTATATGGCATTTCTCTCTGCGTGTTCTGTCCATAGATACTTTACACCATTTTCTCGACTATGGCGTTCATCAACATTGTCACTTACGCCACGAGCGAATCCATTATATCCTACAGTTCTAACTTCATTGCTAGGACCAACAATAACAGTACCAACCTTAGTGGATCGATCTTTTGATTTGGATGCCACCACTTCGATCATATTAAAATAAAACTCATCCCAGCTTAATCCGCTCATACGCATCTCTTTCTTTTAATAAGACTTAACTCTCATTTTAGCACTAACTTGAACTGGACCTTCAGATATGTGTCTATCATAATCTTCTTTTTCTCGTCCAGTATGATCTGCAAAATATTCCTTCAACATATTTGCTTCACTCTCAGGTGTACAAATGATAG
>Ga0180433_10009324_pt1 | contig 12038 bp, 19 predicted proteins | sample SS_ome_8_FD_132980 | JGI IMG/M metagenome (GOLD analysis project Ga0180433, IMG submission 132980) | Hypersaline lake sediment archaeal communities from the Salton Sea, California, USA - SS_1_D_1 metaG | ecosystem: Environmental > Aquatic > Non-marine Saline and Alkaline > Hypersaline >... | reverse complement strand
TTTAAACCCTCTATCATGTCCACGAACACAATAAGGTTTCCAAGTAGAGTATTTGCCTATGAAATCTGCCGTACCTGCATAACCATATTCGTCATTCCATAGACGTTGTTCTAATCCTTCTGGTTCTAATTCAGTATTATATTTGAATATCTTAAATAATTTAATGTCTTCCTTAATCTCTTCATTTAGATTTGCAGTCTCATAATTTTCTTCTTTTAAGATTTTTTCAAATATACTATGAACATGAGTACCAAGCACTTGCCTATCTTTAATAATCTTCTCTGCTCTCTTTTTTCCTACCGCCATATACCAACCGAATAAGCCATTCTTTGCTATGATTGATAATGTATTAGTTACACGACAGTATGATTTACCATTTATATCGTATACTTTACCTGTTATATTACTAATAGTAGGTTCTTTAATACTCCATTCCTTAGTCATATTGACCCACTCGAAGTACGAAGTATTCATAATAATCTTTATTATTCCTATACTTTTTAATTTCTTCTTCATTATCCTCGTTGATGAGAATAATAGTTCCTGTTTTTACATTTACAAAGTGTCTCATTATCTATCTCCTACATATTTGAAACAAGGGGAGAGGAATTGAACCTCTCCAAACCGAATGACGGGGGGTATTTCTACAGACAGGGTGTAAACCTGAATTAACCATGACCCTTGTTATTGAGCCAGATTCGGGAATTGAACCCGAGTTCCGTAAGGCGTATCTGGCATAAAGAAATAAAAGGTGGGGAAAGTTCCCCTAACTATGTTTATCCGCTGATACGGACGTGTCCGATAGCACTTGTATCGAGTTCAGCTGCTCCGAAGAAACACCACATTGCATAGGTTGTACTGTTACAATCAATGTTTCTATCAGATTCAAGCATTGGTCGTTTACCGAATGCAGCACCTACTGCTCTACGTGAATCGATAACGATAGCAACAGGTTCATTGCCACCAGCATCACCAGCAGTACAAGTATTTGCGGCATTATATTCTACAACTTTTACACCAAGAATTGATTCAAGTTCTCCGTTTGCTCCCATCTTTACACCGCTTCCGAAGATTGGTGTAGGTGTTTGCATACTTCGGAAAATCGAAGCAACAGTTGGATGCATAATGATGTAGTCAGGTTTATAATACGCTGAACGCATTTGAACGATGACGTTATCAATACAGTTGTAAAGGCTCGTTAGAACACTATCTGAACAGCAACTTCCACTCATTGCTCGAGTACAAGTCCAAGTCGTTGAAGCGATTGAACAGGTATATCCAGCAGTTGCGGTTTCAAGTTCGCTATAAACTTGCCAATCAAAGAATTCAGCCCACACTTGACCTAAATCTTTCAAGTATTCAGTACGATATTTCTCTCCTACATCCCAGATATCATAGTCACAAATCTCTCTTGAAATTCCATGCTGTGAAATCGTTAATGTGTAGGTGCTGAAACTTGTACTGGTACACGAAATACAGTCACAAGGCGTTGCGGTTGTAGTGATGTCGTCTTTATCTGACCGAGTAATTGTTCGGATTTGAACACTCATACCATCCCCTGCTTTAACGTTAAGCCCGGGAACTGCGAGTTTAAGCAAGTTAGCAGATTCAAACATTGTGTGCCAGATAGCATTTACATAAACATCCGCTGGACTCCAAGATGAAACATCGACATTACAATCAGTATCACTTGGGTCATCATCATAAGGTGAATCAAAATTAAAAGATTGAAGGTCACCAGTTTCTCCCATGATATAATTGTCGTAGTGCATAATTTTCTTGTTACCAGTATATCGGTGTAAGAAGTCCACATACTTGTTAGTTGGTTGCGTATCTTTTTTCATTTCTGCATCTGGCGTAATCTTCAATGATGCCGCCTGTACGTACTCGTTTTTAACTTCCTCTTTTACTTTATTGTAGAGTTCTTCATACTCCGCTTTCTTTTGTGCTTCAATTTTGGCATTTTCTTGTGCCGTAAGTTCAGCGATTAGTTCTTCTTTCTCTCGTTTCGCTTTAAGTTCTTTTAACTCTTCGAGAGTCATATTTTCATAATCACTCATTTATCTATTTCCTCCTTTTTCTCATGGTTTTTTAGCCATGTTACAATTTCTTCTCTTTCATGGCGTTCTTCTTCTGTCACTTCTGCTTCACTTTCTTCTGGTGAGGCATCTTCTTCGACAGAACAACTTTTTCCTATGCCGCACCCATCTTTATCATTACAAGCTCCTTGAAATACGGTTGATAATGCTTCTGGTATCATGTCATATATGTATACGACACTATCCTCTTCACTAAGTCCGTACTGCTTATAATCAACACCTTCTGGCAGTTTGGATACTTTCATACTTTTAGTTTTCGCCCTAAAAGAGACAGAAACATTTGGAGTTTGACCAGATTTCTCACATAATTCTACGTATCCTTTCCATGCCGAAGCATAATGGGTGTTATCACATACGTGAATATCCATACTCATTGATTTGGATTTTTTATCGTATGTGACGTTATCGTTATATCCAATGAAGTATAGTATATTAGATTGAGCATACATACCTCGTACATCAGTAGTTCCTTGATGGTTGATATCATGTAAAGTATTCTCCCACATTGCATGAGCCTTCTCCAGCTCTTTTGCAGGTAGGAATGCTCCATGATAAAATCTATCGCCTATCAAAGCAACTGCTCTGCTTTCTTTCATTTCATACTTCTTCTCTTCACAGTCCTTACACTCTAACTCAACCTTTTCTTTTTTAGTGGTTAGGCGAACATTGAATGAGAAGTTTTCATATTCGTCTGACATTTATAAATCTCCTTATACTATTAATTCACCATCATACTCTGTTTCATCTTCACCACTACCAGACGCAATATCAACACTCGTTGGTTCATGTTCGTGATATTTGTATCTAACAAGAATCCAAGCAGCGTCACCACCACTATTAGTTATTGTAAGATTGTAAATACGTTCATCATCGAAAATCCAATCAAAGCATGATAAGTCTGAAGCGGTTGCAAATTTACCGTCTGCTGAACGACCTACTGATATTGTTTTATGTAGAAGACCACTTGTACTTACACTCGTATCATCATAGAAGAAAGATGCAACACTACGATTATGATTAGCTCCTCTATTAAGATTGAATTGGTAATCCTGCGTACCATTGATTAATGTAGTATCTGTAGTACTTGATAATGAAAGAACTACTCTTACCGCATTATCAGATTTTATTGAAAATGTGCCGTGTGGAAATTTACTATTAGTAGATATAGTTAGTGTAACAGTACTACCAGCAGTTACAGATGACCATTCGTGGTAGAAAGAATATTCTACGTCTTGTGCTACTCGTTCTTGTAAATCAGGAGACGCTATGATTGCCCCTATATCATTGACAGCCATATTACTGCCATCACTATCTTGAATCCTTCTTTTATCGGTTGCTCTTCCATCAAATGCCATATTAATTACTTCCTTTTAACTTTTCTTAATCTTCTTTCTTGCTCTTGAGGGGTAAAGATACTCTCATCTAATGCTTTTGCATAACCGGGAATCCTTCCTTTCTCAATAAGCTCTGCCGTATGCCTTTTACTTTCACTCCAAGCATTTACATACCAATCTTGAGGTTCTTTAACATACTCTTTTAAATCCTCTTTAATCTCATCAGCATGTTCAAGAAGTTGGTATAGTATCCAGAATGCAGGGTCTCGATAAGCTGTGTCTTTATAAAGAATCCAAAGAAATAACTCTCCAAATTCTCTTACAACTCTCCTCTGCCATTTCTCATCTATACTATCAGCGGCATGATTTATCAATTTATCTATTGCACCGAATACTGGATTTCCACAACATTTTAAATCTTTGTGTACTACCTCTATTTCAGCACCTGTCTTTTTCCTAAACCACCCTACTGCTATCTTTATAATCTTCTTATGCTTGTCTCCGAAGGCTATTATATCAGCCATGAGACTTACCCCATTTTCTTATTATGTTCAACAGCTTTCTTTTTAGCTTTCTTAAACTCTTTCTGTTTCTCAACATCTTTTGCGAGTTCGTCTAATTCAGCTTCAAATAAAATCTGCTCTTCTTTCTTTGGGGAACAGCCATTACTGTAAACATTCTTTGGTGTATAGTGTTTGAATCTATCATTTAAGAAATCTCGTACAGAGAATGCTGTCTCTACGAAAACATCTTTATGATTCTGCATTTGTCCTTCTACACCTTTCAAAGCATTGGAGAGAATACCTATCTCGTCATCCAATTCTTTAAGAATGTATTTTTTATCATTACAATTATAGTATTTGTTTTTGCCTAAAGGAAACATTATTGGAAGTTTAATCTCACCACTTGCAACCTGCTTTCTTCGTTCTTTCATCGATTTAAGGATGGTAGAGTATTCTTCATACTGTCCACGAAGTTTTCCATATTGGTTGCTTATGTTTATGAATTGTTGAAATAACCCTGCTTCGTTTTGATTGATTGGTCGAAGCGTTTGTTTCTTTACTTTCCCAACTTTTCCTTTATTACTACGTTTTCTATCTCCTTTCATGTTTCTATCTCCTATTTTCCGTATTTCAAATATTTTTTAATCCAATTATCTATTTGTCTTTGAAGGTATTTTTCTCCTTCTATAATTCCCGGTCTAATAAATGGGCGATACCCACCCTTATATTTAATCGGGTTATTCGGGTCTCCTCCGAAACTCTCACACACCCACCCGTATTCATGAAATGATGCGTAAGATGCAAGACATTCCAAACTAACGTGTCCTGTCGTTACTTCTAATTTTAACTGCCCCTTCATCCAGCCAGTATCTACAGGTACTAATCTATATGCAATTTGATACGCTATTTCTCCAGCTTCTTGTAACCATCGTTGAAACTTTGCTTGTGAAAGTGCAGCATTTATATCTTTGTGAAATTGTTCTAATGTATACTTACTTGTAATACCAAATCCTACTTGACCCATTACTCTTCGTCTTCCTTCTCGTCTTTCTTTTTCATAGATGGACGATTAGGCATATCTGGATTCTGTGGTGGTTGAGGTCGTCTTGGTTTCTTATTTAAATCAAGTTCTATTAAACCTTCGTTTAGCATTCGTCTTCCTTCCTCAATGTCTATTACACCTGCTTGAATACCTGATACTACAAATCCCATCCTTTTTTCCATGATATTCGCCTCACCCAGTTCATCAACGTAGACAGTATTCCAAACAAGATTATATTTCCAAACTCTACCACGAGCTTCGATAATTCGTTTGTATAAGTCTTCGATTAATGGAGTGTAAATAAGTTCTTGCATATCCTTTATATCTCTATAATAGTCAGCGAATCCTATTTCAGCACCAGTAACTTTTCCTACCTGTATACCTGTCAATACGTGTACTGGCATAACTAACACAGAGGCGATATTAAGGACTATAAAGTTCATAAAGTGTTCAGGGTCAATTGCATTAGGTTGAATAACGTCAATCTCAAAGTCATCGACATCATGTACCCAAGATGAAGGATGTGTCTTTGCTACTGCTTTTAATTCTTTAATCTCATCATCATCGATATCATTTGCTTTAATATCAAGAAGTCCGTGAGAGAACCAAGATAAGATACGTCCTACTGCAATATCTACATTCTTTTTACTCTTAATAGTATTTCTTAAAACATCAACAGTCGATACACCTAATTTACTTTTTGTATCCTCTATTATTTTTATGTGTTGAATCCTGTCTGGATGAATAACTTTATCAGACATACCATCTGAATAAACGAAATGATACAAGTCTTTGTTTGTATTTGCGTCATTTAAGTATTTTACAGAGGTTATTTTTTCAGGATTTAAAACTACTGCATTTACCGGTTCACTACCTTTTTTAGGCGGGTCTTTTAAATCAACACCGTTATCAGTAAAATCAAATTGTAAAAGGATAAACCCGTCACCATAAATAAATGCATCTTTAACTGCTTGTGAAAACTTCTTTTTATATTCACTACGTTTCAAAAAAGCATTTAGAGCATCTTCGTCTGCTTTGATTGGTGCAGTACCATTAGTTGTCTCTATTTGAAACCATGCACGAATAGAATCCATCGTCTTCTTTCTAACACCCTTCATAAAGATTGGTGATTGATTAGCTAACTCGCATCTTTTTTGAGGGTTAAGTTGAATGTCATCAGACTCTTTGGTCATTCCTTCAGCCCATCTACCGCCTGATTTCAATTGCGTCTCTTTTGTTCCTGTAGGTTTAATATACTTATCGTAGAAGTTAAACACTAAATCTCCTAAAGTTGCCATTAATAACTCTCCGCTGTCGATGGATTATACATCCACCTAATTTTTCTTTTAAATAATCTAAATGAATAAACGCCATATCGTAATGCGTCACAAGAGTGGTCATCTACTTTCATAGGTTTCTCTGTGACATTTTTATTTTCCTTATCTCTGTCGTATCTGTATGCTTGTAACTCACGAATTAAATTCATGCAGTTATCGCCTACGAAGATTTGATTTCTTTCAAGCATTGACTTTACTTTTCCAATTCCCGGCTCAACATGATTGTCAGCCTTTTCAGCAGGTAACTTAACTTCCTCACATTGAGTTATTAAATCTGCTGCACTTGGGTCAATGTATATCTTTTTATAGTTGTAATCTTTATGTAAATTTTTAAGTTTGGATGTTACTTGTGCTGTAGTTCTCTCATTTTGATAATATTCATCTACAACAATAGCTTTTTTATCGCTTGTTACTCCAATAGTTAATATGCATGATGGATTTCTTATACCCCAATCCACACCTGCAATGTAATATTTAAATCTAAACTTTTCTCTGTCAAGGTCTACGACATGCTTCTTTGGATTAAAAGCTTTATATATCTGACCTTCGAATGCACCCCATTGACCGTTCAGAAATCTACGTTTCCAATCCTCGTCATAAGATGCTTCCATGTTTTCAATATACCCATCTGGCAGGAATATGTTTTCATAGGAATTTGTATCGATGTGGTGGTACTTTTTAGCGTCTCTGCCTTCATAAAATCTTTCGTATATCCAATGAGTCTCTGCTCCGGGATTTGTCGTTAGAAGGGCGTATCTGTGCTTTATGTTGCGTCCTCTCATACGAGCTAATAACTGGTCAAAGATTCTCTCATCAATCTCTATAGGTTCATCTAAACAGAAGAAATCAATTGTATAACCACGAATCTTCTCCTCCTTATCCATTGCAAGAAAGTAGATTAAACTCCCATTCCAAAATCTAACCTGCATCTTACCGTGTGATTCTACTAATCGTGTGACGAGTTTTATCGGTATTCCTTCTTTATCAAGCATTTCCTGATACTTAGCTATTTCTTCTTTAAAGACAGTAAATACAACATTCGTCAATTGTGTGTAAGTTAAACTACCGATTATCCCTTTTGCTCCGGGATTATTAATACATGTTCTGATTGCAGCGTGAGCCAGAAGTAAGGTCTTACCTGCTGCCACCGCACCACTATAGACAGTAAAATCATGCTCCTTTATATCTTCCATTGTTTGCAACTGTTTTGGAAGAAATGTTATTGGAGGTTCTAATGTTTTTATTGTACGTTGTATAATGTTACCCACCTACTACCCGAGAAAGCTCTTTCTCTCCTAATTTTGAGGTTTTTCTTTTCTCCTCGTAATAAGTATGTATAAACTTTTGACCGAAAGGTTTATATAATAGTACTGTGATAACGCATCTTATAATGAGGAAACAACATGCCTAAAGGAAACGTACCAACTCAAACTCGGCAACGAGCGATTATAGAGATTATGAATCGTGGTATTGATAGTCCTACCGAGATTGTTCGTATCCTTGAAACTGATTATGGTATTAAAACTACACGACAGACCGTATATCGTGATATATCAAGTGGTGTAGAACCTGTGACCGAAGAGATACTTGACGAGTATAAGGCAACTATGATAGGTAATATAGATGCGTTATCTAAAGTAGCCTATGACCACGGTATAAAGGGTGATACAAAGTCAATGGATACATATACAAAACTCGTAAAAACTAAAGCCGAAGTTTTGAAAAAGATTGTAGAAATACAAGAAAGTCTACAAAAGACTGAAAGACCTATCTACGAAATAAGGATAGGAAAATTTGAAGAAGCTAAAAAGGAGAAAGAGGAAGATGGAAAATCAGGAACAGAATCAACAGATGAGTGAAATAGAAGGACATATTAAACAAGCTGATGATGCAATGCAAGAAATTCTTGAGCAGTTACAACCAAAATCTACTGGACGAAAAGTAATAAATGCTTTAACTTGTTGGCTGCCTGTAACACGACACAGAATAAGAAAAACAGAAACTAATATCCTGCGTCTATCTTATAGTGTAATTGCAGCAAATAAGCAGTTAATAATTATTTTAGACGCAGCAGAGAAAAAACGTGCTGAAAAGGCAATGAGTTTAGGAATAAAAGACCAAGAAAATGGTCACATGTATGGGTGATAAAATGAAACCGATAAATCCAAATATATTGAAAAAAGACGAGCAAGAGTTATTCTTTAATGGACGATGTAAGCATAGACATCTTTATTGTGAACATCCTTCCTGTTTTAGAAAAGAGATAATGGAAAAGAATGGAAAACTTCGAATTGGGTATCTTGATATTGAGACAACTGGTTTTGAAGCTAACTACCATCATATACTTACCTATGTTATTAAAGTACGTGGGCAAGATAAATATTATACAGAAAGTATAACTAAAAAAGACTTGGAGAGTGGACAATTTGACAAACGAGTATGCAAACAACTTGTTAAGGACTTGGCTGATTTTGACATTATCTATACTTATTATGGCACACGGTTTGATGTACCTTTCATGCGGTCAAGATGTATGTACTGGGGAATTGTATTCCCAGAGTTCGGAGTACTACAGCATAAAGATTTGTACTACGTTACAAGACGACTGCTTAAACTTAATCGTAATTCCCTCGAAGTTGCCACGAGATTTCTCGGAATCGAAGGTAAAAATCACGTATTAGGGAAAGAGTGGATGTTGGCAAGAATTGGAGATTTGAGAGGACTTAAATATGTTATGGAACATAATATTATAGACTGTGATATATTAGAGAAACTCCATGACAAGTTAGAAAACATGTTTAAAAACACTACAAATACTGTATAGGTCGATAACATGATAAAGAGATGCATTGATTGTGGGTGTCCTTTTGAATGTTATAATAAAAAGATAAGATGTGATAAATGTCAAGATAAGTATCGAAGTGAGTATCAATCAAGATATTGGTCTGATAAACCAATAGCAGCACACAGCGGAAAGTATTATCAATTCTGGAAATTAGTACAAACATTGACAGATGATGAGATACGAGCTTTAATACAAGTCAAAAAACAGAGAATGAACGAAGTTGATGCAGATATAAAACAATTACGAACACACATAAAAATAATGACAGAAGAATATAAGAAGAGGCAAGGTGATAAGATTGAACGCAATCAAGAAAATGAGTGACAAAGCTCTTATGAAGCATATAATAGATGAAGTACATAAGCAGGGCGTAGTAGGAGAAGAAGATAGTATTACAGTACTCACTCTTAAAATCATGCTCCGCCTTGTTAAGAATGCCAATCCAACCTCTTCTAACATTCTTGTATCAGATAAAACTGGCGGCGGTAAAGATTTTCTCACATCTAACGTATGTAAAGTACTTCTTGAAGAAGAGAAAACATGCTTTCATAGAACGAGCATTTCTCCTATGGTACTAAACTACTGGCAACCTAAAGTAAATGGGAAAGAGGAATCGTGGAATGGTAAAGTACTATACCTCGAAGACCCTCCAGAAGATTCAATAAAATCACAGGCATTTAAAGTTATGGCAAGTGGCGGAACGAAGATGACGGTGTTGAAAGACCAGAAACTGCTTGATAGAAAGATAGAAGGTAAGCCAGTAATGATTGTAACGAGTATGAAAACACAGATTGACGTAGAAGGACAGAGACGTTGGGATGCAGTAAGGATAGATACAAGTAAGCAGTTAAGCCAGAACGTAGTAAATAATGTAATAATGAATTCCACAGGTGTTAATAGTAATGGCACTTATGACGATACATTTAGAACGTATCTACGAACACTACGAGCCTTCAATGTATTAATCCCTTGGGCAAACGAGCTTGTTAAGACATTCTCCAATCCACGAATGGTAGAGAGAACACAAGTTAATAAACTATTGGACTATATTAAAGCGAGTGCAGTACTTCATCAAGCAGATAGAAAAACAGATGCAGCAGGTAACTTATTAGCAAATAAAGAGGATTACGAGTTAGCCAGATTTGCTTACATCCATCTACGAAACAAGGAAGGAAATGCTTTGAATAAACAAGAAGAGATATTACTTGACTACTTACGGCAACAAGCAAAGCCAGTAAAACTAAATCAAATAACTAATGATTTAAACGGAATCTCTAAAGCATGGTTATATGAACATAAGGATGACATGATAGAGAAAGGGATACTCGCTACAACGACCAAGTTTGATGCAGGTGTAAATAGAGAGATAGAACACTTATCTGCCTTGGACGTTCTTTCAGCGAAGAATACACTACCACCTGCAAATAAATTGCTTAGGACTAATGGATATCTTGGGAGTGGGCAATTTTACAAGGACATAAACGCTGAAAGGAAGCAGAAGAATTTATTACCAATATTTGAAAAAGTGATATAATGGCTAAGTATAGTAAGTACTACGTATGTATATATGATAATAATAAAGAACTACTCGCTACCAGAGCTATGTCATGTAAGGGTTGTGCAAAGAAGAGAATGCCTAAAGATACACCTGCATGTATTAGAGGTGGTAGTAAGACAGGTCGAGTTGTCGTATATAATGAAGCATTTAAAAAGCTATTTAAACACAAGGGAAGGAATGAATAATGAAATGTGAGTGCGGTAAAAAGATTCCATTATTAGATATCATATTGCCTTGGAGATTTAATTACGCAATATTAGTATCTGATGATGATGGGAATATAATAGAAAAAGTAAGAGTATGCAAAGAGTGCTTTGAAATGTATCAAACTGTAACCCTTCTTATTGGTAGGATGGGAAAAGAGAAATTCTATGAATACATGGATAAGTTAAGTAAAATGAAAGAGGAGAAATAAGCATGTCTATTCAAGACGAAATAGGAGTAGAAATAATAAAACTTTTAAAAAAATATGCTGGGTTAGACGATAAAAAAGTAATCATAACCAAGGCATGTATTAAAACTGAGGCACAAGAACTACCAAAGATAGAAGTAACCTGTTATATAAGGAGCGAATAAAATGGCAAAAGTAGAAGTAAATGAAGTAGAAGCAAAAGCGTATCTTGAACTGCTTAAAGATGCACAGATGCCACCCGAAATGGGATATATCTTGACATCTTTAAAATATAAAATTCTACAAGCAGTTCAAAAAGAAATGAATCTAAAATCTCAACAACAGGTTTTAGAGCAATTGAAAGCAAACCAAAATGAAGAGGAGGAAGAAGAAAATGAAGAGCTATAATCTATGCGGTCGTGGTGCATGTTGCCCACATCTGCACGACAACGAGGATGGCACTTTCACCATCACAGATGACTATGGTGGAAAAGTCACCCTTACAAAAGACGAACTTCAACAGCTTCAATCATTGAAAGTGATGTAATGAAGTCGGAGCATATCTGTCCATGCTGTAAGAGAAAGATGATTTGGTATATGGATACTCTCTTATGCATGGACTGTGATGCTCTTATCATCTATGACCTTAAATGGGATTATGAGGAGAGAAAGAAATGGAAGAAATTGAAGAATGGGTAAAATTCTATCACTCTATCGGTTGGGGAATACTCCCTGCAAAGAAGAAACAGAAATGTCCTGCATTAAAAGGTTGGGAACAATGGCAGGATGAGAGACCAAGCCATGAAATTATAGATATGTGGCTAAAGCAGGGTTACTTTAATAACATAAACTTGTGTCTTGGTAAAGTCTCTAATGTGTATGAAATAGATGTTGATGTAGAGAATGCTCCTATAGGAATACTTACATTT